>VNIV01000124.1_pt1 | contig 9667 bp, 14 predicted proteins | sample 7248611 | NCBI WGS metagenome assembly VNIV01 (sample SAMN12251775, study PRJNA551026) | human skin metagenome | isolation source: skin samples from healthy patients | host: Homo sapiens | place: France:Paris | reverse complement strand
AGAATTATGGAAGTTTAGAGAAAGCATTAATAGATTCAATCCATTATATGGAAAGGAACATAAAAGCAAAAAAGCAACTCATTAAAACCTTACAGTATCCAATAGTACTAATAAGTATATTTATGATCATTCTCATTGTCTTAAATATGACTGTTATACCTCAATTTCAACAACTATACTCAACTATGAATGTAGAATTATCTACATTCCAAAATATTTTAACTACTCTAATTACTCAGCTCCCTAAAACCCTTGGAATATTTTCACTTATTCTCATTATAGGCATTTTCATTTTATTAAGATATTTTAAAAAATTATCAATTAAAAAACAGATATATTATATTCTTAAAGTCCCAATTCTTAAATCTTATTACAAAATTTTAAGAACATATCAATTTTCTAACGAACTCTCCCTTTTCTATAAAAATGGTATTAGTCTTCAGCAAATCGTAAATATTTATAAAAGTGAACAAAATAATGCCTTCTTTAAATTTTTAGGTAATTATCTTCACGATGAAACAAACAAAGGTATCCCTCTACCTATCATATTAAAATAATTACATTGCTTCCAATACGACATGGTTAAATTTATGCAACAAGATGAAAAAAGTGGAAAACTAGATATTGAATTGAAATTATACAGCCAAATGTTATTACAAAAATTTGAAGATAAAGTTATAAAACATACTAAGTTTATTCAACCTATTATATTTTTCATATTAGGTTTATTTATCGTTTCATTATATTTAGTAATAATGCTTTCTATGTTCTAACTTATGCAAACAATAAAATAAAAGGGAAGATTTAAATGAAACTATTTAAAAAATTTAAAAAATCAAAAGCATTCACCTTGATAAAAATGTTATTAGTACTACTCATTATTAGCTTATTATTAATCCTAATCATTCCAAACATTGCAAAGCAAACCTGGATGTGATGCCCAAGTTAAAATGGTAAATAGTCAAATTGAAGCTTATACTTTAAAGCACAATCGCAACCTAACTAATATCAATGATTTAGTCTCAGAGGGGGTTATAAAAGAAGGTCAAAAAACATGTAAGACAAGCCAAACTATTAGTATTGCTAATGGTGAAACAATTGCAAATTAGCAAAGCTAAAGCATTTACCTTAATAGAGATGTTATCAATATTGTTGATTATTAGTTGCCTAATATTAACTACCCTTTGGTCACGAAGTTTACTAAACATAAAAACTTTAAACGAAGAGTATAAAATTGAACAATTAATCACAAAATTCAATTATTTCAAATCAAAAGCTATTAGTAATGAAAGTTCAATTACTTTATTATTTTTCAATAATACAGGAAGAGTACAAGTAGTAGAAGAAAAAAGTAATAAATATAGATTCAATATCAAAGGTGGTAAAGTGATTAATATTGCTAAACTTAATACTAATAATTTCGATAAATATGGAAATATTAGCAACTTTGGCTCTCTAACTATAAAAATGAAAGAACATATTTATAAAATAATTTTCCATATTGAAAAAAGGGCGAATAAGATATGTCAAAATTTAAACTTAAGGGCTCGCTTTTATCGGACTTATTATTAGCCTTTTTCTTAGTAAGTATCATCACATTGATTTTTATCCCCATGCTTTCATCTCTAAATAGTCAGTATAAAGAAAACTTAAAATCCATAGAGATCAAAAGAGTTATTATTTCAAGTATACAACACCTAAATAAAAACGAACTTAACCAAGGAGTTGTTATAGATAAATACGAAATTCAATTATTTAAAGATAAAATATGCGGTAAAGATACTGAATTTAAAGTTGAAACATGTATCTTTATCTAAGCTTAAAGCATTCTCTTTTATTGAACTGTTATTTATACTTCCACTAACAATTTTAGTACTTATGTTATTACCTTCAATGATACGTCTAACCTCTTATTATCTAATTAATGCAAAAAATAATGATGATATCAACTTTGATTTTTTTAGTCGAGACATTCTTTACGACACTCAAAAATTGAAGTATAAACTCCAGATTGAAAATTCTCACACAATTAAGTTAAGTAATAACAATGATGTTATAAGATATGTATTTAATAGAAGCAAAATCTATAAAAACATTAATCAAAAAGGTAATATTACATTATTAAATAATGTAGTTTCAACTCAAATATTAAAAACGAACAATAAATATATAAAAATCAAAATTAAGTTAGTAAAAACGAACTATACTCAAGAGAAAATACTACTTTTATAACCAAAAGCGTTTATTAGTTTATTTTTAGTGGTAATTTTTTCATTTTATTTATCAATTATATCTTTTTATATCTCTCAATATAGTTTAAAATTAAAGACAATACATAACTTAGATGTTTACTACAATAAAGTTATCGTTAAAAAGTTAAAAGAGGTAAATTAAATTGAGAAATGCGCAATTACCTATTATATTCGTAGGCTTTATGGGTACTGGTAAAACTATAGTTGGACAATATCTATCTGACCTTCAAAATTTAAGTTATGTCGATTTAGATGAGTATATAGAGGTAAATGAATGTAAATCTATTCCCGAAATATTTAGCAATAAAGGGGAACATGGATTTAGATATTTAGAATCCAAATACTTAACTGAATGTTTTGATTCTTTTGATGTTATTTCAACGGGTGGTGGTATCATTGAAAATTCTACATCGCTAGAATTACTCAAACGACAAAACTATGTAATTTGGCTTGATTGTGATATCGACATTATTTATCGACGTATTGTTAATGACCCACATAGGCCTAACGCTATGAACAAGACACTTGAACAGCTAAAAGCATTGTATTCGTCAAGAATTTCAAGATATAATGAAATCGCATTCATGAAAGTGAATAGTGCACTTACTGTTTCTGAGATTTATCAAGAAATAATAAATGAATTATCTAGCGATTGATCAGTATTAGAGAGAATAGAGATGAAATTTAGAATTGACTTAAATTTCACTTTATCGCCGAAGGTGCAAGTTATTTAACGAAACTCTCAGGCAAAAGGATAATACTGTAACGCGTTCCTGGAAGAGGTTTTTAAACAGGATAGCTTTATGCTATCCTGTTTTTTAATACAATTAGGGGGTTAAAAAATGACAAGAGAATTAAGAAAAACACCTTTATACCAAAACTATATTGATTGTGGTGCTAAAATTATTGAATTTGGTGGTTGGGCCATGCCCGTTCAATTTTCAAGTATTAAAGAAGAACATAATGCAGTTAGATACGGAATTGGTCTTTTCGATGTAAGTCACATGGGGGAAATAGAGATAAAAGGTAATGAAGCTGATGAATTTGTGCAATTCATTCTATCCAATGATGCAAATAACCTTACATCATCTAAAGCCATTTATAGCGCTATGTGTAATGAAAAGGGTGGCGTGATTGATGATTTAGTCACATACAAAATAGATGACAATCAGTATTTGCTCATTGTCAACGCAGCAAATACCAATAAAGACTTTAAATGGATGACTAAACAAAGCGCAAAATTTAACGTCATTATAAATGATGTATCAGCAAAATATGGACAATTAGCAATTCAAGGACCAAAAGCAAGAGACTTAATAAATAAGCTCGTCAATATTGACGTAAATGAAATGAAAGTGTTTGAGTTTAAAAAAGATATAAAATTATTCGACAAGACCATTATTTTATCTCAATCCGGATATACAGGTGAAGATGGTTTTGAAGTTTATTGTCAAGCTGATGATACCCCACATATATGGAATCACTTACTCGAATACAATGTGACACTTTGTGGATTAGGAGCTCGTGACACACTTAGACTTGAAGCTGGATTACCTTTACATGGTCAAGATTTAACTGAATCAATCACTCCTTATGAAGGAGGTATTGCATTTGCTGCCAAACCTTTAATAGACCAAGATTTCATCGGTAAATCAGTATTAAAGGCCCAAAAAGAGAAAGGTGCACACTTAAGAACTGTAGGACTCGAATTATTAGAAAAAGGTATCGCTAGAACAAGCTATAAAATACTTGATAAAGCAGGCAATCATATAGGAGAAGTTACATCTGGCACTCAGTCACCTTCATCTGGTAAATCAATTGCACTAGCTATTATAGATAGAAACGCCTTTGAGATGGGAAAAGAAGTCATCGTACAAATCAGAAAGCGACAAGTTAAGGCTAATATTGTTAAGAAAAGTCAAATTACAAAATAAATACAAGAGGTGCATATTGTGAGTCATCGTTATATACCATTAACAGAACAAGATAAAGAAGAAATGCTAGAAACTATTGGGGCCAATTCAATTTCTGAATTATTTGGCGATGTGCCTGCAGACATTTTATTAGATAGAAATTTAAATATTGCAGATGGTGAAGCAGAAACACCTTTATTCAGAAGACTTAATCTGCTTGCAAATAAAAATTTTACTAAGGCTACCCATTCATCTTTTCTAGGTGCAGGTGTCTATGATCATTATACTCCTGCAATTGTAGATGCAATGATTTCAAGGTCAGAGTTTTATACTGCTTACACTCCATACCAACCAGAGATATCACAAGGCGAATTACAAGCAATATTTGAATTTCAAACACTTATTTGTGAACTAACAGACATGGATGTTGCTAATTCATCAATGTATGACGGTATGACTAGTTTTGCTGAAGCATGTATTCTATCACTTAGTCATACAAAAAAGAAAAAAATAGTGGTATCTAGAGCTATTCATTACCAAGCATTACAAGTACTACGCACTTATACTAAAACTCGCGAAGAGTTTGAAATTGTAGAAGTAGAACTTAACGGAACCATTACCGATCTAAATAAACTTGAACAAGTTATCGACGATGATACAGCTGCTGTAGCTATTCAATATCCAAATTTTTATGGTTCTATTGAAGACTTAGAAGAAATCAACAACTTTATTAAAGAAAGAAAAGCATTATTTATTGTTTATGCGAATCCACTTGCTCTAGGATTACTAACACCACCTGGAACATTTGGTGCGGATATCGTAGTAGGAGATACCCAACCTTTTGGAATACCTACACAATTTGGCGGACCTCATTGTGGATATTTTGCTACTACTAAAAAATTAATGCGAAAGATACCAGGTCGTTTGGTAGGTCAAACTCAAGATGAAGATGGTAATCGAGGTTTTGTACTTACACTTCAAGCCAGAGAACAACATATTAGAAGAGATAAAGCTACATCTAATATTTGTTCTAACCAAGCATTAAATGCGCTAGCTTCATCTATAGCTATGTCTACATTAGGTAAACAAGGTATTTATGAAATTGCTGTACAGAATTTTAAAAATGCTAACTACGCTAAAAATAAATTCAAAGAGCAAGGTTTTAAAGTCATAGATGGTACATCTTTTAATGAATTTGTCATAAAATTTAATCAACCTATTAAAGAGATTAATCTTAAACTTGCTGATGAAGGTATTATAGGAGGATTCGATTTAAGTAAAGTCTCAAAGGACTTCAACAATCATATGTTAATTGCTGTTACAGAACTAAGAACTAAAGATGAAATTGACACATTCGTTGAGAAAGCTGGTGAGTTACATGGTTAGTAAATCAAGTCCATTAATCTTTGAAAGATTGAAAAAAGGAAGATATGCTTATTCATTACCTCAAAATGAAATAGTAGATATTTCGATTTCTTCTTTATTGGATGAAAAGTTTATACGAAAAGATAAAGCAGAGTTTCCTGAAGTTGCAGAATTAGACTTAATACGTCATTACACAGAACTATCTAATAAGAATTTCGGGGTAGATACAGGATTTTATCCATTAGGCTCATGTACTATGAAATATAATCCTAAAATAAATGAGAGAGTTGCTAGAATACCTGGATTTACAGAATCTCACCCTTTACAAGAGGAAGAACATGTACAAGGGTCTCTGGAAATTATATATAGTTTGCAAGAAGAACTAAAAGAAATTACAGGTATGGATGAAGTTACGTTACAACCTGCTGCTGGTGCTCATGGTGAATGGACTGCTTTAATGATTTTCAAAGCATATCACGAAAAAAATGGTCAAGGACATAGAAATGAAGTTATAGTACCTGATTCGGCTCATGGTACCAATCCTGCTTCTGCATCATTTGCTGGATTTAAATCGGTAACAGTTAAATCCAATGAACTTGGTGAAGTGGACATAGATGACTTAAAAGTAGTGGTAAACGAAAATACTGCTGCAATAATGCTTACAAATCCAAATACATTAGGAATATTTGAAAAAAACATTTTAGAAATTAGACAAATTGTACATGAAGCAGGCGGATTATTATATTACGATGGTGCGAATTTAAATGCCATTTTAGATAAAGTACGTCCAGGAGATATGGGATTTGATGCAGTTCATCTTAATTTACACAAAACATTCACAGGACCTCATGGTGGTGGCGGTCCAGGTTCAGGGCCTGTAGGAGTTGTTAAAGAATTAGCCAGTTATTTACCTAAACCAATGGTGATTAAAGATGGAGATTTATACAAATATGACAATAACATTGAAAATTCTATCGGTAGAGTAAAACCATTTTATGGTAATTTTGGTATATACTTACGAGCCTATACTTATATAAGAACAATGGGAGCTAAAGGACTCAAAGAAGTATCTGAAACCGCTGTTCTTAATGCAAATTACATTAAAGCACGTCTTAAGGAACACTTTGAAGTCCCATACGAGCAATATTGTAAACATGAATTTGTATTAAGTGGTAGCAAACAAAAACAATATGGTGTACGTACTTTAGATATGGCTAAGCGTCTTTTAGATTTTGGCGTACATCCACCTACAATTTATTTTCCACTGAACGTTGAAGAAGGGATGATGATTGAACCCACTGAAACTGAATCTAAAGAGACTTTAGATTATTTTATTAACGCGCTCATCCAAATTTCAGAAGAAGCTAGAGAAAACCCAGATATTGTTTTGGAAGCCCCTCATACAACTATTATCAATCGATTAGATGAAACAACAGCAGCACGTAAACCTATTCTGAAATTTGAAGAACTTAAAAAAGAAAAGACTATTGAATATTAAAAAGCTTCTAATATACTAAACTTTATCCGTAGACCACTTATAAAATTTATTGATTACACACGAGCCTGGGACATCCGTCTCAGGTATTTTTTGTATTGGAAGTCAGTGACTGAATTATAACTGTGCCTATATCAAATTTTTAAACTATAGACCAGGAACGAAACATAGAGAATTTCACTTTTAAATTCTACAGACATTGCAAGTTGTGGTTCGGGGGTGGAACAATAAATTCAATATAAATTCTGTCCCACTCTCATGTTTCTAGTTTAGAAATGAAAAAACCTTCAAACAAAATTAATTTCAATCTTGTTTGAAGGTCAATAAAGCCTAAAAGTTTATGTTATCGTAAAATTATTTTTTCGATTTAATTTTACCTGTCCATTTTTTATATCCACCTTTAAGCATAAAAATATCTTTATATCCATTTTTTCTTAATATACGAGCAGCGCGATAACTGGCAATACCATTTGCATCACATAAATATATAGGTTGATCTTTTCTTAAACCTTGATAACGTTGTTTAAAGACAGTAATAGGAATGTTACGTGCACCATTTATATGTCCATAATCATAATCAACTTTTTCTCTCACATCAATAACTTGAGCTTTTCTCAAACCCTTATGGAAATCGTTTTGATCTAATTCATTAACAGCTCGTTTATTAAGAATTTGTTGGATAATCATATATGCAATGATAATAATTGCAATGTACAAAGAGATACTCATCTTGCATCCTCCCTAATTTACCGATATTATAATTATAAGACTGTTAGTACAATTTATCAAAATATTTTTACGGGTTAGTTTATGTTTTTATCATATAATCTTAATAATACATAGATATATTTAATAATTTAATATTGAAACATTTTTAAGGGGTTTATTTATGACTGAAACTTGGAATTTTATTAATACAGGAAGTCAAAATCCATACTATAATATGGCTATGGACGAAGCATTACTCAATTTTGTATCAAGAGGGGAAATTGATCCAGTTATTAGATTTTATACATGGAATCCTGCGACACTTTCAATTGGATATTTTCAACGTTTAAAAAAAGAAATTGATATTGATAAAGTCGCTGAAAAAGGGTTTGGTTTAGTAAGACGTCAAACAGGTGGCAGAGGAGTGTTACACGATAAAGAATTGACCTACAGTGTGATTGTGCCGGAATCACATCCAAATATGCCTACAACAGTTACAGAAGCTTATAAAGTTATTTCACAAGGATTATTAGAAGGATTTAAAAATTTAGGTTTTGAAACCTATTTCGCTGTTCCTCGTTCTAAAGAGGAGAGAGAAAAACTAAAACAACCTAGAAGTTCAGTATGTTTTGATGCACCAAGTTGGTATGAACTTGTTGTAGAAGGTAGAAAAATAGCAGGTAGTGCTCAGACACGACAAAAAGGGGTAATCTTACAACACGGTTCAATACTACAAGATATAGATATCAATGAACTATTTGACATGTTTATCTTTAAAAATAATCGGCTCAAAGCGAAAATGAAAGAGGCTTTTGTTGAAAAAGCAGTAGCTATCAATGATATTTCAGATACTCATATCACAATAGAGGAAATGAAAGTTGCTTTTGAAAAAGGATTTAAAACTGGATTAAATATAGAATTAAAACCACTTCAACTCAATGATTTACAACATAAAGAAATAAAAGAACTAGAACATAAATATCGTTCTGATGAATGGATGTATCGCAAATAATTAAACCCTTGAGATGTTTAATAATCATTATCATCTCAAGGGTTTAATTATATTAATGTCTTCTATTCTTTCTTTTATATTTACGTACAGCTTTTTTATAATTTCTTTGATCTTCGGTTAGAAATAAGAAATAATAAATGAAGTAAATAATTAAAGCAATGACTACAAAACTAATTAAAGTTTTAACAATCGAAAATAGAAATACATCTAAATTCATAATTAAGCCAAATGCTGCTATGACTATGATGATGTAAAAGAAGATGTTACGCATCTTAAAACTCCTATTAACTTATATTTGAACTTACAGTTGTTAATTCCTGTTGACCTTTTTTAATTTGTTTATTGTCTTTAGATTGATAACCGTTTTTAATTTTATCTAACGCACTAGATAAGTCTTTATTGAACTTACGAATTTCTTTAAACTTTTGTTTATTATCATCTGATTTAGAGTCGCTCTCTACAGAACTTTTATAATTTGTATAAGCTTTATCAATATCATTGGATATGGTATCAAGTTTATTTTGAATATCCTTTTTACCTTTATTTTTATTTACATCAGTCTCTATTTTTTTATAATCTCCAATTGTTTTCGCTATACTGTCATAATAATCAGATGATGCTTTTAAATTTTTAATTTTTAACTTATTTGAAGATGTTTGTTTACTGTTTTCTTTATCTTGTTTTAATCCAGCAATTTTAGATTTTTGGTTACTTATGTCTTGATTAAGTTGCTGTATATCTAATTTTAGTTGGTGATTATCGTCTCGCAATTGAGTAGTTTTATCTTCTAAAGGCCCCAAATTTTGACTTCCACAACCAGCTAGCAAACAAGATGTTCCAAGTACTAATATTAACTTTTTCATTGTCTTCTCCCTAAACCAAAAACTATTATTATCGTTATTAATTATGCTATCATTTTAAT
>VNIV01000023.1_pt1 | contig 9684 bp, 10 predicted proteins | sample 7248611 | NCBI WGS metagenome assembly VNIV01 (sample SAMN12251775, study PRJNA551026) | human skin metagenome | isolation source: skin samples from healthy patients | host: Homo sapiens | place: France:Paris | reverse complement strand
GCGAGGTCGGTGGGGGCTCGGCACGGTTTTCTCATCCATGAGGGGCTACTTAATGGGCGAGGCTGGCAACTGTCCTTTGATCGGCATCAGGAGATGGTGCCGACCACCTTCCACGATCTACGCAACGGCCAGCCGTGGGAGGTGCCGCAAGACTGACCTCGGGGCCGGGGATCAAAGCATGCGGTCCATGCCGAACCTCGGAGCCCAGGCCGGATCGACCTGGACTACCGGGGGCTCGGCGTGATGCTGCGGTGCGCCGCGGCGACGACGAGGTGGACGGACGACTAAGGCCATGGCGGCCAGGATGGCAATACCGCCGATAGTAATGCGCCCGGTGAGTGGCTCGCCGCCGAGACCAATAGCGAAGACGGCGCCCCACAGCGGCTCAGTGCACATGATGACGGCGGCCCGGGTCGATTCCACCCGGGCTTGACCCCAGCTCTGCATGAAAGTTGTCAAAGTGCCGCAGATGATGGCCAAGTAGGCCAGGGCAAGCCAATCCTCCATGTGGGTGGGGGCGCTCAGACCTCCAGGCAGGGCTGCAATGGTGCAGACGATGGCGACGGTGATCGTTTGGTACAGCCCGAGGGATGTGACGTTGGACGGGTTGGCGAAGCGTCCAGTTGCCACGATGTGGCCGGCGTAGGCCACGGCGGAAGCCAGAGTCAGTAGCTGACCGATACCGAATCCGCTACCGAGGGTAGAGGGATCAAGAGCCAGCACTCCCATGCCGACAGTCGCCAGTGCCACAGCTCCCCAGATGGCGGTGGAGACCTTTTTGCGAAAGATCACAGCGGCCAATAGCGGTGTGAAGACCACATAGAGACTGGTGATGAACCCGTTCATGGCAGCCTGAGTGGTCCCGAGTCCAATGGCCTGAAGTAGCTGGCCGGCAGCAAAGAGCACACCGAGGATAACCCCCTTGGCTATGGTGCGCATATTGGCGCGCCAGGCCTTCGGGAAGAGGATTCCGAATGCGGCGGCCGCCATGGCGAAACGACACGCTAGCAGGTTCTCGGGGCTCATGTGGGCATAGATACCCTTCATGACGACGAGGGTCGAACCCCACAGAGCAGCCATGAGAAGGAGAGCGGGCACAGCAAGGCGCGAAGAACGAAAACCAACCACGAATCACATGATACGCGGGAGAATCTTCGCCCCGCAACCAAGATTGGCGTCAAATATTTTGTGAGACGGTGTGCATGCAGGATGATTCCCCGTGAACGCACGTCCGTGCGACTGAATTTGTACTGTGCAGCTCGCTCGCCGAGTACCGGGAAGAGGTGAAGTGAAAGACGAGGTAGGCGCACAACACTGCCACCAGGACAATGAAGACAGCCGCGATGACGCCGCGGCGGCGACGATGAACAGCGTCCTGAGCCAGCCTGGAACGGGATGCCGGTTGGGTAGCACGCCGGTGTATCGGCCGCGGACGCGGCTGAGAGTGGTTGGCTGGTTGCGTCGGCATGCGCTCCGGAGGGCAGTCTATAGGAGACAGTGGAGAATCCGGAATTGAGACCGGTGTAGGTGGCGATACCGGAGTACCAGTGCGAGACCATGGCGGAACTGACGCCGTGCCAGGTCGTACCGGTTCGTTCCGTCTGCGGGCGGATCGATCTGTTGAACCTCCGGGTGCATGAGCTACCGGATTGGCGATGACAGCATTCGGCTGGGGCACTGTGTTCTGGAGGGCGGCCAGGGCCGGATCGTCCGTGCGGCCGGTCGTCAGTGCGTGACGTACACGACGAAGAAGGTCGAGTAGGGCCCTCCCATTCGCAGGGCGCTTCCCGGGATCGCGCGAGGTGCAGGCACGTACCAAGCCGTCCAGGTATCCCGGAACGAGCCATGCGATATCGTGCTCAGCTTTGGTGCCATTGGCCAGGTACTGTGAGGGCGCGGGAACATCCTTATTGACGTGGGCCCATGCCACCTGAATGGGGGAATCGCCAGTATGGGGCTTGTGCCCAGTGAGCATCTCAAAAAGTACAATGCCGGCTGAGTAAATGTCCGAACGCTCATCGGAGCTACCGCGTGTTACCCGCTCAGGTGGAATGTAGGACACCGTTCCAATGAGCTGCCCAGATGTTGCTGACATCGTGTGGTTGCCTACAGCTCGGGCCAGACCAAAGTCAGCCACCTTGATCTGACCACGATCAGAGATGAGGACGTTTTCGGGTTTGACGTCACGATGCACTAGGCCATCCTCGTGGGCGCTGGCAAGGGCCGAGACAACTGGCTCGAGGAGATCCAAAGCGCGCACCGGGGTGAGCGGCGCCTCCTGGGTGATGATGTGACGTAGGGTGCATCCGGGCACGTACTCCATGACGATGAAGGGACGATCTCCGTCCATTCCTTGGTCGAAAACTGATACCACATGGGGATTGACGAGCCGGGCCGCGGCCTTCGCTTCGGAATCGAATCGCTCAGCGAGTTCTGCATCGAGCCCCTCATGCATCACCTTGACTGCGACGATGCGGGGAAGACATAGATCTTGAGCTCGATAGACGGTCGCCATCCCGCCACGAGCGATTTTGGACACGATCTCGTAGCGACCCTCGAGGGTATGACCCACTAGGGGGTCAGTGCTCATGGTCATGCTCACGATTACGCCTCACGCACGGTCGGGGAAGAAGGGGTGTGCGGCCCACTCCAAAGTGTATGCGTAGTCTTTCGGAGGGCATCGGAAGATGAACCAGCGAGTCCATAGGCTGATCCCATGACTGTTGCAACCTGGTTCCGGTCTCACCGGTGGTCCGTCTGGATTGTGACCTTGCTAGCAGCTGTCGTCGTAGGCTGTTCAACGCCCGGTAATGTAGCTGCGGCAGGCTCGAACGCGACCACGGCCCCCATGACCGTCATGGCCACCACACAGTCGTCTGTTGGGTTGGCCACCATCCAGGAAAACGAGCTGCCTACCCAGGCTCGGCAGACTCTCAAGCTCATTGACTCCGGCGGGCCTTTTCCGTTCAGCCGGGACGGAATTGTCTATCACAACAACAGTGGCGCACTACCTCATCACAAGGACGGCTGGTACCACGAGTACACCGTCGCCACTCCTGGAGCGCAGGGTCGAGGACCGCGTCGCATCGTGTGCGGTTCAGACTCCACCTGTTTTTGGACGCCGGACCATTACTCAACGTTTAAGAGGATCATCCGATGACAGTCGACGTTCAGTCAGGTTCGGGTCCTGAAGCTGGTGGCCCCATTGGTTCAGGGATCCTTCTTGTTGATCCGGCGCATAGTTGTGACCCCATCAAGGTGGCAACGGCGTGGCGCGAGGCTGGGTGGCGCGTCATGCACATGAGTGGAGGCGCTGCTTTAGGGTCCGTTCTTGCCGGTTTTGGACACGCTCTGTCATTTCCTAGCTGGTACGGACACAACCTTGACGCACTGCGTGACTGCCTAGCTGACCTGGAAGGAGACACGGCAGTGTTATGGATCGGATGACAGCCCTTTGAGCGCGACAATCCCCAGGATTGGGGTCGGCTAGTTGAGGTCATTGGTCAGCGTCTCGATGAGGACGAGGTCAACGGTTTCGCTCTCCTCCTGGTGTGAAACTCAGGCTGCGGGATCGTGGTATCAGAAATGACGCTCGACGCATTGGCGGGCTAATTCCCGCAGGGCAATTCGGCCGGCATCGGTCATCTCGGCGTCGTCGAGAACTGCGACGGCATGGTCGTGGCACTGCACAATTGTTGACTCGACAGCCTCCCGGGCTCCACTTGTCTCGATGATACGACGGGCGGTGGCGACGTCGTCATCGTCGAGGTCGGGGCGACCCAGCAACGATTTCAAGCGAGCAGCGTCGTAGGAGTCGGCCCGATTGAGCGCATGGGCGACGAGCACAGTCCGCTTGCCTTCTCTCAGATCGTCGCCAGCGGGCTTGCCAGTCAGCTCGGCGTCGCCGAAGACGCCAAGAAGATCGTCGCGGTATTGGAAGGCCCGTCCGATGGGGGAGCCGAAGTCGGCCATCGTCTGTTGTAGACGGTCAGAGCCCCCAGCCAAGGCCACACCAATCTGACATGGACGAACGACTGTGTAAGAGGCGCACTTGTACTCCACAACCCGGCCGACCAGGTCGAGAGCGGATTCGGAGTCGGATCCCGCCATTCCCGACTGTGAGGTGACGTCGAGGACCTGGCCGCAGGTGACCTCGGTGCGCATGGCGTCAAGCAGCGGGGTGGCTGCCGCCAGCCTGTCAGCTTTGACTGGGGCGGACGTGAACATTTGCGACGACCACATGAGTAGCAGGTCGCCGAGCAAGATCGCGATGTCACATCCGAATTGCTCAGCGGGTCCGTCTCCGTGGGCAATGCCATGGGCCGCCTCGAAACGACGGTGCACCGAAGGCAATCCACGTCGGGTGTCGGAGTGGTCCATGAGGTCGTCGTGGACCAAGGCGGACACGTGCAGAAACTCGAGGCTCGCCGCTGCCTGTAACAGGCCAGTGGGTTCAATGGGTTGGTCCGCCGCAGCTGCATGACCCCAATAGCAGAAGGCCGGGCGCAATCGCTTGCCGCCTGCGGTGTAATCACGAGCGGCATCGAGAACGGGGGACAGCTCGGCGCCGATCGCGTCAATGACCCGCTTTTCGTCGTCGAGGAAGGAGAGGATCCTTGCGCTCACGGAGTCGCGGAAGTCAGCGCTGACTGGAGAGGACGGATCAAAGGGGTACATAGCGCCAGCATAGAGGCGTCGAATGGTCGGAAACGAGTCCGTACGCTGGACGTCTGGCCCACCTGGTGGGAGCGCCGCCTAGCCTCGCACCTATGTAGTCCCAGAAGCCGACCACTGCTGACCTGTTGGCCTTGGGGGAGCGCCCTGTGCACTCTTTCGGGTTTATGACCCCCACAGCGAGCGCTCGGCTGTGGAGTGCCACGGATGCTCTCGTGGGATGGCACCGGACTTCATTTCAATGACCTATGGAGCGAATGGGTCGCGGTGTGACCGCACTTTGCGGTGCACCCAGCACATGGTGTCGACCGGTCTGCGTACCGTCGGTCATCTCACCTGCGTCGCCCAATCGGTAGCTGATGTGGAGCAGATGGTCGCTGATTACGCCGAGTCCAGGATCGACCACATCCTAGCTATTCGCGGTGACATGCTGGGTGGGGCGGGACAGCCTTGGGTGGCCCATCCCTGGGGGTTACCTAACGCTACTGAGCTTGTCCGCCTCGTCAAGTGGGTTCACCCAGAGGCATGCATCGGTAGAGAGGGTGCGTGACATGGGCTGTGAGCTCTTTAATGTTGGCGCTCTCGGCCTCCACCACTACACCCTCAACAGGTCTCGTGCGACCACAGAGCTTCGGACCATGCTGGCGCGGCGGCGCCTTGAACGGGCTGGTTCGCCTCGGAACGATGAGGCGATTTCTGCTTCCTGAGCCCGACTACCGCTAACCGTTGGGTAGGGCGGGTCAAAGCGACGTAGAGCAACCGGACACCACCGGCAGGATTACCGGTCTCGGAGACGATGCGCTCGGGATCGACGACTACTGCACCATCGTACTCAAGACCCTTGGCCTGCATGGTCGTCACCGTGATGATGCGCGGATCGTCGACAAGTCGGCGCGCCTGCTCGACGAGGCCAGCCGGGCACACCAGACCGATCGTCCCGTCCACCGATGTGAGCATCTCGTCCAGCTGCAAGCGCACCTGTGCCCATAGGTCGTCAGTGCGTACCACTGTGGGACGGACACCAACCCAGCGCACCGCCTGTGGAAGATCAGCGTCGGGCTGGACGGTGACAACCACGTCGGCGGCGAGATCGAAAACCTCGGCCGGGGAACGGTAGTTCTTGGTCAGGGTGAAGGTGCGTGACGGGGAATTACCAACCAATTCGTCCAAGGCCGCTCTGGTCTGGTTGGGATGGGGGAAGGCAGACTGGGCGGGATCCCCGACGATCGTCCAGGAAGCCTGGCGGCCTCGACGTCCGATCATCCGCCACTGCATGGGGGAGATGTCTTGGGCCTCGTCGACGAGAACGTGAGCGAAGGTATCGCGAGGCTCGTCCTCGTCAATGTGGCGGGACTCATGGAGACGATCGCCGAGGGTGACGAGCTCCTCGGCGTCACCTCCCTCGATAAAGACCGGGTCGTCGGCATCGGGCTCGGGGGGAACTGGGCCGAGCAGAGCGGCCAACTCGTCGAGCAGGGCCATATCGGCTATCGACCAGTTGCGCCGTCCACGTCGATCCGCTTCGGTCGGGATAGAGCTGACGAGAAGCTGACGGGTTTCCTCGTTCCAGTCGGGGGTCACTGCTTCGGCGACCGCGGGATCGGCCAACCGAGCGAGGGCGTCGGAGGCCGACAGGGCGGGCCACCAGGCGTTGAGGAGCATCCGCCAGGATGCCTGGGAGGACACTAGCTCGTCGAAATCGTCCCTTGTGAGGTCATGGGCGGCGAGGACATCGGCCGGGACTCGTGCCCACAGCTGGTCGCGCAGCGAGACCTCGACGGCCTCCCTGCCGTCGTTGTAGCGATTGCGCTTGAGGATGCGTTGACGGGTCGTCGCGAGGATGGAGGCATCGAGGGTAAGAACCTCGCCTTTGACCGTTACTCGCAGCTGCAAGGAATCGGGATCCGCCGACATGGGCAAATTGACCAGTCGGGTGAGCACGTCAACCATCTCAAGGCTGCCCTTGATATTGGCAGTACGGGGCTCATCGAGACGGTCAGAGGAGAAGCGCAGGATATCCGACGGCACCTGGCCTACCGAGCGCAGTGTTACGGAGTCTTCCCCGAGGCTGGGTAGCACCCGCTCGATGTAGCTCATGAAAACCGATGACGGCCCGATGACGAGCACCCCGCCATTCTCCAGCCGAGTGCGATGAGAATAAAGCAGGAATGCTGCGCGGTGCAGAGCGACGACCGTCTTGCCGGTGCCGGGTCCGCCCATAATCGTCGTTACGCCTTGGTAAGGGGCGCGAATGGCCTCATCCTGTTCGGCCTGGATCGTCGAGACGATTGAATGCATTCGAGTGTCGCGGGCCCGAGAGAGAGACGCCATGAGGGCTCCCTCGCCGATAATCGGCAGATTCGCCTGCGAGGTGGAATCCAGCAGGTCATCTTCGATGCCGAGGACCTTGTCATCGCGACAGCGCAAGACGCGGCGACGAACAACACCCATCGGATCAGACGGGGTGGCTCGGTAAAAGGGCTCGGCAGCGCGGGCACGCCAGTCGATGACGAGAGGCTCATAGTCGGCGTCCCGTACCCCGATTCTCCCGATGTGACGCACCTCGTCGTCAGTCAGATCAAGTCGGCCGAAGACCAGACCTTCATGCTCAGCGTCAAGGACCGCTAATCTCTTTGCCGCGTTATAAGAGAAGGCGTCGCGTTCAAACATCGCCGTGCCGTCCTCTTCACGAACCCAACTGGTGCGGTCCGAGCGGTACATGTCTTGGCCGGCCTTGGCTAGCATGCGGGCTTTGTTCTCGTCGATCTCCAATTGGGCGCGGACGCGGTCGACGTGGGCCTGTTCCTTGGCGATCTCAGATTCCACAACGCGGGGGTCGGTGGTCGAACTATCGTGTGCGGTCAAAGTCGTCCTTCACGAGATGTTTGCCTCCAGGCGCGGTGCCGTGGGGCTAACGGTCAAGTCTACGCGTCGAGACCCTGTCAGTGGAACTGTGACTTCTTCTGGGGCGCCCGGCTGCGCCAATGACCTTATTGCTTGGCCGGATATCTTCCCCGGTGAGTCTTTCGTGGGTCAGGTATGCAGCCAATGCCCCAGTGAGTAGCCGGGCCCAAGGTTCTGGGCCGCCATGTGATGCGGGGGAGGCCGCTAGTACCGGGATTGATCCTTCTTGGCGCCAGACCATGGGAGGGCGGTCTTGCCAAGCCGACCATGCAGTACCCAGTTCCGGATTCGGGATGGGACGGGTGTAGTCGTGACAAATCCGGTGGGCTTGTGCGCCATCCCACCAGGACCACGTTTCGACGAGCCCTTCGGCCTTCCAGTCCAGCCGGTGGGCCATGCCATGATTCGAGGGCATCTCGCCTGAGGTGCTGACAGTGATGGTGGGAGAACTCCATGGACGAGCCGGGCGATGCCACCGGGAGCGTCGGGGAGCTGGTGCCGTCGTGTCGATGATCGCGTTTGGGGAGTCATTCGGTGAAGGATCAACGATGACACCGCGTCGGGTCAGCCGCTTGTTCAGTAAGGTCAACAGGGGTTGCAGATCAGTTGGGCCATCACGGCCGACGAGATTCCAGCAGCCAAAGATCCGGGTGATGGCGAGCCTTGTTTCGTCAGCTGACAGCTCGGCCAGCGGGGAGGGAAGGTCGACGTGGAGTGGCTCGGGGAGCGGCTCGGGTCGGGAGGTCACCGCATGCTCGACCCCGTACTGGCGCCGAGCTTGCCAGATAGTGTCGGCGTGATCGAGAACATTACGCCACTTATGAGCGATGCGGTGTCCGTACCTGTCACGGACCGTGTGGATCTGTGCACCTCTGTCCGTCGGTAGGGAGATATCCGCCACACTTGAGCTGATCTGAGTATCGGGCTCTGTAACGAGATTGAGCCCTATACCTACCAATTCAGCTTCCATTGCCCGGCCTGACTTGGCGAACAGGTCTCGCCACGCGGAGGGGACTTGGAGGGTAGCGCCGAGCTCAGGGGCAAGAGGACGCTCAGCGCTCTCGAGCCAACGCGGGGAGGAGGAGATGATGGTGACCTTATGCCTCACCTGGGCTAGCCGTAAGGCGGCGGCCAGAGCGACGAGTTCGTCTCCGACGATATGGACCGTTCCCATCGTATCTGTGCCTCCTGCAACGATCCGATTGAACCAACGACTGACGGTATCGTGCCAGAGGTGAACACGGATCTTCCTGTTGTCGCCATCCATGGAATCACCAGCTCGCCAACGACCTGGGGCGGGCTCGTACTGGCGTTCAATATTGAAGGTGTCATCGTCCATCAGCTCTCTTTACTCGGACACGGCCCAATTGGCATCCGTCGGGGGGTGGGGACCGACTATCCCCTTGAGGCTTTTGCGACTGATGTCATCGAGCAGATGGATGCTTTGAAGGTCGACAAGTGCGCCTTAGTAGGCCATTCCCTTGGGGCTCTGGTCTCGTCCATGGTTGCGCAACGTCAGCCGGATCGCGTCGACCGTGTCTTGCTAGAGGAGATGCCCGTACCGCGTCGAGTTCGTCAGGATCCACCTCCGATGCGGACGTACGTCGACGCCATCTTCATGGAGGTTGCGGCGTTTGCTGGACGCAAGAGGTTCGACCCAAAAATGGTGTGGAAGGTCAGCCGTGAGCTACTGAAACCCCACCCCCAGTGGTGGGATGGATTGTCTCGGATGATCATGCCAGTCCTTGTCATCGGAGGTGGTAAGGCGTCGTACCTACGTCAGGACCGGCTGAGTGACGTGGCACATGCCCTTCCTGACGCTCGGACCGTGACCATTGACGGCGGACACCGCACCCACATCACCAAGGGTGATGAGTTCTGCGACATCGCCGTGCCATTCCTGACGAATGGGAAATACGCCAATCGTCGGCATAACGGGATCCAGGACATGTGAGCCTTGAGCGAACTGCGCTCAACTTGGTTATTGAGTCGGGGTGCTCATGGTTAAACTTGAGTCATAACGACTCAAATCGAGTCGAGGCAGGAATCTGCTGAAGCCGTAGGAGTGTTGACATGGCTCGTACTTTTGACCCCATCCGTGAAATG
>VNIV01000020.1_pt3 | contig 9692 bp, 10 predicted proteins | sample 7248611 | NCBI WGS metagenome assembly VNIV01 (sample SAMN12251775, study PRJNA551026) | human skin metagenome | isolation source: skin samples from healthy patients | host: Homo sapiens | place: France:Paris | reverse complement strand
AATAGGTCGAGCAACCGCTGGGCTGTGGCAGCGGACGAGGCCGGATTTTGACCAGTGACCAGCGTCTTGTCCGTAACGACGTAACTATCACCGTCAGGACCCTTGCTGTACCGAGCGCCTGCCTGCTTCAGGGAGTCCTCTACGAGGAAGGGAACGACGCCAGTCAGGCCGGCGGCCTCCTCCTCACCGTCGGTGAAACCGGTCACCGAACGATCGGTAACAAACAGCGTTCCATCGTGTTTTTTGACGGTGTGCAACACACCGGGGGCATGACATACCAGACCCAGCGGCCGCCCCACGGCGTCGCTATCCAAGATGATCTGCTGCGAGGTGGGATCGTCCGCCAGATCCCACAGCGGACCGTGGCCACCCGGGTAGAACACCGCGTCGAACGTGGCGATATCGACCTCCGACAACGGGGTGGTGGTCGCCAAGGCACGTTTGGCTTGCTCATCAACATCGAAACGGCGAGTGGCATCGGTCTGCATCTGCGGCAGCGAACTCGTCGGGTCGATCGGCGGTTGCCCACCCCGCGGCGAGGCTAGGGTGACGTCGTGTCCGGCGTCACAGAACACGTAATAGGGGGCGGCGAACTCCTCTAGCCAGAAACCCGTCTTGCGGCCGGTATCACCCAGCTGGTTGTGGGACGTGAGAATCATGAGGATTCGAGACATGGAGGGTGTTCCTTTCGCTGTGTCGTGCGGTGGCGCTTTTCGCAATATCCGTCGCGTGGCGCCGGAGCGCTCGATGCCCCCGAGGGCTGACCTAGAAGCGTCCCCAGGAGCACCTGACGTCAGTCGTCGACGACGGTGACGTCAACGCGGATATTGCCCCGAGTGGCGTTCGAGTAGGGACACACCTGGTGGGCCTTATCGGCAAGCCGCTGGGCCTCGTCGTGCGGCAGAGCCGGGATAACGACCTCCAGGGCGACGGCAAGGCCAAACCCCTCCCCGGCCTGACCGATTGAAACCCGTGCGCCCACCGAGGAGTCGCCAAGGTCCTTTTTTGCCTGGCGGGCCACCATCTGCAGGGCGGAGTGGAAGCATGCGGCATAGCCAGCCGCAAACAGCTGCTCCGGGTTCGTGCCCTTACCGCTACCACCCATCTCGACGGGAACAGCCAGATCCTCAGACACGCGACCGTCGGGACTTTGGACGTGACCATTGCGGCCGGCACCGGTAGCAATAGCCTCGGTGGTGTAGACGGGCTCGATCTCGATCATGGTGTCTCCTTACTCGCTGGACGAATGTGCGCTGACGTTTCTGTCGTGCAGCGTTATAAGAAACATAGCGCGCAACTAAGTTGTGTCCAATCTTGTTGTGCATCTAATATCCTCCCCGTTGTGCACGATCAAACGCTCGACCTCGACGACCAATTCTGTTTCTCCCTCTACCGAGCTAGCAGGGCGGTCACGCGCGCCTACCGACCGCTGCTCGAAGGCATCGGTCTCACCTACCCCCAGTACCTAGCCATGCTGGTGTTGTGGCACGCTGAGGGTCCGGTAGGCGTCAATGACATCGGAACGCGATTACACCTCGATAGCGGCACCCTGACTCCCCTATTGCGCCGCCTGGAAGACGCCGGCTTCATCACCAGAGCCTGGAGCAACGACGACGAACGGCGGCGCATCATCAGTCTCACAGAGGGAGGGCGCTCGTTACGTCACCAGGCCGCCGGTTTACCTGAGCGGATGCTAGCGCTGTATCCCGCCCCGCCACAGGAGCTGGCCCAGGTAAAGGCATTTCTCGACGACCTGGCCACCCAGCTTGAGTGATGACTCAATGCCCCATGCGAGACGATTAGACGACATTGTCAGCATGGGATTCACGAGCCACTCTCGGTGCCCGAACCCCAATTGCGGTATGACGAAAGGTCCCCTTTCATCGTGCATATGCTCCTACTGGCGATCATCTACTTGGCTTTCATCAGCCTGGGTCTGCCCGACTCCCTGGTCGGCGCAGGATGGCCAGCCATGCATGAAAGCCTCGGCGTACCGCTGTCATGTGCAGGGTTCATAACCTTCATCATCGCCACCGGGACCATCATCTCGAGCCTGATGTCCGACCGGCTTACAACGCGTTTCGGCCCAGGACGAGTGACTGCGGCAAGTGTCGCGCTGACAGCCGCGGCACTGTTCGGCTTTTCCTTCTCGACTCAGTTTTGGGTGCTGTGCCTGTGGGCGATGCCGTATGGACTAGGAGCTGGAACGGTCGACGCCGCACTCAACAACTATGCAGCCCTGCATTACACCGCTCGGCACATGAACTGGCTGCACGGCTGTTGGGGACTCGGAGCATCGATCAGCCCGTTCATCATGAGCCAGGCGTTAAGTAGCGGTCACGGATGGCCGTCGGCCTATCGCACGGTCGGAACTCTGCAGGCCATACTGACAGCGATCGTCACCGTCAGTCTTCCGTTGTGGAACAAGACGCGGAAGATCAACGGCGGTGGCTCCGCAAAGCTGTTCGACCACGTGCCGACACGCGCGGCCTTGGCGACCCCGGGAGTTCCTGCCGTTCTAGGGGCCTTCTTCTCGTACTGTGCTGTCGAGAGCACCTCGATGCTATGGGCGGCATCGTACCTGGTGTCGGTGCGAGGGACGGACGGCGCGACCGCCGCAGCGTTCGCGTCTCTCTTCGTCCTGGGGATCACCGCCGGCCGGTTCTTGGCCGGGTTCGTAGCCGAACGCATCGGTGACCGGATGCTCGTGCGTGGCGGGTTCATCACGGTAGGAGTTGGCGTCGTCCTCGTCGGGCTACCCGGTGTGCCGTCATGGGTCGCCCTGGCAGGTCTGGTCATCGCAGGGCTTGGGTCCGCACCGATCTACCCTGCGATCATCCACTCCACCCCAACCACCTTTGGCGCGCACAACTCACAAGCGATCATCGGCATCCAGATGGCCGCAGCATACGTCGGGACGACGCTCGCTCCCCCACTGTTCGGGGCGATATCAGCCAACACCGGATTATGGACACTACCTCTGTACCTGATCGTCCTCGTCATCTTCGGCCTGGTAATGTCCGAGCATGTTACACGACGCGAGCGCGCCAGAGCACAAGACGGGTAGTCTCGACACGTTCGTCGTCGAGCCGGTTCGCGTCGATCCGACATATCTATCTGGAGGCTCCCATGGCCGTTCCGGTTGACTTCACTACCGTCTCGGCCCAGGGGCTGGAAACCTCCGAGCACCCCGAGGCCTTGGCAGGTTTACGCGCCAACGAAGCACGGTATTTCCACAACAAGTTCAAGCACACGTTTGAGGTGTCGCCTGCCAGTGAGGAGCCCTACGCACTCGCATGGGTAACCCAGATTCTGGCCGAAGAACGTGACATCACCATTGCCTCCCCAGCCCTGGAGATCAGCATCAATGACGTTGAGGGAATCCACTGGGTGCATGTGTTTTACGCGTCGGGCCTGGCGATCAACGTGCTGTGGACGGTGGCGAATTCCGGAAAACGGGCAGTAGGGTTCAAGCTGTGTGACGGCATGGACCAACCAGCTGAGTTGTCCGCGTTCAAGTTCGCCCGGCAACGCTCAAAACTCGCCGGAACCATCCGCGGTAGCTACTTCGTCATCAAGGGTGACTACCCGTACTGACGCCTACGTACCGGGCTAGCCACACCAGGCTTATGAAGCGACGAGAAATCAGTGCTCCGAAGGGCCCGAACGTTCGATTACTTCGAGTCGGTGAGCTTGAATAGGAGCTGCTTAGCGCGGCGGCGCTCTACCTCAGGATCCGTCGCCTGAATGAACTCCGTAGCGTTGAAGCCATCACCTCGACGGCGATTCTGTGGCGGTTCTAGGCCCTCAATAAGAAGGGCTTCCATGGTGGAAACGAGCATATCGACGGCAAAATTTCCGCTCGGCACGGGACCGAGCGTCCCGTCATCGTCCGCGGTTCGCACACCAAACCAGGAGAACCGGTCCCAGCGACCTGCAAGGCGATCGCGCGTGTGATCCCACAGGCGGGGCCCCAAACGTGGCTCAGTAATACGGCCTACGCAGATCACTCTCTCACCGGAGTAAAGAATGTAGACGCCGACCTGACCAGAAAAGTTAACGGGTTTAGCAACCTTCAACTGGGCCCCTAAGAGGGTCTGTCCGCGCTTGTCCCAATCCACTTCGTCACGTCTCCAAAACATGCCGAAAGCGTTAAGAAATCCGTTGTTTTCCTCACCCGCCTCAAGTGCAGTCGGCGGGATCACCCCGCGGGAATCCGGCAACTCAGTCTCCGACTCCTCGGGAGGCACCGACTGTGGCGTCCTTAAGCTGTACACACCTCGATCTACGCGGACGACATTCTTCCGCAAGGTCGTGGAGATCGTGGCAGCCACCGTCGCAGCGGGGGTAGCGCCAGTTTGTTGACGGAGACCGCTGTCCAAGATGCGCTGAGCGATCTCGGAGTAGTGCAAGGGCTCCTTGGCTTCCGACAGCACCTTGAGGATGGCCTTTGGCTACGGCATGTTATTCATACCAATAAGGCTACGCCAAAGATATGACGGATCTCAGATGCGGTTAAGCCAAGTAAGTATCAAACCAGAGCTACACGTTAAATCGGAATTCCACTACGTCACCGTCCTGCATAACGTACTCCTTGCCCTCCAACCGCAACTTCCCAGCAGCCTGGGCCTCCTTTTCGCCGCCAAATTCAACAAGGTCGCCGAAGGACACCACCTGGGCCTTGATGAACCCCTTCTGGAAGTCGGTATGGATGACGCCAGCAGCCTCAGGGGCGGTGTCGCCCTTGTGAATCGTCCATGCGCGGGACTCCTTCTCCCCCGCAGTTAGGAAGGTCTGTAGACCAAGAGTGTCGAAGCCCACCCGCGCGAGCTTGTCTAGACCGGGTTCCTCGATACCCGCATCCGCAAGGAACTCAGCAGCGTCCTCGGGCTCCATCTCGGCCAGTTCAGCCTCAAACTCAGCATCCAAGAAGATCGCCTCAGCAGGAGCCACCAACTTCTCCATCTTGGCCTGGAAATCGGCGTCAGCGAGCTGATCCTGGTCACAGTTAAAGACGTAGATGAAGGGCTTTGTCGTCAGCAGGAAGAGGTCATGCAACGGCTCGGGATCGAGCCCGGCTGAGAAGATCGTCTTGCCCTCTTCGAGCACCGCCTTAGCCTGCTCCCACGCCTCGACTTTGGGACGAGACTCCTTCTTGATCGCGGCTTCTTTTTGCAACTTGGGCAGTTGCTTCTCCATCGTCTGCAGATCAGCGAGCACGAGCTCTGTAGTAATGGTCTCGATGTCGTCGGAGGGATCGACGTGACCGTTGACGTGGGTGACATCGTCGTCTGCGAAACACCTTGTCACCTGGCAGATGGCGTCGGCTTCACGAATGTTAGAGAGGAACTCGTTGCCCATCCCCTCACCTTTGCTAGCGCCTTTGACGATTCCGGCGATGTCGACGAAGGACACCGTCGCAGGAATGGTCTTAGCGGAATGAAACATCTCCGTCAGCACATCGAGGCGCTTGTCCGGCACCCCGACCACGCCAACATTCGGCTCAATGGTCGCGAAGGGGTAGTTCGCCGCCAAGACGTCATTCTTGGTCAGCGCGTTGAACAGAGTCGACTTGCCGGCGTTGGGAAGACCGACGATTCCAATCGTAAGTGCCACGTTCGGCCACTCTACCGTTCAGCCGGCACCCAACCCACTAACCACCTCCCATCAGCGCTCCACACGGGAACGTCGGGTCATATGCTTGAGGCTCAGTCAATGTGGCCGAGTACTGTCGGCACATTGACTGGACTTGGAACCAATCGGCTCAGGCTCCAGCCCAGTAGGCCCCCAGCGCCTTGGACAGGTACGTCAGGTCGGCCGTACCGGCAAGTTCACGAGTGGAATGCATCGACATCAGCGGCACTCCGACGTCAACCGTCAGCATGCCAAGCCTCGTCGCCGTCAGCGGCCCGATCGTCGAGCCGCACGGGACCGAGTTATTCGACACGAAGTTCTGGGTCGGCACCCCAGCAGCAGCGCACGCCCGCTGCCACAGAGCCCCACCCACGCCATCAGTGGCATAACGCTGATGAGCGTTAATCTTGAGTAATGGCCCCTCATTGAGCAGCGGGTGATTCGCCGGATCGAACTTCTCAACGTAGTTGGGATGCACACCGTGCCCGGCATCTGAAGACACACATGAGGACTTGGCAATCATTGCCCGGTAGGCCGCACCCGTCATCCCGAACCCCTCAGCGATGCGCACCAAGACGTCCTCAAGGAACGGCCCGCAGGCGCCCGACCTTGTCGCCGAACCGACCTCCTCATGGTCGAAACAGGCCATGACTGCCACGTCGCTGGTCGGCTTGACGTCAACAAATGCCGCGACCGAGGAGTGAACCGAAGACAGATTGTCCATACGCTGGCTGGCTAGAAATTCCCCATAGGGTCCGATGACGGCCGGGGACTGGGTCAAATGGGCGAAAACGTCGTGGAAGGCCAGTTCGTCGCGCTTGATCCCAGCCGCCTCACACAGCAGGTCCTCAACGTCAAGGTCGGGCTTCCCGACCGACAGAATCGGCATGAGGTGACGCTGGCGGTCCAGCTTGAGGTCGTCGTTTACGGTGCGATCCAGATGCGGCGCAAGCTGGCTGATGCGCAAAATCGGCCCGGTTCGCACTAAATGAGCCTGACCGTCGCAAGTGACGAGGCGCCCGGACAGCCCAAGATCACGATCGAGCCAGGAATTCAGTAGGCCACCGCCGTAGACCTCCATACCGACCTGCTGCCAACCCTGGTTAGTAACGGTGGCGTTCGGCTTAAGCTTGAAGGACGGGGAGTCGGTATGGGAACCGACGATCCTCGCCCCCAGCTGCGGAGTCACTTTCTCTGGAGTGATCCAGGCGATGACAGCTCCATCCCGCACCACGTACCGGCGCCCTTCGACGGATGGCCACGACTCGGTCTCCTCTAGACGCTGAAATCCGGCCTGCTCCAGCCGCCGCGTCAGCTCCGCCACAGCGTGATACGAGGTGGGAGATGCTTCCACGAAAGAGATGATGTCGCGGATGTGATCCGAAGTCGGGACGCTCTTGTCAGCCATGACGACCATTCAACCATCACCCGCTGTTCTTCACGACGAAACACGACCCTGGCTGAATGTGTCAGACCCTACTGGGACCCTCGTGGCATGACGAACATCGTGGTCGGGCTTATCGGACTAGCTATCGGTGTGGCCTTGGGGTGGCTCATCGCGCAATTGCGCACGTCCCAGCGCATTGCCGAAGCCACCTCGGCGGCACGTGTGGCTACCGAGCGGCTGGAAGCAGCAGAGAAGATCGCCACCGATCGTGACGCCTTGGCCACTCAGTTCAAGGCTTTATCCGCCCAGAGCATGGCTGACCAGAACGAACGCGCTACCCAGTCGGCACAGCGGACAATGAGCGACGCCCAGCGCCTGCTGGCACCCGTGTCCCTCGCCCTCGAACGACTTGACCGGCGCCTAGCTGAAGTCGAGCAAGAGCGTACCGACATGACGGCAAGCTTGCGCGAACAAGTCGCCGGGGTGAGCACGGCCGGAGAGAGCCTGCGCAAAGAGACCGCCAGTCTCGTCGCCGCATTGCGCAAACCTCAGATCCGGGGAGCGTGGGGCGAGATGCAACTGCAGCGCACTGCAGAGGTCGCCGGAATGCTCGAACACTGTGACTTCCAAACCCAGCAGACGACCACAGCCCAGGGCGCCCCGCAACGCCCCGATATGACGGTGAAGCTCTCAGGTGGACGGTGTATCCATGTCGACGCCAAGACGCCGCTGGCCGCATTTCTTGAGGCCGCGCAGTGCGACGATGCTGAGGAATACGACGCCCAGATGGCCCGTTTCGCACGCCATGTTCGCACCCACATCGACCAGCTCTCGGCCAAGGGTTACTGGCGCACCGACCTCGACTCCCCCGAGTTCGTCGTGTGCTTCCTGCCTTCCGATGCCTTACTTCAGGCTGCACTGCAGGAGATACCCGACCTCCACGAGTACGCTAACCGACGCGGGATCGTGCTGGCCAGCCCATCAGTACTCATTCCGATGCTACGCACGGTCGCCCTAGCCTGGCGGCAGGAGGCCGTCGCGAGATCTGCGACAGAAGTCGCAGCACTAGGACGCGACCTTCACAAGCGTCTAGGAACCCTGGCCGGCAACCTCGACAAAATGGGACGATCCCTGACCTCGACGGTGCGAGCCTACAATTCGGCCCTGGGTAGCCTCGAGACAAGGGTCCTCGTCCAAGCCAGACGTTTCGAACATCTCGGGGTAACCGCCGACGACATCGCGTCCCCGGCCCCCATCGAAGAGGCGGTACGCCCCCTCACCTCGCCGGAACTGACCGAGAACCAGACTGAGGAGGGCTCTCCGGAATGAACCTCACTTGGCCGTCGTGCGACGTTTTCGCAGTTGAGGCGGCAAGGCGAAGGACAACGACTCCTCAATGAGGGTCTCTTCCTCAGCCGGCGGCCAACCCTTCGAGATGAGCAGATCGATCACCCCCTGAACGAGGGCCTCCGGCACCGATGCCCCCGAGGTCACGCCGATGGTGGACACACCGTCGAGCCAGGTCTCCTCGATCTCTCCTGCGTTATCCACCCGATAGGAGGCTTTGGCCCCCGATTCGAGGGCGACCTCCACCAAACGGCCAGTGTTGGACGAGTTCTTCGATCCCACCACGATGACAAGGTCACATTGAGGAGCCATCTGCTTGACGGCGTGCTGCCGGTTCTGGGTGGCGTAGCAGATGTCGTCGGAAGGCGGATCGATGAGCTGAGGATGTAGGTCGCGAATCCGATCGACGGTCTCCACCGTCTCGTCGACACTCAGCGTTGTCTGGGACAGCCACGCCACGGGACGGTCGCGGTCTAACGCCAACCCATCAACATCCGCGGGAGTCTGCACCAGGGTGATGTTCTCGGGAGCCTCGCCAGTCGTCCCCTCGACCTCCTCGTGACCGGCATGACCAATAAGGAGGATCTGGGTGTCTTGGTTAGCGAACCTTTTGGCCTCGTGATGCACCTTCGTCACCAGTGGGCACGTTGCGTCAATAGTACGAAGACCACGATCGGTGGCCTCTTTCTTAACTTGCGGGGACACGCCGTGAGCCGAGAACACCACGAGGGCATCGTCGGGCACTTCGTCGAGCTCATCAACGAAGATCGCTCCGCGCCCCTCCAAGGTCTCCACGACGTGGCGGTTGTGGACGATCTGCTTGCGCACGTACACCGGAGCGCCATACACCTCTAGCGCCTTCTCAACGGTCACCACCGCACGATCAACGCCTGCGCAGTATCCACGCGGAGCAGCTAAGTACAGCTTCTTATTCGTGCACGCCCCCGTAACAGCCATGATCCTGAGTCTACGGGTACGTCGGCATCTGACGAACCCGTTCAAGTTCGCCTGCCGAGGACCCGCAGAAAGTCCGTTTACCTAAAATTCCCTGAAGGTGCATCCGTGGTGTCCCTCAGGTGCCATTTTTATTTCCTAAGTTCTGGGTTATGAGCGCTCCTCATGACACACACGTATCCAGACGACTGCGCCGAGGTCTCGCCTCGGCGTGTGCCGTTGTTACCGCAATAGCAGCCTTCTCCCCAGCTCATGCGGCTCCGTCTCCCAACAAGGCCGGGCCGATGTCGGGTTCTACTGGCCGCACTACCGTCGGTCAGCTGCTGACTCCAGCCGGTCAGCTCACCACCCTTGGTGACCTCCCGCTCAA
>VNIV01000270.1_pt1 | contig 9983 bp, 7 predicted proteins | sample 7248611 | NCBI WGS metagenome assembly VNIV01 (sample SAMN12251775, study PRJNA551026) | human skin metagenome | isolation source: skin samples from healthy patients | host: Homo sapiens | place: France:Paris | reverse complement strand
CCTGAAGAATATCATGCAGAAGAATTAGCTGGAAAAGAAGCGACTTTTAAAACTAAAGTCAATGAAATTAAATTTAAAGATGTTCCTGAACTTAATGATGAAATTGCAAATGAACTAGATTCAAATGCCGAAACAGTAGATGAGTACAAAGAAAACTTACGTAAACGTTTAACTGAACAAAAAGTTACAGAAGCTGAAAATACTGAGAAAGAAGAAGCAATTAATAAAGCTACTGAAAACACTACAATTGATATTCCAGAAGCAATGGTTAATACTGAACTCGACCGTATGATTCAAGAATTTGGTCAAAGAATTCAACAACAAGGTTTAGGTATACAAACTTATTACCAAATATCTGGTCAAAGTGAAGATCAACTCAGAGAGCAAATGAAAGATGATGCAGAACAACGTGTTAAAACTAATTTAACATTAACTGCAATCGCTGACGCAGAAAACATCGAAGTGTCTGATGAAGATATTGACAAAGAATTAGAAAAAATGAGCGAACAATTTAATATTTCAGTTGAAGATATTAAATCTACATTAGGTAATACTGACATCGTTAAAAACGATGTACGTATTCAAAAAGTAATTGACTTATTAATAGACAATGCTAAATATGTAGAAGCTAAAAAAGAAGACTAAAATAATTAGACTTCCGAATTGTGACAATAAAATATTAGTAAGTAAATCTTTGACTATAAAGATTATTGAAAAAATAGGCTCAGTTGGAATTAGTTTTTATTTCAATCTAAGTCGAAATTATAGGGGCGGGACCATGAAATCATTCGAGTAGAATAGAATTTCTGTCCCGCTCCATATTGTTTAAGCATTTAAATTGTAAAGTGATTAAGTTGCATTGTAGAATGCAATTTAGTATAGTCTTTATGGAATAGGGGTGTAAAAAAGAATGTTCAAATTCAATGAAGATGAAGAAAACTTAAAATGCTCTTTCTGCGGTAAAGACCAAGACCAAGTTAAAAAATTAGTAGCAGGAAGTGGAGTATATATTTGTAATGAGTGCATAGAATTATGCTCTGAAATCGTTGAAGAAGAATTAGCACAAAATACGTCAGAGGGATTAACAGAACTACCAACTCCTAAAGAAATTATGGACCATTTAAACGAATACGTTATTGGCCAAGAAAAGGCTAAGAAATCATTAGCAGTTGCTGTTTATAATCACTATAAACGTATTCAACAAATTGGTCCTAACGAAGATGACGTAGAGTTACAAAAAAGTAATATTGCGTTAATTGGTCCCACTGGTAGCGGTAAAACTTTATTAGCACAAACATTAGCTAAGACATTGAATGTGCCGTTTGCAATCGCTGATGCAACGAGTTTAACTGAAGCTGGATATGTAGGCGATGATGTAGAAAATATCTTGTTACGTTTAATACAAGCTGCTGATTTTGACATTGATAAAGCAGAAAAAGGTATTATTTATGTCGACGAAATTGACAAAATTGCACGTAAATCTGAAAATACTTCAATTACTAGAGATGTTTCTGGTGAAGGGGTACAGCAAGCGCTACTTAAAATCCTTGAAGGTACAACTGCTAGCGTGCCTCCTCAAGGTGGTCGTAAACATCCAAACCAAGAACTAATTCAAATTGATACAACGAATATTTTATTTATTTTAGGCGGCGCTTTTGACGGTATTGATGAAGTAATTAAACGTCGATTAGGTGAAAAAGTTATTGGCTTTGCTAGTAATGAAGCTGATAAATATGACGAAGAAGCATTACTTGAGCAAATCCGTCCTGAAGATTTACAATCTTATGGTTTGATTCCAGAATTCATTGGTCGTGTACCTATCGTTGCTAATCTTGAAACATTAGATGTAGAAGCGCTTAAAAATATTTTAACTCAACCGAAAAATGCTCTAGTTAAGCAATACACTAAAATGCTTGAGCTTGATAACGTTGATTTAGAATTTAAAGACGATGCTTTATCAGCAATTAGTGAAAAGGCTATAGATCGTAAAACAGGTGCACGTGGATTGCGTTCAATTATTGAAGAAGCGTTAATTGATATCATGTATGACGTTCCTTCAACAGAGAATGTAAGTAAAGTTGTTATTACAGCTCAAACAATAAATGAAGAAACTGAACCAGAATTATATGATGCTGAAGGCAAACTTGTAAATGAAGGTAAAACTTCTGCATAAAATTTATAAATAGACATGTTACGGTGTAGTGATTCTCAAACTGTCCGCAAAGTTTATAGATTTGTGGACAGTTTTTTGCTCTTGTTTTTTCGAAGTTTAATCTTGTTTTAAATTCTCTGCTTACCGTTCTTATTTTCTTATAAACAGGGGACAAAGATTGTCCAATTTAATTCCGCTATTTCATAATGACGTCACTTACAAAGGACTATGTTAGTTTCTTAATTCAATCATTTAATGATAGCAAAATTTATACTTAGACAATGACTATTTAGGGTGTCATATCGACATACAATCGTTTATAATGTTAAAGTTAATCTAAATAATATAGGAAGAGAAAGGATCTAAAATGAATATTAATCCTAATCATATTGATTTAATTATAAGTGCTGTACAAGAATCACAATATCCTGAAACAGAATTATCAGAAGTTGCATTAAGCGGACGTTCTAATGTAGGTAAGTCAACATTCATTAATAGTATGATTGGTCGTAAAAATATGGCACGTACATCACAACAACCAGGTAAGACGCAAACTTTAAATTTCTATAATATTGATAATCAACTTATATTTGTTGATGTTCCTGGATACGGATACGCTAAAGTAAGTAAAGTTCAAAGAGAAAAATTTGGAAAAATGATAGAAGAATATTTAACTCAACGTGAAAGTCTACAGCTTGTCATACAACTTGTTGATTTAAGACATAACCCTTCAGAAGATGACGTGTTAATGTATAATTATCTTAAACATTTTAATATTCCTACAGTGGTTGTGTGTACAAAAGAGGATAAAATTGAAAAAGGGAAAGTAAAAAAGCATATTAAAAATATAAAGGAGAAGTTAAAACTTGAGCCGGTAGATAGTATTATAAGTTATTCCTCTATCAACAATAATAAACAACAACAAATATGGGATTTAATTGCATCTTATTTATAATTATTCAAAGAAGAAGTTACGTTACGCATGTATTAAAGCTAATTTTTGTTTTTTTGACGAAAATTTGAAAGTAGATTATAATCTTTCTAATTTATTTGAGCAATCCACTTAAACGTGTTCACAAATGTGTTATACTTATCTTATTGTTAGTATATGGAGGGCGTTATAAATGCATTTTATTGCAATTAGCATAAATCATCGTACTGCTGATGTAGCACTAAGAGAGCAAGTTGCTTTTAGAGATGATGCCTTACGATTAGCCCATGAAGATTTATATGAAACGAAAGCGATATTAGAAAATGTCATATTATCTACATGCAGTCGTACGGAAGTATACGCCGTTGTTGATCAAATTCACACTGGACGCTATTATATTCAAAGATTTTTAGCACGCTCGTTTGGATTTGAAGTAGATGATATTAAAGAAATGTCAGAAGTTAAAGTGGGGGACGACTCAGTAGAACATCTATTACGTGTCACTTCTGGTCTAGATTCAATCGTACTAGGTGAAACACAAATATTAGGTCAAATGCGTGAAGTGTTTTTCTTAGCGCAAGATACTGGTACGACTGGAACAATCTTTAATCATTTATTTAAACAGGCAATTACTTTTGCTAAGAGAGCACATAGTGAAACTGATATTGCAGATAATGCAGTAAGTGTTTCTTATGCAGCTGTTGAATTAGCTAAAAAGGTATTTGGTAAACTCAAAAATAAACATGCTATCATTATAGGTGCAGGGGAAATGAGTGAACTATCACTCTTAAATCTTTTAGGTTCTGGTATTTCAAATATAACGATTGTTAATCGCACATTATCTAAAGCTAAAGTTTTAGCTGAAAAGCACAGTGTATCATATGACTCTTTGACTGCATTACCAACCTTATTAGAACAAACTGATATTGTCATAAGTTCTACTAGTTCAGAAGATTATATTATTACTAATAGAATGATTGATGATATTGCAGAAAATAGAAAAATTGATTCATTAGTAATGATAGATATAGCAGTTCCACGTGATATAGAACCAGGTATTAATACAATCACTAATATTTTTAATTATGATGTTGATGATTTAAAAGGATTAGTAGATGCTAATCTAAGAGAGCGCCAACATGCAGCTGAATTAATAGCTGAACAAATTCCATCTGAAATTGATTCACACAATGAATGGGTAAATATGTTAGGTGTTGTACCTGTTATTCGTGCTTTACGTGAAAAAGCAATGAATATACAAGCTGAAACGATGGAGAGTATTGATCGAAAATTACCAAATCTTTCTGAAAGAGAAAGAAAAGTAATTTCAAAACATACAAAAAGTATTATCAATCAAATGTTGAAAGATCCTATCAAACAGGCTAAAGAATTAAGTAGTGATAAGAAAAGTACTGAAAAACTAGAGCTATTTCAAAACATTTTTGACATTGAAGCGGAAGATCCTCGTCAAAAAGCTAAATTAGAGAAAGAAAGTAAAGCAAAGGAAATTTCAGCGCGTCGAATTTTTAGTTTTGAATAAGCATATTTTTATGGTGATAATATGCAAGAAACCCTGTTTATTCGATTTAATGAAGTTATATTAATTATTTATTTGTTGAGTATCGTATGTTATTTAGTGGATTTTATTAATAAAACCCATAAAATTAGGACCTTAGGTGTTTATTCATTAGGGATTGTTTGGATATTACAAACAATCTCTTTATCTATCTTTATTATACAAACGAAACATTTACCATTAGGTTCTATATTTGATGTTTTTTTCGCTTTAACGTGGATTATTATTTCACTGTCCTTAGTTTTAAATCTAATTACAGTGTTAAATTTTTCAGTATTTTTCCTTAATTTAATTGGATTTATACTTATGGCAATGAACACTTTTCAACCTAAGCATTACCAGACTCAAGTACAACAAGTTGCTGTGATTAATGAATTACTACTCGTTCACATAGGTTTGGCGGTGTTAAGCTACGCATTTTTTGCAGTGGCTTTTGTGAATTCATTACTTTACATTATTCAGTATAGAAATTTAAAAGAGAAAAACTTTGATCAAAATTATTTTAGAATAGGCAGTGTAGCAACACTTGAGTCAATTATATTTTATTCTACTTTGATAGCATGGATTGTATTAATTGTAAGTATTATTTTAGGCGCTCAATGGGGGATATTTTCAGTTGGGCATCGTATATTCATCGATCCAAAAGTAATGCTTTCATCAGTGATAACGCTTCTATATGGTATTTATATTTTACTACGAATTAAGAAATGGATATCACAGAGGAATCTTATATACTTCAATATCATATTATTTTGTTTATCCATGATTAACTTATTTTTTACGACACACTTTAGTTAAGTTATAACTAAACATTTTTAAAACAATGGATCATTTTTATAACGATTTTTAGTATCTGGGAGGCACTCAACCTATGCGTAAATTAGTTGTTGGATCACGAAGAAGTAAATTGGCTTTAACTCAAAGTCAACAATTTATCGATAAATTAAAAGAAGTCGATCCTACATTGGAAATAGAAATTAAAGAGATTGTTACGAAGGGTGACAAAATCGTCGATAAACAGCTATCCAAAGTTGGGGGTAAAGGTCTTTTTGTCAAAGAAATTCAACACGAATTGTTCAATAAAAATATAGACATGGCAATTCACTCTTTAAAAGATGTTCCAAGCATTATTCCTAATGGCCTTACATTAGGGTGTATACCTGATAGAGAAGTACCTTTTGATGCTTATATTTCAAAAAATCATACTCCATTAAGTGAATTGACTGAAGGGAGTATTGTTGGAACAAGTTCCTTACGTCGTGGAGCTCAAATCTTATCTAAATATCCTCATTTACAAATTAAGTGGATTCGAGGAAATATTGATACCCGTCTAAAAAAGCTTGAAACAGAATATTATGATGCGATTATTTTAGCAGCAGCTGGTTTAAGAAGAATGGGTTGGTCAGATAACATAGTTACTACTTATTTAGATAAAGATATTTTATTACCTGCAATTGGACAAGGAGCACTTGGTATAGAATGTAGAAGTGATGATGAAGAGCTTCTTGAATTACTTTCTAAAGTGCATAACGAAAATGTTGCACAATGTGTGACTGCAGAACGTACATTCCTATCTGAAATGGATGGAAGTTGCCAAGTTCCAATTGGTGGATATGCAATCATGAATAGTGATAAACAAATCGAATTTACTGGGCTTATTATGACACCCGATGGTAAAGAAAGGTATGAACACACTATTCAAGGTACTAATCCTGTAAAATTAGGAAAAGAGGTAAGTCGTGTATTAAAAGACCAAGGTGCCTACGAAATAATTAGAAAGTTAAATGAAGAAAATTAACAACTCTTTTTTTAGAGGTGACTCATTTTATGAAACCAGTGATAGTTATGACTCAAACAAATCAAATTCAAAGCGATTTAGTTGAAATTATTCATAAACCATTAATTCAGCTACAAAAGCTTCACTTTAATGAGAATTTGCTAGAGCGTAACTATGACTGGCTTATTTTTTCGTCCAAAAACGCAGTAAAATACTTTTATCACTTTTTAAATAGCGTTAAAGTTAAAAAGGTAGCTGTCATTGGAAAAAAAACAGCACAGTATTGTCGTGAATTAGGAATCAATGTTGATTTTATTCCAAATGATTTTTCACAAGAAGGTTTTTTAAAGGAATTTAGAGTACAAAGTGAATCTATATTGTTGCCTTCAAGTCAAAAAGCACGACCTAAGTTAGCTCAGCAATTAAAATTGTTTAATGATGTTGTTAAAATAGATTTATATCGACCTGTGCCACATGAAGAGAATATTCGTCAGGTAAAATGTTTAGCTTGTCATAAGAAGATTGATGCGATAACCTTTTCAAGTTCTTCAGCTGTTGAGTTTTTCTTTAATGAAGGTACGCATATAAATTTTGAGCATTATTTTGCAATAGGAAAACAAACAGCAAATACAATTAAGTACTATCATCAGTCAGTAGAAGTTGCAGAAAAGCAAACGTTAGAATTGTTGATTGATAAAATTATAGAAAGTAGGGACAAAAAAATGAAATTTGATAGACATAGAAGATTGCGTTCTTCAAAAACAATGCGAGACATAGTGAGAGAAACTCACGTTAGAAAGGAAGATTTAATATATCCTATATTTGTAGTCGAAGAAGATAGTGTAAAAAGCGAGATTAAATCTTTACCAGGTGTATATCAAATTAGTTTAAACTTATTACATGAAGAAATTAAAGAAGCGTACGATTTGGGTATTAGAGCGATTATGTTCTTTGGCGTGCCAAATGAAAAAGATGATGTCGGTTCAGGTGCATACGACCATAATGGTGTTGTACAAGAGGCAACTCGAATTGCGAAAAAATTATACAATGATTTACTTATAGTTGCAGATACATGTTTATGTGAATACACTGATCACGGACATTGTGGTGTCATTGACGATCATACACATGATGTAGATAATGATAAATCACTGCCATTATTGGTAAATACAGCTATTTCTCAAGTTGAAGCAGGTGCAGATATTATTGCACCTAGTAATATGATGGATGGGTTTGTTGCTGAAATTAGGGAAGGATTAGACAAAGCTGGATATCAAAATATTCCTATTATGAGTTATGGCATAAAATATGCTTCTAGCTTTTTCGGTCCGTTCCGTGATGCTGCAGACTCAGCACCTTCATTTGGAGATAGAAAGACTTATCAAATGGATCCAGCTAACCGCTTAGAGGCACTCAGAGAATTAGAAAGTGACCTCAAAGAAGGTTGCGATATGATGATTGTTAAACCTGCATTAAGCTATTTAGATATTGTTAGAGATGTTAAAAATAATACGAACGTACCTGTTGTTGCGTATAATGTCAGTGGCGAATACAGTATGACTAAAGCAGCAGCTCAAAACGGTTGGATTGATGAAGAAAAAATTGTAATGGAACAAATGATTTCAATTAAACGTGCCGGTGCAGATTTAATTATTACTTATTTTGCGAAAGATATTTGTCGTTATCTAGACAAATAATTGGATAAATACTAAGGAGGGCCTGAATATGGGTTATGAAAAATCAATTAAAGCTATGAATATAGCTGAAAATTTGATGCCAGGTGGTGTTAACAGTCCAGTAAGAGCATTTAAATCAGTAAATACACCTGCGATTTTTATGGATCATGCTGAAGGGTCTAAAATTTATGATATTGATGGCAATGAATACATCGATTATGTCTTGAGTTGGGGACCGTTAATTTTAGGTCATAAAAATAAACAAGTCATTGAAAAATTACATGAAGTTGTTGATAAGGGTACTAGTTTTGGTGCCTCTACACTACAAGAAAATAAATTAGCAGAATTAGTTATTGAACGTGTTCCGTCTATTGAAAAAGTAAGAATGGTTTCTTCTGGAACAGAAGCTACTTTAGACACACTTCGTTTAGCTAGAGGATATACTGGACGAAATAAAATTATTAAATTTGAAGGATGTTATCACGGTCATAGTGACTCACTTTTAATTAAAGCGGGTTCTGGAGTAGCTACGTTAGGTTTACCAGACTCACCTGGCGTACCTGAAGGTATTGCTAAAAATACTATTACAGTACCATACAATGATTTAAAATCACTTCGTCTAGCTTTTGAAAAGTATGGTGATGACATTGCAGGTGTTATTGTAGAGCCAGTTGCAGGTAATATGGGTGTCGTTCCTCCTGTAGAAGGATTTTTACAAGGATTACGTGATATTACGACTGAATATGGTGCTTTACTCATTTTTGATGAAGTTATGACAGGTTTCCGAATAGGTTATCATTGTGCTCAAGGATATTTCGGTGTAACACCTGATTTAACTTGTTTAGGAAAAGTGATTGGTGGCGGATTGCCTGTAGGTGCCTTTGGCGGTAAAAATGAAATTATGGATCAAATTGCACCAGTCGGAACAATTTATCAAGCGGGAACGTTATCAGGAAATCCGTTAGCAATGACAAGCGGATATGAAACGTTAAGTCAGTTAACACCTGAATCTTACGACTACTTTAATGCTTTAGGTGATATTCTTGAAAAAGGATTAAAAGAAGTGTTTGCAAAACATAACGTGCCAATTACAGTTAATCGTGCTGGTTCGATGATTGGTTATTTCTTGAATGAAGGGCCAGTGACTAACTTTGAGGAAGCAAATAAAAGTGATTTAGAACTATTTAGTAACATGTATAGAGAAATGGCTAAAGAAGGAGTATTCTTGCCTCCTTCACAATTCGAAGGTACTTTCTTGTCTATGGCACATACTAAAAAAGATATAGAAAAAACTGTTCAGGCATTTGATAATGTGCTTAGTCGAATAGTATGATAGTTTTAAATTAATTAGCTATATTGTAGTTAAGGCTGGGATAAAACTTGAAAATATCTCAGCCTTTAGTTACATTTCTACAAGTACTACATTATAGTTATATGAAAAAGTTACTAGCCTAAAGCTAATTATAACCACGTATAAATAGAAAGCTAATAATTTTTAACACAAAAAATATTCCTTGCATTATTATATGACTCATATATATGAAAGTAGCGTGTTCAAAATGAATCACTTACAGAGAAATAATCTTATTATATTAATCACTGCTATCATCATTAGTTTTATTCTAAAAGTTTCACACATTCTGCTACCATTTATGTTTGGACCTATTATTGCGACGATTCTATGCGTGCGTGTGTTCAAATTGACAATCAAATGGCTGTTTTGGCTCAGTCAAATGGGTTTGATTTTTTTAGGTATAGAGATAGGTTCTACTTTTACTAAAAGCGTTATCGGTGATATTAGTAATAATTGGTTAACTATCATTATCGTTACAGTTTTATTAATTGTTATATCACTACTTATTGCTTTCTTT
>VNIV01000030.1_pt1 | contig 9985 bp, 9 predicted proteins | sample 7248611 | NCBI WGS metagenome assembly VNIV01 (sample SAMN12251775, study PRJNA551026) | human skin metagenome | isolation source: skin samples from healthy patients | host: Homo sapiens | place: France:Paris | reverse complement strand
AGGGGGACAGTATGGGTCTACCTCGTTTACATGACTGAAAGATTTAATTAGGAGAGTTCAAAATGTTAGTAGAATCATTTAACCCATTTGGTAATTTATTATTATCAAGTTTAGTTGCAGCAATACCTATTATTTTATTCTTACTGTGTCTTACAGTGTTTAAAATGAAAGGAATTTATGCTGCTATCACAACCTTAGTGGTTACTTTATTAATTGCAATTCCATTTTTCAAATTGCCAGTAGGAATTGTATCTGGTGCAGTTGTAGAAGGTTTCTTCCAAGGTATCTTCCCAATCGGTGATATCGTTGTTATGGCGGTATTACTTTATAAGATTACTTTGAAATCTGGTCAATTTTCTACAATTCAAGATAGTATTACAAGTATTTCTTAAGACCAACGTATTCAGTTACTTTTAATTGGTTTTTCATTTAATGCATTCTTAGAAGGTGCAGCAGGATTTGGTGTTCCAATTGCTATTTGTGCATTGTTATTAGCTCAACTTGGGTTTAGACCATTACAAGCTGCGATGTTATGTCTAGTAGCTAATGCAGCTTCTGGTGCATTTGGGGCAATTGGTATTCCAGTAGGTGTAGTTGACACGTTAAACTTACCTGGTCATGTAGCTGCTATGGGTGTTTCTCAAGCATCTACATTAACTTTAGCAGTGATTAACTTCTTTATTCCATTCTTATTAATCTTCATTATTGATGGTTTCAAAGGAATTAAAGAAACATTACCCTCAATCTTAGTTGTATCAGTGACTTACACTGTTTTACAAGCTTTAATTACGGTATTTAATGGACCAGAATTAGCTGATATTATTCCATCATTAGCATCTATGCTTGCATTAGCTTTATTCTCTAAAAAGTTCCAACCTAAAAATATTTATAGAGTTCAAAAAGATGTTAAACCAGAACCAGCTAAGAAACTTAAAGGTAAATATGTTTTATTCGCATGGAGTCCATTCGTGATTTTAACAGTTATTGTTATGATTTGGAGTGCACCTTCATTTAAAGCACTATTTGCACCTAAAGGTAAATTATCAGCGTTAGTAGCTAACTTTGATTTACCAGGTACATTTAGTAACATTTCTCATAAACCTATTACATTATCTTTAAATCTTATTGGACAAACAGGTACTGCGATTTTAATTACAATTATTATTACTATATTAATGTCTAAGAAAGTAAACTTTGGGGATGCAGGTCGTTTATTCATTGAAGCATTTAAAGAATTATGGTTACCAATCTTAACAATTTGCTTTATCTTAGCAATTTCTAAGATTACAACTTATGGTGGCTTAAGTAATGCTATGGGTCAAGGTATTTCTAAAGCAGGAAATGTATTCCCAATTTTATCACCAATTCTTGGTTGGATTGGCGTGTTTATGACGGGTTCAGTTGTTAATAACAACTCACTATTTGCGCCAATTCAAGCATCTGTAGCACAACAAATAGGTACAAGCGGTTCACTACTTGTAGCTTCTAATACTGCTGGTGGGGTAGCAGCAAAATTGATTTCTCTACAATCTATCGCCATTGCGACAGCAGCTGTCAAAGAAGTTGGTAAAGAATCAGAATTACTTAAAATGACATTACGTTATAGTATAGGTTTACTAGTATTTATCTGTCTGTGGACATTCATTTTGTCATTCATTCTATAAATAGTTTAAATCTCCGATCCAAATTGAGGATCGGAGGTTTTTATTTTAATTAAATATGGAAATAAAATCTTGATAGATTGCATCAGGACTGAAATTTTTAAGTGTTGCTTTACTATTGGTAACAATGTGTTCTAATTCATTATAATGTTGTGTGGTAAGATCTATTCTTTTAGCAAGTTCAGAAACATTGCCATATGACACAAGATAACTATTTTTCCCGTTCTCTACAATAGAATCTGGTCCCACATTACCTTCAAAGCTAATCACGATATTTTCTTGTGCCATTGCTTCTAAGATGATCATACCAAATCCTTCATTTCTTGAGGGGACAACCACTATTTTACTTTGAGCTAGTTTACTACTTAATTCTTGAGTGGGTTCGTAAATTTTGATGATATCAGCTAATTGATATTGATTGATAAAATGAATAAGTGCTTCTTTTTCTTCACCGTTCCCATATATATGAATTTCATAATGTAGACGTCTTAAGTCATCTTGAATAAGACGTACACTTTCTAATAACAAGTCATATCCTTTTTCATATTCTAACCTACCTGCACTTATGATAAGGTTCTTTTTAGGTGCGGCAATTTTTTTCTCGGTAAGCATATTTGGAACGACATAAACTGGAGTTTTAAGTAAAGATTGGTATTTTTTTTGATCTGTTGTTGTTAAAGTTGTTATTTTATTAAGATTGCGATATGAAGCTATCATTTCTTGTTGATACTTAGTAGAATGTGCATCATAATTCATATGTTCCATTCCAACTGTTGTTATTTCTTTTTTGGCATATTTTGAGATAAGGATATTAAAGCTCGCTCTAGTTCCTATTAATACATCGCTTTTTACATGTTTCATAGCTTTAATTATTTTCTTTTCTACATAACTTGAAAATTGACTGAGACCTGGTTCATGTTGAGAGATTGTCTTAGGTTTCAAAAGAGGAGTATAGGCTCTAACGCGATTTGCTAGGATAGCTGTTAAATTTTTGGGCTTAAAACGATAATCAATAAGAATTTTTACATTAATATCTCGATGTAGCTTGAAATAGGGCGAGTCTGCACCTCTAAAGACAGAAATGATAGTCACCGGATGTCCTTTTTGAGCTAAAGTATTTGCGAGCTGAGAGACAGACTTTACCGTTCCACCCATAGCATAAATATTATGCATGAAAAACGTGAACGATTTCATTGAAATTAACACCTCATTGTTTCTATTTTATTATCAATTATTATAACATTAGAAAGATGAGTTAAGGTAATATGTGAATACCTATACATGTTTAGCTATCAATTTTAATTTTTATTTATAACTGACTTTTATCCTTTTGTGAAATGCAATTTATGTATATAATTGAAGTAGTCTAATCAATGGTTATGATTGGGAAGAAATTGGCGCTTCCTTTAATAACTCTTGGGATATATTATTTATAGATTGAGAAAGCGCTTCAATAAGAAAATCTATATTAAAACAAATCCAATAGAGTCATCGTTCCATTTATTTAAAGAAAAGGGGGACTGTGTTTGTTATGAGCACACAACATAGCAAAACAGATGTCATCTTAATAGGTGGCGGTATTATGAGCGCAACATTAGGAACACTACTAAAAGAATTATCACCTGAGAAAGACATTATATTATTTGAAAGATTGAACCAACCTGGTGAAGAAAGTTCAAATGTTTGGAATAATGCGGGGACGGGTCATTCAGCTTTGTGCGAGTTGAACTATACAAAAGAAGGTAAAGACGGTTCAGTAGATATTACTAAAGCAATTCATATTAACGAACAATTTCAGTTATCTAAACAATTTTGGGCATATTTAGTGTGCACTGGTCAGTTGAAAAGTCCGGGGAACTTTATTCAATCTGTACCACACATGAGCTTTGTTAAAGGTGAAGAAAATGTACGCTTTTTAAAAAGTCGTGTAGCTAGCTTACAAAAAAATGTGTTATTTGAAAAAATGAAGATTTCGCAGGATACAGAGCAGATTAAAGAATGGGTGCCATTAATGATGGAGGGGCGCCAATCTGACGAACCTATTGCTATTACTTATGATGAAACTGGAACAGATGTTAACTTTGGTGCGTTAACTAAAAAATTAATTAATAATTTACAAGAAAATAATATGGAAATTAAATACAAACATGAAGTTCAAGACATTAAAAAGTTAAATAATGGTAATTGGAATGTCATTATCAAAGATTTAACTACTGGTCAAGAAGTAACTTATGAGACTAAATTTGTCTTTATTGGTGCTGGTGGTGCTAGTTTACCATTATTACAAAAAACTGGCATTAAAGAATCAAAACACATAGGTGGTTTCCCTGTGAGTGGCTTATTCTTAAGATGTACTAATCCAGAGGTCATTAAACGGCACCATGCAAAAGTTTACGGTAAAGCAGAAGTAGGTGCACCGCCGATGTCTGTACCGCATTTAGATTCTAGGTTTGTAAATGGTGAGAAGTCATTATTATTTGGACCATTTGCAGGTTTCTCAACTAAGTTCTTAAAAACGGGGTCATATTTAGATTTAATTAAATCTGTAAAACCCAATAATATTGTAACGATGTTAAGTGCTGGGGTAAAAGAATTTAATTTAACAAAGTATTTAATATCTCAATTAATGCTTTCTAATGAAGAACGTATAGATGATTTACGTGTGTTCTTCCCAGAGGCGAAAGATGAAGATTGGGAGGTCATTACTGCTGGACAACGTGTTCAAGTAATTAAAGTCACTGAACAATCTAAAGGTAATTTACAATTTGGTACTGAGGTGATTACATCTGAAGATGGTACACTCGCTGCATTATTGGGGGCATCACCAGGAGCTTCAACAGCTGTAGATATTATGTTTGATGTTTTACAACAATGTTATCAATCAGAATTTAATAGCTGGGAAGTCAAAATAAAAGAGATGGTACCTTCATTCGGTTTAAAATTATCAGAACATGAAGATGTTTATCATACAGTACATCAAGAAATAACAAAATATTTAAATGTAAAATAATCCAAGGAATTGTAAAATGTTATAATTTTTTAAAGACCTTTAAGTGTTTCTTTTGAAGAAATCATTTAAAGGTCTTTTCAATTGAGTGAAGTACATCGGTATTTACTTGTTAGACACATAAATTACCTAATGAAATAACTTCACAGTAAAACATGTCGTTTTATTTGACTTGACTGTGATTTCTCCGTGGTGTAAATGAATGATTGATTGAGTAATCGCAAGTCCCAAGCCATTACTATTAGGTTCATCACCTAATTTATAAAATCTATCAAAAATGTGATGAGCATCTTGCTCTGAGATAGTTCCTTCATTTTCAACAACAAATATAATTGTATCTTTAAGCTGTTGTAAACGGATGTCAATCATATTATGTTGCGGTGAATATTTAATTGCATTAATAATTAAATTACTAAAGGCCTGATGTAACAAACGTTCGTTTCCTAGGAAATGGATATCATCTAAGTCAGTGAAAATTACTAAATCTTTGTCATCTGTCCGATATTGCTCATGTCTTACGATATTTATAATTAGTTCTTTTAATTGGATCTTGTCTTTAAATGTTAAATGTGAAGCATTATCTAATTCAGATAACAATAATAACTCTTTTGTTAATTCACTGACTTGTGTTGTAATGCTAAATATTTCGTTGATGTACATTTGTTTTTCTTCATTACTTTTTGTTATTTGAAGCTGTGTAAGTATGCGTTGTAAATGTGTGAGAGGTGTTTTAATTTCGTGAGATACATTTTGAACAAAATGTTGTCTCATTTGGTCGACTTGTCCTAAGTTTTGTCGCATTGTATCAAAATGAGATTGCAATGTTCCAATTTCATCTTGTCTTGTTTGTCGAATAGGAGTATTAAAATCACCATACATAAGTCTTGAAGCGGCTTTTTTTAAAGCTGTGACCGGTTTAATAATTGAATACGTAGAAGCGATAACTAACGAAATAGAAATTATTAGTAAAAGTGTTAATAAAACAGCTAAAAATATTCTAAATTCACCAAATGTTTCACCAATGTCTGGGCGCATAAAGACTGCCAACGAACCACTTGTTGTGTTAAATTTTATTCCAACTGTATTATCCGCTTCATTATCAAAAAATCCAGTGACAAAGAGTTCAAAGGGCTTGTTTTTAATGCCATGATAATCATGACCTTTTAATACGTTATGTATTGCTCGTTGAGATAATGTATCTTTACGAAAAGATGCTCCATAAAAATGCTTATTACCTTGTTGATCAACAGTGAGCACCTGATAATTCATATCGCCTAAATGATTAAAATAATTACGTAGATGATTAGAATCTTGTGATGATTCATAACGACGTGCATCTTTAAGTGTCTTCATGATTTTTGCATCGTTAGGACCCTTTAAATTGTAGTGGTAATAGACATTTGTAAGAAGAAAGCTAACACATGCACTAAATAAAATAACCGTAATAGTATAGATGGCAATTCTTGTATAAAGTGTTTTAAACATAATTATTCACCCTATAACCTTGACCTCGTACTGTTTGAATGGAAATGGTTGCACCTAATTTACTTAAGCGTTGACGTAAACGTTTAATATGAACATCAACTGTACGATCATCGCCTTCGTAGTCAAATCCCCAAATCTTCTCAATCATGTCATTACGCGTAAAAATGTGTTTAGGATTCGATGTTAATAAGAAAATTACTTGAAATTCTTTATTAGGAAGTGTCATCGTTTTTGAATTAACGGAGAGTTCCATGTAAGACTGGTTTAATGTCAGATTGCCTAATTTCACCTCATCACTTGCATTAATTTGATAGCGTCTTAAAACGGCTCGGATTCTAAATAACAACTCTTTAACTTCAAAAGGTTTTGTAACATAATCATCAGTTCCACTTAAAAAAGCGCGTTCCTTATCACTTAAAGCATCTCTTGCAGTAAGCATAATAACTGGTATATCATAGTCTTCTTTGAGAACTTTACAAAGTTCAAAACCGTTCATGCCTTTCATCATAATATCGACAATCGCGATATCTACAGGTTTATCTTCAAGATAATCGAGTGCTTCTTCACCACTAAAAAAAGAATGCGTGCAAAAATTTTCTTGACTTAAATGATTAGCAACGTATTTTACTAGTTTTTCATCATCATCAACAATTAAGCAATGTATCATACTTTATACGCTCCTGATTTTTTAATTATTATACTATTTTAAAGCATATTCTAACAAATTTGCATGTGTTCATATTGAGTTCATATTGGTTTCTTAAAATGAGTATAGAAAAATTTGGGAGAGGATATCAATGAACTTAGCTTGGAAAGAAACTGCATTTTATAAATTTAGATTTATACTAATTACATTTATTATTATCTTAATGGCAGTTATGGTTCTTTTTATTAGTGGGTTAGCCCAAGGGTTAGCTCGAGAAAATGTTTCAATATTTGAGCAAATTAAGAGCAACCAATTTATTATTCAAAAAATGAAAGATCCTCAATTAGAGAAATCAGTCATTTCAAAAAGTAAACAAGATGAAATTTCTAACACAATCAATGAGAAGCCTTTGAAAATGGCAGGAAAAACATTCAAAATTAATGGTAATGAAGAAAATGTGATGGCCATCAATCACGTTAAACTTCACCAGCCTAGTTTGAAATCTGGAACGTATCCTAAAGGTTCAAATGAAATAGCCATCAACGAAAAACTAACCGCTGAAGGACTTCATCAAGGAGATAAATTTAAAATAAAGGATGATGATACGACATATAAAGTAGTTGGTATTTTAAATAATACAATGTATGCGCATAGTAATGTAGTCATGATGGATCAATCAAAAATTAATCAAGAACATAATGTAGCAACGTTTTATGCTGTCAATCAACAGTCTAAAACAGAGAAAGCGCAACTAGGGAAGATTGATGGTATTCAAACTACAAGCACAAAAAAGTTAACCGATAATATAGCAAGTTATCATGCTGAACAAAGCCCATTAAATATGATGATAATTAGCTTATACGTTATTACTGTGATTATATTAAGTGCGTTTTTCTATGTTATGACGATTCAGAAAACATCTGAAATTGGAATATTAAAAGCAATCGGGATAACAACAAAACATTTATTAATCTCACTGATTATTCAAATATCTATCATTTCATTTGTTGGAGTAGCTTTAGCAGAAGGAATGATTATGTTAATGGGCCAACTCTTACCAGTATCAATGCCATTTCACATTAGTCCACACAATTTAGTCATTGTTCTTATTGTATTTATGATAGTAGGACTTATTGGTACATCATTATCATTTGTAAAATTAATAAAAATTGATCCTATCGAAGCTATAGGAGGTGCTCAATAATGAGTCTAGTAGTTAAAGAAATTAGTAAAACGTTTGGAGAAAAAAATTCAAAAACAGAAGTGCTAAGAGATATTAATTTTGAAGTAGAAGATGGAGAATTCGTTATATTAAATGGTGCTTCTGGATCAGGTAAGACAACACTGTTAACTATTTTAGGTGGTCTCTTATCACAAACTTCTGGTAGTATCCTATATCAAGGGCAATCCTTATTTAATAAGCAGACAAGCAATACTGAACTTAGACTTAAGGATATAGGATTTATCTTTCAATCATCACATTTAGTTCCTTATCTAAGCGTATTAGATCAACTAACTTTAGTAGGAAAAGAAACAGGGATATCCAGTAAAGAAGCTAAAGATAGAGCAATAAGCTTATTAAAAAGTATAGGTTTAAAAGAACGTCTTAAAAGTTATCCGCATATGTTATCGGGTGGAGAAAAGCAACGCGTTGCCATCATGAGAGCTTTAATGAACCATCCTAAAATAATTTTAGCAGATGAACCGACAGCAAGTTTAGATGCCCAACGAGCTCAAGATGTTGTTCATATGATTAAACAACAAATCAAAGAGCATCAAATGATAGGAATTATGATTACGCATGACGAAAGTTTATTTAAATATGCTGATCGTATCATCGAATTATATGATGGGAAAATAGTGAAAGAGTAAATAAAGCAAGAATTAGAAATAAGAGTGTTATTGTAATTGACTATGTGAGATAAGCATACGTTTTACAATACGTTAGAAATTCTTATTTCTTTTCTTGCTTTTTTATATTATTAATAACTTTATTATAGCTGTCCAGAATAAAACAGTGAAGTAAATTGTAAGTAATATTTTGTATTGATGCATGAGGCCTAAAAAGTCTTTAAGTAGTGAGCGACACAAAAAATGATATGGTGTATAATTACCAAGTCCATCAAACTTTAATCCAATTTTTTTAGCAAGACGTAAAGCTCTTAAAATGTGAAATTGACTTGTCACGCACAGAAAGTGTGACTGTCGGGGAAAGTGATTTTGAATAATAGGTTTTGAATATAAGAAATTCGTTTTAGTATTTATCGATTGCGCTTCAGTCAAAATCATTTCTTCAGGTATACCATTTGCCATCAAGTACCGTTTCATGGCAAGTGCTTCAGTTATGGGCTCATCGTGTCCTTGACCACCACTAACTAAGATGAGTGTTTGACTTTGTTGTGTGCTATATACTTTAATTGCACGATCTAAACGTGCAGCAAGTAAGGGTGTGACTTGTTCAGTAAAAATACCAGCACCAAGAACCATGATTAAATCAATAGTTTTAGAAAAATGATGACTACCATAAGCAGATGACCACGATACGTAATTAACGAAAGCAAATATGGTACTTAATGCAATGCTACTTAACCATAACGCAATGCCATTTAAAATTGGAATAGGTATTGTGCTGATATATAAACAAACTATAAAGAATAATAAAAATTGATAAATAACCTTCAAAATTTGACTAAGAAATCGTCGGCTTTTGGTGATGGTTAGTAAATGACGATGTTTGATTAGCAATAATAATGAAGCGATAAAAATATTCAAGAACTTATCATAAGGTAATGTATATGTAACGATGTGATAAATACAAATTGCAAAGCTAATAATGATTGAAATAATGAAGTTTAATAAATTGAGTGTCAAATTGTGTTTAAAATATAAAGATGTAATTAAAATCAACTCTATAATTGAAAAAAATATGGCGAACATAATTGCTACACCTCGTTATTTAATTTACTTATAAATTTAGACTAAGAAGCTAGAATAAGCAATATTAAAGAATGTCACAGCTTGACGACAATGTGATGTTTATTTGAAGATTGTTACAGTTTTCTCAAGAGATAAGGTTTAAATTTCAGCATATTCTTGCTATTATTTAAAAGTATTAAAAATAATTTTTTTATAGAAATAGGTTACTTAACTTAGGAGATTAATTATGGTAAGAAGAATAGAAGATCA
>VNIV01000268.1_pt1 | contig 10003 bp, 13 predicted proteins | sample 7248611 | NCBI WGS metagenome assembly VNIV01 (sample SAMN12251775, study PRJNA551026) | human skin metagenome | isolation source: skin samples from healthy patients | host: Homo sapiens | place: France:Paris | reverse complement strand
CTGCATTTGCAGGCGCTTGGCTTGCAATTGTAATGACAAACCATTCCTTCCTATCTTCCATTCCACAAATACTATTGATGCTTGTAGGATCTACTTTAATTATGGGCGGTGCATGTGCGTTAAATAACTATTATGATCAAGATATTGATCGTATCATGCCAAGTAAACAAGGTAGACCGACAGTCAACGATAGAATATCAGACAGGAACTTATTAATGTTAAGTTTTGGGATGATGTTAATAGGTGAAGCTTGCTTATTCTTATTAAACGTACCTTCAGGCGTTCTAGGATTAATTGGTATTATAGGATATGTTTCTTATTATTCTATTTGGTCAAAACGTCATACCACTTGGAATACAGTTGTTGGGAGCTTTCCTGGTGCAGTACCACCTTTAATCGGATGGGTAGCCATTGACGGAAGTATCAGTTTAGTAGTTATGGCGTTGTTTTTAGTTGTCTTTTGTTGGCAACCAATTCATTTTTATGCTTTAGCGATTAAACGAAGTGATGAATATTCTCTCGCTAATATTCCAATGTTACCTTCTGTTAAAGGTTTTAAACGTACAAGAGTGAGCATGTTTATTTGGTTAGTACTGTTATTACCATTACCTTTCTTATTATCAAATTTAGGTGTAACTTTTATTGTATTAGCTACACTTCTTAACTTAGGATGGTTAGCTCTTGGCCTCACAACGTTTAAAAAGGGGTCTAATCAAACTAAATGGGCAACACAAATGTTCATTTATTCATTGAACTACTTAGTCGTATTCTTCGTACTCGTTGTTGTTGTTTCATTAATCAAAATGATATAAATTAACTTAAGTAAGGATGAAACTTATGAACGTACCCATTTTACCCACGATAAGTACATCGTGTATTGTTATCAGTGCGATTTTAGTCGCTATTGGTTGGATTTTGATTTGGAAACGCCAAATTCACAAACATAAAAATATTATGCTATGGGCAGCTATTTTCGCATTAACATTCTTTATTATTTATGCTTGTAGAACAATTTTTATTGGGAATACAGCTTTTGGCGGACCAGATTCTATCAAAGTGTATTACACAATCTTCCTAGTGTTCCATATTGTTCTTGCGACAGTCGGTGGCGTATTAGGATTAATTCAAATTATCTTAGCATTTAAAGATAAGTTTAATATTCATAGAAAGGTTGGACCTGTGGCTTCAATCGTTTGGTTCTTCACAGCAATCACTGGAGTAGCTGTATACGTTTTATTATATGTACTTTATCCAGGTGGAGAAACAACTTCATTGCTCAAAGCAACTTTAGGTTTATAAATCTTTCGTTTTACTGATAAAGCTTCGATTGAGGTTTTATCAGTATTTTTTTACTTTAAAAGTGACACTCTAATTTCGTACTGCATCGTTGATTATCTAACCCATTGACGTATGAAGTAGTTCGCACTTTAGGAAGAGTATATTAATGAATCAAAAAGATGTAGTTATTAAGAATTAGCGTAAGTGTATCACTTATCTTGATAAGTGATATCTAATTTTTGTACAATATATGTAATTCTTTAAAGGTGGGTGAGAGATGAAAAAGTTAGTTATAAAAGTGATAGGCGTTATATTTTTAGTAACTTTTCTAATTTATTTATTTTACTCACCACGTCTTAAATTTGATGTATTAGAGAATCCAAATAAAGGTAGTAAAACGAATCGAACAGAGCAATTCAAACAAACAGATAAAGATGTAGAGAATCCTAAACCTAAAAAGGGTGTAGGAACTTGGATTGGCAAAAATATTAAAACTATGACACATCACTTCGGTCAAGCAGACCGCACATACCCGTACAAACATGGCTATAAGAACTATATATTTAAGAAAAGCAATCAATACTATATTGTAAGTACTAAGAATAATGTCATTACGTCGGTTTATGCGACGGGTAAAGACGTCAAAGTTGATCCTCTTAAAATAGGTGAAAGTGCGGCACATCTTTTTGAAAATACAAGCATTAACCCTGAACCTACGATTAAAGCAAATGGTAAAGCTTATAAATTTGAAATGTCAGATGAAGATTTAAAAACACAAACACTAATTAAATATGGGAGTGTTTATGCACAAGTTTATTCTGATCAACAATCTAATAGTATATTAGCAGTGCGCTTTTTGGATGCCAATACATTAGCTACGCTCCAACCTTATAAGTTGAATAGTGAAGAGAATCAAAGTCAAATTGAAGAAAAAACAGATGATTCAATTCCTTATGAACAAAATCCTAATCAATTAATCACTTTATATGAAGTGACAAATAAGATGAGAGAAATGAAAGGGTTAAAGCCCTTAAAGATTAATAGTGATATAGCGCGTATTGCTTCAATCAACTTATATGAGGCAACTGATAAAGGTTCAGATAGTGTTGAGTTTACGGAAAATGCGCTTACTCAACAATTAGATGATAATCATGTTACTTATAAGTCAGCTAGTCAAAATGTAGGGTATGATTTTGATGATGTGCCAACACTCATTCATAGCTGGATTAACTCTGACATCCATCGTTCTCGTTTATTAAATAATAAATATGATGAAATGGGCGGAGAAGTGATGCGAGATTATTATTCATTAATTTTTGTTGAAAAGTAAAATGGACAGGAGGATACGATGATTACTGAAGAAACATTATCAATTCTCGATGGTATTGAGGATATTGCAGATATGATTGTACAATCAGAAATATATCAAGCCTATCAACAAGCTAAAGATACTTTAGAGAATCATGACGAAGCACACCTGCTTTATCAAGCGTTTCTTAAATCCAAAGATAAATATGATGATGTTATGAGGTTTGGTAAATATCATCCTGATTATAAAACGATTATGATGGAAACCAGACAACGTAAACGCGCTTATGAAATGCTTCCAGTTGTTATGAATTATAAAGCTAAAGAAGTGTCATTACAGAATTTGATAGATGAAGTAATCAGCAAAATTGCGTATGCGGTTTCCGACAACGTTAAAATTGAAGCAGGAAACCCATTCTTTCAGACAGGACATCATGATTGCGCATCAGGTGGGTCATGCAACTGTTCATTGTAATAGTTGGGTTGAGATGAAGTAAAAACTTAATTTAACAATATAAAATACTTTCGAAGGTAAACAAATGAAGAACCGATCGAAAATGTTTTTTGATTATTTAAGTTATAAAAAGAATGAGATAACTGACAAGTACTAATAGGAGATGCATCTTTATATAGAAAGATTGATTAATCGATTTCAGTAGTAGAATCTTCGTCATCTTTAACTCTCTTATTCATAATTTGGATAAAATCGTTTTGACTCATGGGGATGTTAAACATTTTATACGATAAACCTAATTTTTGTGCTTCTCTGTATTGGGCTAACTCAGATTTTGACATTTCATGAATGTTACCATCTTTATCAAAAGCATCATAATTAGCAATAGAATGTTGATCTACACTTGGTATATAGAACCCTTTATTAATATGAAGAAAGGCGATAATATTTGAGCCAATTCGGTCCTTTCCAAATGTCAAATTATTAATCATATCATCTGGATGTCCTATATTTCTGACGATTTGTTCAAATTGACGAGAATCAATTTTATTTTGAAAACTTTTAGAAAACGTTTCATTATATATTTGGAGTATCAAATGTAGTGGCCCCTCAATATTACCAAGCACTGTATTGATTTGAGCATGTACTGAGCCTAAACTGTGAGTTGCACCGTAAATATGACTATTAGGATTATTTCTCTTTTACCGCTTTAGTAAAAGCAACACTTTCTGCCATTTGAGTAAGTACCATTTTTGTAGAAACATTTGATTCTTTTATAAGCATTTGTAATAGGAAACTTACGTTTTAATAAATTAGAGTATTCTGCAAACTAAAACTATTTTTAAAAGCTTCTATAGACATATTATGCGTACTATTAACAATATCATTATCATCAGTAACGGCATTTTAATTTTTATTGATTGTAGTATAATTTAAATTTTTATAATAATTATTAATTTTAGGATTTGTTGTGTTATGATGAAATGAAAGTTGAGCATCTGTGATAATATCATGAATACTTGTTGAGTCGATATTAGCATACCCCATAATAATATGATTAGTATCAGTTTTACCATTTTTTCACAGGTGCAAACGCATAGGCACATAAACCGTTTTGAGTGTCATCACGTTTTTCAATTACTTTTAAATTTTTTCTTTATAGTACACTTTATGACCAATTGGAAATGATTCATAAGAAGCTTCGGAAATATTTTTAGATATATAATCATTTAATTTCAAATGGAATTCTACTTAGTTAAAATATTATTAGAGATATAAATAATGAATAAAAGCAAACTAAAAATTTATATTACAATCATTATTATATCATTAGTTGTAATACTTTCATATATTTCACATATTAATAAAAAAATCACTATATAGAAACACAAGAAAAAAGAACTTATTTATATTTTAAATATAATCTGAAAAATTATAACTCTATGCAGGTAACTTTATTTAAAAAATCCGATGGGAGTTTACTTTGTAAGAGGTTATGTTAATAAAACAAAAAATATCATTTCAAAGCTCAAATATCGACGGCAGATTATCTTCAATTTATAGATAATTTAATTTATGATCCTAAGACTTTTGGGAAGTTAATAAAAAATGAGGAGGAGGGTAATTTCATATGTATTGATGAAATTATCAAGAAAGAAAATCTAGATAAATCCAAATATGAAGCTAATTCACCGTTATTTTTCTGGTTTTGATTTATATAAAGCAAGACTATTTATTTTATAACGTAGTTTTTACAAACTTAAAGCAATACTTTTCGATAAAATGGAAAATGTTGCTTTTTAGATTGGTGATTAACTGCAGGTTTATATTTTACTTTTTTTAACGTTTCTTTAAATTGCTTTGCTAAATCTGGTCGATCTGTCACTAAGGTATGAACACCTTTATGATATAGGTCAGCCATTAAATCTATGCTATTCACACCATAATATCCAGGTACGATATTATTTAAGTTTAGCCATTGAATGAAACGTTTAGAAGTCAATGATATTCCTTTAAACTCAACAGGCATTTGGAATGTATCTGCTTGTGATTTGAATGTATGACCTAACATGCCGTTAAATTTAATAAATCCTTCAGTAACTTCTGCTTGACTAGCACCATAGCTATTTCACCTTTACTAAATTTCATGAAGCGGTCAATTTGCTCTTTATGGAAACTGGTAACGAGTACACGATGTTGGGCGTGATGCTTTACAATATTGTCGCTTATGACTTGCGGCGCGATACGACCTTCATATGTATCTGGTGCATCTTTTAAATCTACGTTAATATACATATTTGGATATAAGTCTAGTAATTCTTCAAAAGATAATATTTTAGCTTTGTCATGTCCGCGATGATAAGGTGTTTGATCATTAATATCTGTAAAATGATAACCTGCATCTAGACGTTTTAACTCATCTAAAGTGTGTTCACTTACCTTTCCTGAACCATTTGTAGTCCGGTCAACATGGGCATCATGAAATACTATCAGTTTACCATCTTTAGTTAGGCGTACATCTGTTTCAAAGCCATCTAAACCGTATTCAACAGCATTATCAAATGCCAATTGGGTTTGTTCAGGTCTCATTGCCATCCCACCTCTGTGCGCAAATAAGTAGGGTGCTTGTCCAGAGAAGAAAGGTGGGATAGATTTTAAAGTTTTAGAAGACTTATTTTTAAAAAGATAAAATATACTACTTAAGATACCAGCTGTTGCTAATGTACTATTAATAAACCATTTTTTAGTATGAGACATGTTAGAATCCTCCTCGTGTTGATTAGAGTAAGCGTATTAAATAATTATTGATTAATACAATGATAATATCATGGAGACATTCATGACTTGTATTTCTTCATTCATTTTCAGAAAATATAACATAAGTTATATGACAGATTAAAATGCCAAACTGACAAACAGTCATAGTCATTTCAATACCCACTTAGACGTGATATGATAACAATTATATAAATAATGGAGTGAGCAAGATATGAATATAATTCCAAGAATAAGTTTAATTATTTTTTTGAAACATATGAAACACGAACGTCAAATTAGAAAATATGGACATATTGTTCATTCAAATAGACAAAGAAAATTTGTAGTCATGTATGTTAATGAAGTACATGCTGATGATATTGTACATAAGCTCATGCAACTTAAGTATGTTCATGATATTCAATGTTCTCCTTACAAATATTTGAAAAAAACATATGAGAAAGAAAAACATGAAATACTATAAGAATTAAAGTTTATTGTAATGGAGGTATCCATCTTTGAAGACGCAAGACGCTAATAAGATAGTTGAAATATAATTTTAAGTCATGGTATGTTTCTGGTGGTTGAACATCGATTCCTACGACTGGAACATCATATTTCTCTGCTTTAGAATTAATAATGTCGAATTTTTTGTTGCCATCAGGATAAGGATACTTCAATACATTGATCATAATATATATTGCTTGAAAGTGATTCTCAGACGTTGGGTTCATAATGATGGCTACTGATGATAGTTGTTTATCAGATTGTGGGGAATGAAAGTAGACAATTCGATTGATTCGTTTGTGATTGTATTCAATAAGTGTGGTAAATTCGAATAAATCGGTTAAACCTTCACCGATTTTGATAAATGATTGCTTCATAATTTTATCAATCTCCTTTATCATCAAATTATATTAAATAAGTTAATGAAATGGAAGTGTAAGTCAATGCGTGTAATCGCTGGAAAACATAAGAGTAAAGCTTTAGCAAGTTTGGAAGGACGTTATACTCGTCCTACGATGGATAAAGTGAAAGAGGGCATTTTTAATAGTTTACATGATGTTTCAGGGATAGGACTAGATTTATTTGCTGGAAGCGGTGCACTTGGCATTGAGGCACTCTCACGTGGTATGGAGAAAGTCATTTTCGTGGATCAAAACTTTAAAGCAGTCAAAGTGATAAAGTCAAATTTAAACCAATTAGATTTAATGTCACAAGCTGAAGTTTATAAGAACAATGCTGATAGAGCGCTTAAAGCACTTGCTAAACGTGAGATACAATTTGATATCATCTTCTTAGATCCACCTTACAAAAAAGGACTCATAGATGAGGTGATTGAGAGAATTTCGGAGTTTAATTTATTAAAAGAAAATGGTATTATCGTTTGTGAGTTTAGTAATCATGAGAATATTCAAGTTGAGCCATTTCAAATGATTAAACGTTATCATTACGGTTTGACAGATACTTTGTTACTTAAAAAAGGAGAATAATATGAGTAAGACTAGAGCAGTTATTCCCGGAAGTTTTGATCCTATTACATATGGTCATTTAGATATCATTGAAAGAAGTGCAGATCGCTTTGATGAAATTCATGTCTGTGTACTGAAGAATAGTAGTAAAGGTGGAATTTTTGATTCAGAAGAACGAATGAATTTAATTAGAGGATCAGTTGAACATTTATCTAATGTTAAGGTGCATCATTTTAATGGTTTGCTTGTTGATTTTTGTAATCAAGTAGGAGCTAAGACTATTATCAGAGGTTTACGTGCAGTCAGTGATTTTGAATATGAATTGCGATTGACGTCTATGAACAAAAAGTTGAATAGTAATATTGAAACAATGTACATGATGACAAGTGCAAATTATTCGTTTATTAGTTCAAGTATTGTCAAGGAGGTTGCTGCTTATAAAGCAGATATTTCAGCCTTTGTACCATCAAATGTTGAAAAGGCATTAAAAGAAAAATTTAATGTGTAATAAAACATATGTAAGATTAGCTATAAAGAAATCTATGACCTCATTAGATTTCTTTATAGCTATTTTTATAATTATAGAGTGTATGGAACATTATTTCAGGTATAATTTGCGTATTGGCAGTCGATGACTGAATTGAAAAAGCGCTTAAATTAAGTTTTTCAATTCTAGCTTGGGGCCACAACTTAGAGAATTTCACTTAGAAATTCTACAAACAATACAAGTTGTGATTCGTTGTCAGCGTAAGACAACGAACTCAATGCGACTTCTGTCCTACGCTCTTTATATACGAATCACTGGAGTATTAACATCTGTTAACGTTTGTTTACTCATAAGATTATAAATGTGTGTCGCTTTGATTTCATTGTGAAAATAGTGTACAGTTTTTTGGTTAATATTTGTGATGTATTGCTTGTTAGGGTATTTATTTTTTAGGTATTTCAAGTATGTTTGACCTTTGTCGTTCATACCTAATATTCTAACTGCTTGAATATTTTTAGTGACATCTCTAGATTGAATATTAAGAAGTACATTCATTAAAATACGTTGAATATGAGTATATGTATAACGTTTCGTTTTGAGTTTAAACATCAATTCTTGTAAAGAATGACTCTGTTGTATTGTTGATTGAAGACGATTTTCAAAGCCTTCATTCATCGTATAAATAGAATTTAGTATTTCATTAGACTGTGATATGATTTGATACTTAATAAAAGGAAACGTATCTTCTATTGTTATGTGCGGTTTCGTGTATAATGTTTGAATAGATTTTGGGACAACTTCAGCCCAATCTTTATCGCCATTAGTGAGTGAACGTCTTATCGATGTACCACTTGCAAATTGATGATGTTCAATTGAATCGCTATGATGGTTTGCAACTTCTCTTTTAATCGTTAAAGCAGATATATGAGGCGCAAACTGTTGAATTGCTTTTAAATAACTGATACCAAGTATGTTATTAGGAGACTGCAAGAGTGTGTGATTTTCTGTGATCTCACTTAAAATGCGTGGATAGCTTTTACCTTCTTTAAGTTTATTTTTAAAATCAGGGAGAGTTTCGATATCTAGAATTTGTTCAGAAAGTGTCTGTAATTCATTGAGTTGTGCACTTTCACTTCCAAAAGAAATGGTATCGATATCAAGATATTGCGCCACTTTCACAGCTATTTCTGCAAAAGTATCACCGGATGATAGACTAGCTATCAAAGGGAGCTCAACAACTAAATCTACAGCCGATAAAGCCATCTCAGTGCGTTTGAATTTATGGTAAATAGCAGGTTCGCCACGCATCACAAAGTTGCCACTCATTATTGCAATTGTTACAGTTGAATTGGAATGTTGTTGAGATGCTTTAGCATGATGTAAATGTCCATTGTGGAAAGGATTGTATTCAGTTATAAGCCCAACACTTTTCATTTGCATTTCTTCCTTTCGATATTCATCATTAATATTGTAACAGAACTAGGTATGTTAAGAAAAAATCTTGACATCTTTTGTTGATAAAGTTAAAATAAATTTTGTGCTTGTTAGAGGTGAAGCCATATGAAATGGTCAATAACACAGTTAATAAAGTATCAAGGTAAGCCATTTGAGTTTAATCAAAAGGTGAATTTTGAACATTTAAAAGAATCATTAGATTTAATTGATCTCTCAGAAATAAATGTTGAAGGCCAATTAACTGTTAAATCTAATGAAGTTATCGCAGATATGCATGTGACCGGTATGTATACCATGCCTTGTGCACGTACATTAGAACCGGTAAATGTGCCACTTGATGTGACGACTTCAGAAGTATTTGATTTAGAAGGCTATGATGATTATAACGATGATGACGATCAAGATGATGAGCATTATCATCGCGTCACAGACGGTATGATTAATATTAAGGACATTGCTGAAGAGATTGTAGTTATTGAAAAGCCTATGCGTGCCTATTCTGAACATAGCGATCAAATGTTAACAGAAGGTAATGGTTGGGAAGTCATTGACGAAGATCAATTGGCTGAAGTTCAACAAGAACAAGTCAATGATGATTCTGAACCTAAAAAAGTTGATCCAAGGCTTCAGAAATTACAACAATTATACGATAAAGAGCAATAGTAGTTTGATTAATGGTATAATGTTATTAATTGAACTGACATTTTGAATTAAGTGTCTATTCTAAGGAGGATTAATCATGGCAGTACCAAAAAGAAGAACGTCTAAAACAAGAAAAAATAAACGCCGTAC
>VNIV01000177.1_pt1 | contig 10016 bp, 14 predicted proteins | sample 7248611 | NCBI WGS metagenome assembly VNIV01 (sample SAMN12251775, study PRJNA551026) | human skin metagenome | isolation source: skin samples from healthy patients | host: Homo sapiens | place: France:Paris | reverse complement strand
AAGTTTGGGATTGAATTATAGTCAAACAATGAAGGCTGTAGTGATGCCTCAAGCAGTTAAAAATATTTTACCAGCTTTAGGTAATGAATTCGTTACCTTAATAAAAGAATCATCCATTGTTTCTACTATTGGGGTTGGAGAAATAATATTTAATGCTCAAGTTGTGCAAGGTATTTCATTTGATCCTTTTACACCGTTACTAATAGCGGCAATACTTTACTTCATACTTACATTTGCCTTATCTCTATTAATGAGTTATGTTGAAGGGAGAATGAGAGTCAGTGATTAAAATTAAGAATTTAAATAAAAAATTTGGTGATAATGAAGTACTTAAAGATATTAATTTAGAAGTTCATAAAGGAGAGGTTGTTGCGATTATTGGACATCTGGTAGTGGGAAAAGTACATTATTAAAATGTATGAACTTACTAGAAACTCCTACGAAGGGTCAAGTTATTTTTGAAGGTAATGATTTAACTAGAAAAGATACACATCTAGATTAGTTAAGACAAAAAATGGGAATGGTGTTTCAAAATTTTAATTTATTTCCACATAAAAAAGTAATTGAGAATATTATACTAGCACCCGTGCTTTTAAATAAAGGTGATAAAGTAAAACTTCAAGACCTAGCGCTACATTTATTAGATAAAGTTGGACTTAAAGGTAAAGCAAATGCGTTTCCAAGCCAGTTATCTGGTGGTCAAAAACAAAGAGTTGCAATTGCAAGAGCTTTAGCAATGGAACCAGATGTCTTATTGTTTGATGAACCAACATCTGCTTTAGATCCTGAAGTAGTAGGAGACGTTTTAAAAGTCATGAGAGATTTAGCTAATGATGGTATAACAATGGTTATCGTTACACATGAAATGAATTTTGCAAAAGAAGTCAGTGATAAAGTTGTATTTATGGCGGATGGTGTAGTAGTGGAATCTGGTGTTCCAAATGATATTTTTGAATATCCAATATATCAAAGAACTCAAAATTTTTTAGCGAGGGTATTATAAATAGATTTTGTAAAAGGCGTATGGGATGTACGTCTTTTTTTAATAAAAACAAACCTTGAAAAGCTAAGAATCTTCAATATATGTTAAAATAATATATGTAATTTTTAGTGAGGGGGGCAAAGCTTGTGAATAACAAGCAATTAAAAAAGAAATTAAAGACTTTGCTCATTCAATCGGTATAGATAGCATTGTTTTTACAACAGTAGGCCCATTTGATGAACTAAAGCAGAAGTTAGAGAATTATCATGCAAATGGCTATGCTTCTGGCTTTGAAGAATCAGATATTGCATTGGGTACTGAGCCCAAATTGAGCTTACCCACAGCGCGTTCAATAATAGCAATAGCAGTAGGATATCCTAATAAACTAAAAGGAGCGCCAAAAAGCGTTAGAGGTAATAGACGTGGCATGTTTGCTAGGGCATCATGGGGACAAGATTATCATTCAATAATGCGTAGAAGATTAGATCAACTAGGTGAATTTATCAGAAACAGAGTACCTGAAGTTGAAATTCAATCGATGGTGGATACTGGTGTTTTATCAGATAGAGCAGTTGCAGAACGAGCAGGATTGGGTTTTTGTTGGTAGAAATGGCTTTGTTATTTCACCAGACTTAGACACTTGGACTTATCTTGGAGAAACGTTGGTGAGCATTCCTTTTGAACCTGATGATCCTATTTTAGATAGTTGTGGTGATTGTACAATATGTGTTGATCGCTGTCCGACGGGTGCACTTGTTGGAAATGGTCAACTTAACAGTCAAAAATGTATTAGTTTTTTAACTCAAACAAAAGGTTATCTTCAAGATGAATATCGATACAAAATTGGAAATTGTTTATATGGTTGTGATACTTGTCAGCAAGTTTGTCCTAAAAATAAAGGCATTGATACGCAACATGACGATATCGTTCTTGAACCGGAAATATTAAAACCACGGTTAGTACCATTACTTCAAATGACTAACAAAGAATTTAAAAAAATTTATGGACATTTAGCTGGTGCATGGCGTGGTAAGAAACGTATACAAAGAAATGCTATTATAGCATTAGCTCATTTTAAAGAAGAAAGTGCAATTCCAGAGTTAAAAGAAGTAGCTCTTAATGATCCAAGACCAATGATTAGAGGCACAGCTTATTGGGCTAGTGGGCAAATTTTAGGAGAAGGCGCTCAGTCATTTATTGATAAAAATTATGAAAAAGAAATAGAAGAAGTACAAGTCGAAATGACAAAAGGCTTGGAGATGAGGAGAGAATTAAAATGACCAATCACATCGTGTTATTTCAACCTGAAATACCTGCAAATACTGGCAATATTGCGCGCACTTGCGCCGGTACTTTAACACATTTGCATCTTATAAAGCCACTTGGTTTTAGTACTGAAGATAAAATGTTAAAACGGGCAGGATTGGATTATTGGGAACACGTAAATATTACATATCATGAAAGTATTGAAGAATTTTTTGAAAGTACTGAAGGGAAATATTACTTATTAACAAAGTTTGGTCAACAAATATACAGTGATTTTGATTTCTCAAACACTAAAGAAAATTATTATTTTATCTTTGGTAAAGAAACTACTGGTCTTCCAGACTGGGTTAAGGAAATATATGCAGATACTGCGTTAAGAATTCCAATGAGTGATAAGATTAGATCACTTAATTTGTCGAACACAGCTGCTTTATTAATTTATGAGGCACTTAAACAACAAGGATTTCCTAATCTGTTTTAGTCAGTAGGTTTATATTCGTAGTGAATGTATAACCTCATCTAGACATGTTATATTAGTTTACAAGATACCAATATTAAAATAAATGGTTTGATAAGTTGTTTAAAAGGGTATAATTGTAAATAAATATCGACCATTCTATAAAAAAAGAGCAAACTTAGAGGAGTGTAGTATAAAATGGCAATGAACTTTAAAGTATTTGATAATAATGATAGAGTAGCAGAATACGCTGCTGATATTATTCGCAAACAATTTAATAATAATCCTACAACAATTGCAGGGTTTCACTTAGATCAAGAACATGCACCTGTTCTTGATGAACTTAAGAAAAATGTCGACTGCCATGCTGTTGATTTCAGTCAAATTAACATTTTAGATTATGATAATAATCGTTCTTACTATGAAATATTAGGAGTTCCAGAAGGTCAAGTGTATTCAATTTCTTATGATCAAGATGCAATTGAATTTATTTCAGACAAGATGAAAACGAAAGAAAATAAAGGTAAACTTATTTTACAAGTATTATCAATTGATGAAAATGGAAAATTAGACGTTAATGTACGCCAAGGGTTGATGGAAGCTAGAGAAATTTTCCTTATCATTACAGGCAGTCAAAAACGTGATGTTGTTGAAAAATTATATCGCGAGAATGGCAAATCTAGTTATGAACCAGCTGATTTAAAAGCACACCGTATGGTCAATGTTATTTTAGATAAAGAATCAGCAGAAGGTTTACCTGAAGATGTTAAAGAGTACTTCACAGCGCGTTTTGCATAAACTAAGTTTGTGAGGAGTTTATATATGTCGAATAAAAAGAATTCTAAATTAAATTATCATGAAGAAGAAAATGCAATGGTATCAGATTTAGATGATTTAAAAGAATTAGGTAAAGAGATGGAACATATTTCTGAGAAGAATGATGAAAATAAAGTTAATCAATCTCATGATGAGATTTGTTCTGATAAAACTAACTAATACAAAAAGTACTCTAATGAATCACTGATATGTTGATTCGTTAGAGCTTTTTTATGTAACTATAAAGATTTTATATTTTAATGCTCTATGATTATGTTATGATACTTACTATTGATTAACACAAGGAGATTGAAATAATGTTAGGAAAATATTGGATACATTTAGTGATATTAACTATTATCGTAAGTTTGATATCAATTAAAGCTTTTCCACTTGCTTTAGGCGCCCTTTATTTGCCATTATTATTTAAAATAGTTCAGTTACAATTAAATTTATCTAAAGGGCTTATCGATGACGTTAATGCACAAACATTTATAAAAAGCAATCAAATTGGTGTAATTATTAGTGTAGTTTGTTGTTTATTGATAACCGTTGTTCTTATATATACACTTAACGGTTTTTATAGTCGCTTAACTGGATTTTTAGGGTTTTTGATTACTATTAGTCCAGTTACGATGATTATAAGCGTGATATTATTTATTTTAACTGCAATCGCAATTGTACAAGCAACGAAAAATAAGTATAGACAAACTCATAGTTGACCTTACCCTAATCATGTAGTTTAATTTATTTAAAACGTACTGCTCTAAGAGATTTCTAATAAAAAGAAATTTTCTTAGAGCTTTTTATGTCAATGATGTTTATTATTTAAAACTATTTTATAGATGTACTTTGATTATATGTAACTATTATTGAAGATTTAAATTTAAAAAGGAACTGCTGTATTTTAATTTATCTTTTCTACTTGTTTAATTATTTAAATAAATGCTATTTGATATTATAGATATTTTAAAAAATATATACACAATGAGTGCTAACAACTTGTATAAAACCGTTTTACTTCTTCATTGCCCATCTAAATTGAATAGTGCTATACTACAATTAAACTAATAACAATAAGGGGGAGATACAAATGTCAGTTAGAATCGAACACGATACTTTTGGAGAAATAGAGGTGCCAGCTGATAAGTACTGGGGTGCTCAAACAGAGCGTAGTAAACGTAATTTTCCTGTCGGTAAAGAACACATGCCAATTGAAGTGGTGTATGGGTTTGCACAGTTAAAAAGAGGTGCTGCACTAGCGAATCACGAATTAGGTAAGTTAAGTGATGAAAAAAAAGATGCCATTGTCTATACTTGTGATCGTATTTTAAAAGGGGAATTAGATGAGCATTTTCCTTTAGTAGTGTGGCAAACAGGAAGCGGTACTCAAAGTAACATGAACGTAAATGAAGTAGTGAGTTATGTTGCTAATGAATACCTAAAAGAACATCACAGTGAAGTAACTATTCATCCTAACGATGATGTAAATAAATCTCAAAGTTCTAATGATACATTTCCAACTGCAATGCATGTAGCATTATTTCATGAAGTAGAAACTAAGTTAGAACCAGCTTTAAAGAATTTGCGCGATACGTTAAAAGAAAAAGAAGACAAATTTCAATCAATTATCAAGATTGGACGTACGCATTTACAAGACGCAACTCCTATTAAACTAGGCCAAGAAATTAGTGGATGGCGTTATATGTTAGATAAATGTGAAGAACTACTATCTGAATCTAAAAAGCATATTTTAAGCTTAGCTATAGGTGGTACGGCTGTTGGCACTGGTATCAATGCTCATCCAGAATTTGGCAATAAAGTAGCTAAATACATCTCTGAAAATACAGGTTATACGTTTGAGTCTTCTAAAAATAAATTCCATGCTTTAACATCTCATGATGAAGTTGTTCAATTACATGGAACGCTGAAAGCTTTGGCTGCTGATTTAATGAAGATAGCTAATGATGTCAGATGGTTAGCTTCAGGACCAAGAGCAGGGTTAGCTGAAATTTCTATTCCTGAAAATGAACCAGGATCATCTATAATGCCAGGTAAAGTTAATCCAACACAATGTGAAATGTTAACTATGGTTGCAGTACAAGTCATGGGAAATGATACTGCAGTCGGATTTGCTAGTTCACAAGGTAACTTTGAATTAAATGTATTTAAACCAGTCATTTTGCATAATACATTACAATCAATTTACTTATTAGCAGATGGTATGAAAACATTCAACAACAATTGTGCAGTAGGTATTGAACCAATTGAAGAAAATATAAATAATTATTTAAATCAATCATTAATGTTGGTAACAGCATTAAATCCACATATTGGGTATGAAAAAGCAGCACAGATTGCTAAAAAAGCACATAAAGACGGCTTAACACTTAAAGAATCAGCTATACAAAGTGGCTATTTAACTGAAGAACAGTTTGAAGAATGGATTAAACCAGAAGACATGGTAGATCCTCATTAATAAGATTAGATAGCAAAAAGCGATAGAAACAGAACATAATGTTTCTATCGCTTTTTTAGTCATTGATGTGCATTTATACTAATTTATAACTAGTTATCATCTAAACTTATAGAAATAGTTTCTTTAGTTAGAGGATGAATAAATTCAATTTTATAACTATTCAACTCTAACTGACGCAAAGTAGAATCACCATATAAAGGATCACCAATTACTGGATGTCCAATTTCAGCGAGGTGTACACGTATTTGATGTGTTCGACCTGTATCTAGTTTTATATCTAGCTGACATACGCCTTCTTTGATCATTTGTGAATTTAATATATGTGTAATCGCACGTTGACCGGTATTAGAAATTCTACGTTTATTTGGATGAAATTTATCTTTACAGATAGGCATGTCAATCGTTTGAGGTTTAATAGGTAGTAAAGCTTTGACATTTGCCTTATATATACGGGTGATTTCATTACCTTCTAACATACGATCTAAAATCTTTTTCATGATAGGGTTTTTAGCGACAATAAGTAAACCTATCGTTTCTTGGTCTAAGCGATGTATGGGCTCTACGTAATCACTATTAACTGTATAAATGACGTGATTCATCAATGTGTTGTTTTCTTTTAAATCATTAGGATGTGTTTTAACTCCTTTGGGTTTCATAACAATTGCCAAGTCGTCATCTTCATAATGCATTTGTGCATAACGATAACTAGGTAGATAATTACTTTTTTCTATTGGCGTAGGTAATTCAACGTTATCTCCAGTTGTAACTTTGTCGGTTAATTTGGTTTGTTTTTTATTAATTAAAATGTCTTTTGACATATTGAGATGATGTAAATCTTTTTTTGGTAGTTTAAGTTCTTGAAAAATTTCTCTTAATGTATATTGATGATATTGTTCAGGTATCGTAAATTTCATAATTTCCTCCTATAGATTCAGTATTATCATATCATAAATTTTTTTAACACTATATTTTTTGAACATAGAAAGTGAAGTATCCATAAATGAATGCAATTTTAAAAATAAACTTATGCGATGTATAATGAATTTATTATGTATAATTTTGAGGCGATAAAATGGAGAAACCGACAAGACTTGCATTACTTAAAGAGATAGCAGAATTTTTGAATGAAGAAACTGAATTGTATAGCATGATGCAAGGCTGACTTCGTTCTCTCATAAATGGAAGTGACTTTACAACTGGTTGGATATTTTATATTAATGAAAAAGGGCAGCATGAACTTGTATCAGCAGTTGATTTACCAGGTGCACTTACAAAAAATGATTGTCATTTTATGAGAGAAAGAACATGTTGGTGTGTGCAAGCTTATCAGAATCATAAATTAACTAAAGCTTAAAACATCATAAATTGTTCCAGAATTAACTTGGCTAATCAAGCATATCACCGAGAGACTGAAAGTATCACACATCATGCAACTGTGCCACTTCAATCTGGTAATGAACGATTTGGACTACTCAATGTAGCGTCTCCAAACAAAGATCATTACAGTGAAGAAGACCTTGAATTATTAGAATCTGTGGCTTTTCAAATTGGATCTGCTATCAAACGTATTTTACTTACGGATAAAGAAAAAGAAACGGCTAAATTGAATGAACGCAATCGTTTATCACGTGATTTACACGATTCTGTTAATCAAATGTTATTTTCCTTAAAATTAACTGCACATGCTGCACAAGATATGACAAATGATGCTATTGCTATCAATGCATTAAAGACAATTGAAGACACAATCCAAAATGCTGTCAATGAGATGAGAGCTTTAATTTGGCAACTTAAACCCGTAGGACTAGAACATGGAATCGTTCATGCTATTCGTCACTATAGTAATGTCCTTGGATTGAATTTAGATGTACATGTAGATGGTCTTATTGATTTATCAAATGAAATAGAAGAAAATGTATATCGAATTATTCAGGAAGCGTTGAATAATGTTCAGAAACATGCACATACACCTGATATTTATTTAAAATTATCACAAGATGAAGAAGCATTAGTGATATTAATAAGCGATGAAGGTCAAAGTTTTGATATGCAAACGATAGATACGACCGTATCTAATGGCTTGCGAAATTTAAAGCAACGCACACACTTATTAAATGGTGACATGGATATACATTCAAACATCAATCATGGTACCAAGATTTGTATTACAATACCTCTGTAGTAAACAAAAAGGAGCGTCAATATGTATAAAGTAGCGTTACTAGATGATCATCATATTGTACGACAAGGTTTAGAATTTTTATTATCCACTGTAGATGATTTGGAGGTTATTCAAAGTTTTGCTAACGGACAGTCATTTCTTACATATTTAATGGAAAATGAACAACCAGACATTGTATTACTTGATTTGGTAATGCCTACAATGAATGGTATTGAAATTACTGAAATACTAAAGCAACAATATCCAAATATTAAAGTATTAGTTTTAACAAGTTATATAGATGATGAACATGTTATTTCAGCTCTAGATAAAGGAGCAGACGGTTATGAAATGAAAGATGTTGAACCCCAAAAGCTTATTGATACTATTCATAAAGTACTTCAAGGGGAACGGATGATTCATCCACAGGCAAAAAGTGTTATGGAAAAGGTATATAAAAAGCCGCACTATACAAATAAGTTATCTAAGCGAGAAGGAGAAGTACTTAAAGAGATGGTTAAAGGTAAAACAAATAAAGAAATAGCTAAAACTTTATTTGTTTCTGAAAAAACTGTTAAAACACATGTGAGTCATATTTTTAATAAATTAGAAGTTACTGATCGAACGCAAGCAGCTATTTATGCCATGAAGAATAAGTTGATTTAATAGGCTTTAAAAGCTTGAAACACTATTTATTCCACTACTAAAACAATGCATGTTTTTCTTAAAACTGTCGATAATTTGTAACTATTTAATTATTTTGATAATTTTGCCTTTAATAAAAATAGTTACAAAAACGCATTTGACTCTTTTATTTTTATTAAAAATATATTAAGATGTAATTTGTGTTTCAAGAAATGTGTATTATTGCAATTTCTTGTGTCCGGATAAAATATTTCCAATTAGAAAGGTAGATAAACATAATGGATAGACAGAGTTTCACAGATTTAATTCAAACAAAATTCAAAATGGTACGTATAGAAGCGGGTTATACTCAAGACACTATGGCTCAAACAATAGGGCTTTCAAAGAAAACGTTAGTACAAATTGAAAAAGAAAGAGTATTACCAAACTGGACGACTTGTGTGTCAATTTGCGCTTTATTTAGAGATTCAGATGTATTAAATAGTACTTTCGGTTGCGATCCTCTTGAAATTGTTCAAACAATTTCAAGAAATCATTGTGCATACCCCAATCATTCTACTACAAGTGATATATATTGGAATACAATTGATACACGAAATGGTTTTATTTTACAAAGTAATAAAGTAAGTAATATTTACCGTGTACTAAACCCAGAAAAACAACCTATCTTCGGTACTTCGAAAATGAGAGAAGCCGAAACTTACTTTAATAGAAATTCAAAAGAAGAATTAATGCACGTATAAATAATGATTTGACAAGAGTGATAGTAGAATCTAACCAGGATTGAATCACTTTACAGTATTTGATTTATAGATATATAAAACAATGTATTTTAACGATGAAATTCAACATCATGTTTGGTTTCATCGTTTTTTATTCAAATAGTGAAGCATCTAGTAAAAAAAGACAACGAGTTGATGATATAATCTAATCACACTTTGAAATTAAAAAAGGGAGTTTACAATATGCATGTTTTGCTTATCATCACTTTTATGGTCATTATAGGAGCGCTTATAGGCGGGATAACTAATGTTATCGCAATTCGAATGTTGTTCCACCCATTTAAACCATATTATATATTTAAATTTCGCATTCCTTTTACACCGGGTTTAATACCTAAACGACGTGACGAAATTGCTCAAAAAATTGGACAAGTGATTGAAGACCATTTAATCACTGAAGATATGATTCGATATAAATTAAATCAATC
>VNIV01000265.1_pt1 | contig 10084 bp, 22 predicted proteins | sample 7248611 | NCBI WGS metagenome assembly VNIV01 (sample SAMN12251775, study PRJNA551026) | human skin metagenome | isolation source: skin samples from healthy patients | host: Homo sapiens | place: France:Paris | reverse complement strand
AATTGTGCTATAGCATCAGCAGAAGAATTCCTAACCTATATAGAGCAGCAAAAGCTGCTAAGGATATTAAAATGAGACTATACATAGAAACCAGTAAGTTAACTAATGATAATTTACGAACCATATCCAGAAAGACAAAAAAGTCAGTAAAGACTCTTAAACGAATGAAAGAGTCCTATTCTTATCTGGGCTACAGCACAGCAAATGGTTGTTTTAGATTCTTAGCCTACTCAATTTATCTATCAGCAAGTACTAAATACTCATCAGAGAGATTCTTTGAAATAGTAGAACAAGAAGCATTGCTAGGACTACTCAAATGAGAGTATTCATAGAGTGCAAAGACATTGATGAAAAGCATACTGAGTTTCTAAGCAATGAAATGGCTATTGACCTTAAATTGTTTAAAGGACGTATGGAAATCTATCAAAGATTCTTACTCTATACAGTACTACCAGAAGATAATCCGTATTACCATTTTACTAATGCAACACCAATCCACACTGATGAAACCTATTACTGTGACAACAGTGATGAGTTTGTAGAACGTATTCAACAGTTAAAATTATTAAGGTTGTTATCATGAAACAGACACAGATTGAAAGAATGATTCACCCACAACACATCATGAATGATGTTGTAAAGGATATTGAAGAATCATATCCCAATGAGATTGCCAAAGCAGTAAAGGTTATCCGTAAGTGGTGTGACGTAGAAGAATGGGAGTCAAAAAACCTAAGAAAAGCATTCATACGAGTCAATGACTTATATGCTTTAGTAGCTAAGTTACTAGCTAAAATTACCATGTATGCACCAAATGGTAAGCCAATGACATTGATATCTGTAGCTGGTATGTGTCACATAGCAGGTATGGAAAAGCTTAATAGTATCAAAACAGTATGTGAGTTAATCGCATTACTGGAGCCTTTAGGACTGTATAGTCTGGAAAGAAACAGTGATAAAACTGTCATGATTGAGAGTCTTATTCTGCCAGATGAAGCCATTGAAACAAGGCTTAATCTCTATTGTTACATGCCACCAATGGTAGAAAGACCAGATGTACTTGAGAACAATAAGTCATGTGGTTATAAGACCATCAAGGCAGATAGTCTAATCTTAGGGCACCAAGAGAACTATCATGAAGGTTGTATCAGTCTTGATGTATTGAACAAGCTCAATCGTAATCAGTATGAATTAGATAATGAGTTCATCAACACATTTAATAAGCAATGGCATAGAAAGGAACAGACACCAGATGAGTTAAGACAAACATTTGAGTTAGCACAGATAGATGAGCCTTATCTAACGTATGAAGAACACGTACTACGTTATGAGCAAGACAAGATTAACTTTGAGACCTATCAGGAACAGTTTGAGGTACTGAAAAACCAACTGATAGACAAACCAATCTATATCACTAACAAAGTTGATAAGCGTGGGCGTATCTATGCTCAAGGATACCATTTTAGTACCATGGGATCATCATTTGAAAAGGCTTGCCTTAATCTAGCTAAGAAGGAGTTAATAGATGGCGAACTATAGTTATATCTCAATACCAACAAGTAGATTAACTGATGATTGGTTAACAGATAATGGTTTCTCTAACGCACATGAAATAAATACTTTCGTATGCTATCACACAACATCTGAAGTATTTGACCATTACTCAAGTGTAGAAGATGAAATACACGAATTCATTTGCAACACTCAAGCTGAGTTTGAACAGAGAATAGCTGAATGTAAACTAATGAGGATTCTATGACTATTAAATTCATAACCATCCTTGTCTATAGATTATCTTCTGAATACATAGCTAAGGTAACAAATAATCATAAGTTAGAACCTACTGATATTGCACTAGTCTACGATGTAGATAATGATGATTACTTTATATCAAGAGCACCACCGCAAGTATGGAGTGTAGAAGTAATCTGTAGTAAACAAGATGAGTTTATACAGGTTGTAGAACAGCATAAACTACTTAAATTATTAGACCAATAAGGAATTACTATGGCACACAAGTTTATATCACTACCTATAGAACTAGCTAGTGATGATTTAATAAGTAAACAGTATGGTAAAAGAACTGAAGAAACCATACTTATATTTTACTCAGTAAAGGCAAATATAATGGGCTTTTCTTCAATTATTTCTCATGATGATAGAGAGTATATGTGTGAATCTGAGGAAGAATTCCATAAGCTAGTAGGTGAGTATAGATTATTGGGGATGCTATGAGTATTGATTTTATATCAATCCTTTTGAATAAGGTCAATCCAGAGAATATACCCCAATTATGCAAACCAAAATTCAATGAAGAAATTATCTTATCTTACATAATAGACTCAAACAGTTTTATGACATTTGAAAAACCCTACTATAAAACATGGGAAGAAATGTTTTGTGAAACTGAAGAAGAATTCTTTGATACTGTAGCAAAGTACCAATTAATACGACTTATTACATCCTAACAGGGAAACCATTATGAAAACATTCAATCCAATGCAGTACTTAGCCATTGATATAGCGAACCAATTCGGGTTAGACAAGGTGACTTATGAAGAAAGAATACAATGGGTCAAAGACAATATAGACAATCTAGAACAATTAGCAGACCAAGCAGAAGAACCAATGCTTTACTGGAAGGCTGTTAAAGCCTTACGCCAAGCACAGAATGGTGAAGCCATAGGACATACTGTAGCATTAGACTCAGTGTGTTCTGGACTGCAAATCATGTCAGCATTAATGCGTGACAAAGAAGGTTGTACTATCACTGGACTCATTCATCCAGATAAACGTTATGATGCTTATACTGAAGTGACAGACACCATGAATGAATTGATTAAGGATTCTGAAGAAGACTTAGGTGACTTCTTTGTATCTCGTAAAGATGCTAAATCAGCTACTATGACGTATTTGTACGGCTCTAAAGCTGTACCACTACAAGTATTTGGAGAAGCACTATTACCTTATTTCTATGATGCTATGAATATCAGAGCCAAAGGTGCTATGGAATTATTGGGACTACTACATGGTAGTTGGAACAGTGATGCCTTGGCACATTCATGGACTCTACCAGATGGGCATGTAGCATATATCCCAGTAATGCAGAAGGTAGAAAAACGTATAGCTATCAAAGAGTTAAACTACAATCCTGTAGTAACTATGCAAGTGAATGAGAGTAAAGATAAAGGCATATCTAACATTGCCAATGTGGTACATAGTATTGATGCCTATGTATTGCGTACCATGATTAGACGATGCAATTATTCTAAGCCATTAGTTGAGCAGTTCATGGCTATGAGTAAGTCAGTAACCTATCAACAAGTAAACACAAGCCTTAAAGGAGTACAGGCTTATTTAGACACTCAAATGGCTGATATTAGCGTTCTAGATGCGATAGACCATAAGACTATCAAGCACTATCCAGAAAGCCAAATACAAGCTCTCAGAGCCATCTGTGAGCAACTATTACAGCATAAACCATTCGAGGTAATTGTCATTCATGACAGCTTCTCATGCTCACCAGTCAATTGCAATCAACTACGTCATCACTACAAAGAAATACTAGCGGAGTTATCAGATAGTACTGTTATTGATGACATTCTAAACCAACTATACGGTGATGAGGACACTGTAGAAAAAGGAGCAAGTATCAGTCACTTAATCAGACAAAGTAACTATGGCATTTGCTAAGTAAATAAAAGTAAGAGTGCAATGGCGTCCCTTGGGACGCTGTTGTGCTTTTTTATTTTATTTAATAAGGGTTATTTATGAAAATATCAATCATTAAGATTATCCATCATTTTGAAGTTTTTCTAACATACGACAGTATAGAAGAATGGGAAATTGATTACTATAAACAGCAAATTGCTAAAGCAAAACAGTTCAAAAAACAAGGTAAAACTACCCTAACTTGGGATGAATTCTATGCTAAATAGTGCGTCCTTTGGACGCTGTTTTGGTTTTGTTTTTTATCAAAACCTGATATCTAACTTGGTAAAACAGTCAGTTTTATACTGACACCACCCTGAATCCTAACAAGGAAAAACTATGTTTGATTTAACCCAATATACTAAGGTTTATGTACCTTCCTGTACTAATTCAGTTAGAGAAATTGCTTTTCTAGGAAAGAATAATGGATACCCTATCCATATAGCAGATGAACATTTAACTGTTACATCAGATGGTAAAAACTTTCCTCATGATGATAACCCTATTGTCTTTCCTTATTCACAGGAATGGTATGACAAATTAAAGTTAGCCTATCCTAACTTAGAACCTTATCAGGACGAAATCAAAGACCTACTTAACTTACTAGAACAGCAAGTTAGTTCAGTGGCTTGTCGAGTTTCTAGAACTAGCTATGAAGAAGCCTGTAAAAATGGTTATGTGGTATTTAAAAATACGGCATTTGAAGGTAGTTTCACTTACTTTGTACCTGTAAATCCGTATACCTTAGAACCATGTAAAACAGTTGAAGACTACTTCAAAACACCTTCAGATAAGGAGTAAGTTGAATTATGTTTAATTTAAAAGATTTTAATACAGTTTACTACCCTACTAAAAGTAATGAGCCGTTAAAAATTCTCGTTGATTATGATCTTGATGACGAGGACGGTTATCCAGTAACAGTAACTGGTCAAACTGATACTTTTGCTTTAGATGGTAAATATCATGAAAATGATGAGAATCCAGTTCTGTTCCCATACTCGAGTGAATGGTACAACAAGCTTAAAGCTGTTTACCCAAACTTGAGACCTTATGAACCTGATTACCGTAGTGTAATTAAAAGCATCTTAGCCAATGCTAAAATAGTGGTTTGTAAAAAGTCATCTATTAGCCACAAAGATGCTATAACAAATAAGGGATTAGTGTTTGTTGATGCAGACACTCAGCTTTTTAAAGATGCTTATTATGTGGCAGTCAATCCATTCACTCTAGAAGTCTGTGACTCAGATATGGATTACTTCACAATGCCAAACATCAACATCCCATTCTAGGAGAGTACAGATGCCCAAGCGCAATCAAATTGATAAGCCAGCAATCAACTGGTTTACCCAGCAATACCAAGCTGGTCGCACAGTAGAAGAAATGTCTATTGACGCAGGATGGTCAAAGCAAAATGTTAAACGAGCTTTGGCAGAAGGTGGTGTTATGTATCTATCTTGGTACAAGACTGCAGAAGAAAATGCAATGCTGAAATATCTAAAAGATATGGAAGTAACTTCTTTCAATCAGTTACGTGAGTGCTTTGCACCATGAACTACATCAAAGTAATTATAGGTGACAGTGATGAGACTTTATTTGAAGCCATCACTGAAGAAAGCCTAACAACAGTAGAGCCTACTATTCTAGAGAAGATAGATTTTGATTATCTTAAAGCATATTACGGCTTAAATACCCTTCCATCAACCCTAGAAGAATTAGAGAAGTTTTATGAAGACCAAACTATCTCATTCTTTGTTTACTTCTACAACATAGACCAAATTTAAAAGGATATCCTACCATGTCTAATAAAAGCCAACTTGAACAAGCACCAGTATCACTACGTAAAGCTGCAGAAATCATTCCATTGCTTATGCAAGGCAATGTCGTACCTTTCCTACATGGCTCACCAGCCGTAGGTAAATCAAGTATTGTTCATGACCTTGCTAAGAAATACAATCTTGAATTGATTGATGTACGTCTAAGCCAATTAGACCCAACAGATTTAATGGGTTTCCCAACCTTTGATTCTGCCAAGGTTAAATACAAACCAGTAGAAATGTTCCCAATCGCAGGTGATCCAATCCCTGAAGGTAAAAAAGGTTGGTTGGTATTCTTAGATGAAGCTAATGGTGCATCACACGCAGTTCAGATGGCGGCATATAAGCTTATTCTTGACCGTATGGTTGGGAATCATAAGTTACACCCTAATGTTAAGATGGTTGCCGCAGGTAATCTTGAGACAGATGGTGCTATTGTCAATACTATGTCATCAGCCTTAATCAGTCGCTTTGCCCATATCAAGGTTAAACTTGATAAGAAAGAATGGTTAGACTGGGCTACATCATCAGGTATTGACTACCGTATCACTTCGTTCCTTGGCTTCAAGAAAGATTTGTTATACACATTCAATCCAGATGCTACAGAACCATATGCCTCGCCAAGAACATGGCAAATGGTGAGCAATGTTATCAAGAACTTGGGTGCAGTTGACAGTAAACATAAAGACCTAATCGCCAGTATGATTGGTGAAGGTGTTGCACGGGAATTCATCACATACATTAAGTTGTATAAAGAAATCCCAACCTTTGATCAAATCATGAAAGACCCTGAAGGTATCCCTCTCTCAGAAAACCTAGGCACTCAGTGGGCAATCATGTCCATGGTTTGTACGGAAGTAGATGATAAAACATCTAAACAAGCTGAGACCTTCCTTACTCGTTTAGGAATGGAGTTACAGGTTTGTGCTATGCGTGAATTACTTAATCGTAAAGGTAAAGAATTCCTAGTAACTGGTATGCAGTCTTGGTTTGCTCAAACAGCCAAAGAAATCTACCGTGCTGAATAAGCTGTGAAAATTTTGACAACATTTGTAGCTACATTAAGTAGCTACGAAACAAATCCAGATGACCCAGCGACTGTCATAATCAATGAAACCAAACACCACTCAACTTTAGAAGTTGGGTGGTTTATTTGTTACTACAACCTACATGATTGGATGGATAAGGAATACGAAAGAAAAGGAGGAACAACTCACCTTACTGATAAATATCTATTGTTAGATTTAGATATAATCAGCCGTCTATATCAAGCAGTAGTCACACATGAATTGCAAGGTTCTATAAATAACCTAACAGAATTAGTCATTATTCTAGTAGAATGCCACAAATTAATTGAAGATGGATTCAACGTCATGTATGAGACACGATAATGCTGCTACTTACTAAAATCTTAGCCAGACAATCTACCTGTAATAAACGACAGGTAGGTTGCATCATTACCAAGTATGGTTTCCCCATAGCTTATGGTTTTAACCATGGTAATAAAGAACAGTGTGGATGTTCAATGGATTCTAAGAATCCCCATGTACTTCACGCTGAAGAAATGGCTTTATCTAAGCCAAAAGACTATAAAGATAGTCATCTCTATGTTAATTACCCACCGTGTAAAAAGTGTTGTGACCTGATTATAAAATCGGGAATAACAAAAGTGACTTACTATGCTAATGGTAAGCCAGACAACAAACTCTATTTACAAACCAATGGAGTAAATGTAAATGCAGTTCATAGTCCCTAAATTTGTATTAGATAGTATTGATTTACCTATTAAGATAATGCATTCATACGATCAATATTTCTGGATAGATTCAGTAGAACGATTAAAAGGTATTCTATTAGAGCAACAATTACCTTTTATTTTGTTTAAAGCTACATCACAACGCTGCTATGGATATGATGAAGCATACAACTACAACTATGACAGATTTCCAAGAGACTACAATGCTTGGGCAATTGAGCAGACAGAACTCTACCCCAAAGCTAAACTACTGAGACTGTTATGATTATTGTACCCAACCGTATTAAATTACCTGATTATGTATTATCAGGAGTAGGGGTATCTAGTACCCGTAACTACCTAATAAAGTATAAGTTATTTCATAATTTCCGTGAAACCTTAGTAAATCTTCATAGATTAGAAGTACCTTATGCTTTTAGAACCCGTACTAGTCGTTATGCCTATTATGGATATAACTCAAAGTTTGAGTATGGGCAAATGCACCATGATACTAAGTTAACTAAAGAATTCTTAGACCAATTCTTCAAGGAGCAAGGAGAACTCTATTGTCAGATGCAACTACTCAAGGTCATTCTTTAGGTTACAGTGTTGATATGAAAGATTTAACATTAGATAGGACTTACTATCTAAGTAAAGAAGGTTATAGAGTGACTACCAACCCATTCTACACAGCCTTAGTAACCAGAGTACCTAAAGCAACCTTTAATGATAAATGGGCTATGCCTATCGTCAATGGCTTCACCAAAGATTTAGAATACAAACAGTTAGATTTAATGTTAAGTGAGAATACTGCATCATTAACTCACTTTTTCAATGAACAACAGATACTGCGACAGCAGTATGAGCTTCTAAAATTATTGGAAAATTAAAATGATCCATGTCTTAAACGTAAACCAAAACCAAGATACCAAACATCTTGAAGTAATTAATGACCTCTACTTTAAAATCAGAGACAACTCTGAAGAAGTCATGCGTGAGAGTGCGAAAATGCAGATTCCTTATACCATGGAGTCTGCTTTTGGCATTATGCTATCAGGCTATGATGAGCAGTTAAACTACACCATAGTTGTCTGTGCAGAAGAAGACTTAGATAAGCTATTCAAAGAACAGCTTCTACGTTATGAGCAAGGTCAGTTACTCAATATTATTGAGAACCTAGATGACGCTTAAACACCCACACATTATGATTACTAATCTTACTGAGGAACAGTGTAACTTTCTTCAAAGTAAGTTCAGATACTTTAATGATGACGTAACTGGTTTTTATATAAATCGCTCGCATAACTTAAAAATGTTTGGGTTATCAAAAAGACAAATAGAAAGTTCCCTTAATTCTAATGAATTTATGACCTCAGACTTCAATGAGTTCATAACACTTTACGAACAACATCAACTTTTAAAAACATTAGGTGAATAAAATGAATCAAGATATTCAAAAGGCAATCTCTATTGCCAAGATTGGTATTATGAGTAAGCCACAAACAGCATTCCTTGCTAACATGGCTTGTAGTTTACCTGTCGTTATCAATGATGAAATCTCTACTGCACGTACCAATGGTAAGAATATTGAAATCAATTCAGAATTCTTTATGTCACGTAATAAAGAAGAACGTACATTCTTATTGGCACATGAGACTCTGCATGTAGTATACATGCACATGCTACGTTGTGAGCACCGTGACCCAAGTAAGTTCAATACTGCTGCTGATTATGTAATCAATGGTGATTTAGACAACCAGAAATTCACACTCATTCCTGGTGCATTGTTAAACCACGCTTTTGATGGTTTATCTACTGAAGAAGTCTACCGTAAAATTCTTACGGCACCAGAATCTAAAGAAGAAGAAGATAACCCATTGAAAGATGATGTTAAGTATACTGAAGATGGTGATGGTACTGGTTCAGGAATGTCTGAAGAAGAAAAAGAAGAACTGGAAGAAGAAATCCGTAACATGATTGTATCTGCTGCCCAAGCTGCAGAATTACAAGACAAGAAGGAATCTATTCCACCCAGCGTACAACGTATGCTTGAAGAATTGTTGAAGCCAAAGATTAACTGGAAGGTTCTATTAAGACGTTTCATGCAGTCACTGGCTAACTTTGATTACACTTGGCGTAAACCACGTAGACGTATGCTACCTTTAGGTCTCTATATGCCATCTGTTTATTCAGAAGGTCTATCAAAGGTAACTTTCGCTATTGATACATCAGGCAGTATCACTGAGAAACAGTTCAATCAATTCATGTCTGAAGTCTATGCTGTCATGAAGCAGTTTTCACCTAACATCATTGATGTAATGCAATTTGACCATGAACTACAAGCACATGATGTTGTTAAATCATTACGTGATTTACAGCATATTGTCTTTAAAGGTCATGGTGGTACTCAGCCTGATGTAGCTTTAGAAGCATTCAATGAGACAGATAGCCTAGCGTTATTCGTCATTACTGATGGTTACTTTAGTAAACCAAAAGTAGTAGTTGATCGTCCTGTATTCTGGTGTGTATTCAATAACACAGATTTCAAACCACCCTACGGTAAAGTAGTACATTTAGAACTAGATGATTAATAAATTATACATCCACCGTTCAGATATCAAAGATGATGAATGGAATCTATTAGACCCATTACCTAAGCATAGATCATGGACTAGAATGCCACTATATTGTAGTTACATTATTATAGCTAATGATGGCTCATTATTAGATACTATTAATCTACCATCAGAATATAACCGTATTGATAATTTACCTGAATTCATTGAGAAATTTAATGAGTTCAGACTCTTTTTATTACTTTAAC
>VNIV01000054.1_pt1 | contig 10290 bp, 5 predicted proteins | sample 7248611 | NCBI WGS metagenome assembly VNIV01 (sample SAMN12251775, study PRJNA551026) | human skin metagenome | isolation source: skin samples from healthy patients | host: Homo sapiens | place: France:Paris | reverse complement strand
TGTCGTACTGGCGGTATTTGGCGACTTCATCGATAAAAAATAGACTTAGGACTTTAATGCCCTTATGAAATAACCGCTGTTCGATGTCCAAATGTGAGCGGATGGTTTCACGGATTTGGATACGGCGTAAGTCTTTATCGTCCACATTCCCCTGCCCAACGTGTAGCACAATACCATTGGCAAATTCGATACTATCGGCGGTGACTTGGGTGACGGTATAGCGGTCTTTGTATTGTTCGGCTTCTTTGGATACCACAAATAAGTCATCGCCTTTTGCGACATTACGGATTTCACGGCGAAATTCGCCTTTGGTTGATTTGATTTCTAGCTCTAGCCGTGCAACGGGCGCTTTGCTTGAGACAATCACATCTTGTAAGTACAGATAGCCATTTGTGCCCGTCAAGCCTTTGACTTCAATGCCTTTAACGGTGATTTTTTTGACCAGTTTTTGGTTATAGGCATCCAGTGCGTCAAGGCGATACACTAGGTTATAGTCACGCTTGTGGGTGGCGGAATAGCGTAGGATAAATAACGGGTTAAAGTTGGCAAGGCTTTGTAAGGTCTTGTCCGCGCCCATTTTTTGCGGTTCATCTAGGATGATAATAGGACGGTTACGGCGTATCACGTCAATGGGACGGCGAGAGCCGAATTCGTCTAGGCTGGCGTAGATTTTGCGTGATGCTTCGTTGTTCGCCCCTTCTTTGATGGTGTTAAAGGCTTGCACATTAATAATCATGATGTTGATACCGCCATCTGAGCTAAAGCTCTCTAGGTGGTGCAAGGCTTTGGAGTCGTAGATAAAGGCTCGTGGCTTTTTGCCGTATTCTGCCAGTAAGTCATCCGCCATCATGCTAATGCTTTTGTTCACGCCTTCCCGAATGGCGATACTGGGCACGACGATAATAAATTTTGACCAGCCGTATTGTTTGTTCATCTCAAATATGGTGCGTAGGTAAGTGTAAGTTTTGCCTGTGCCTGTTTCCATTTCGATGTTGAGATTGAGCGGGCTTTGGGTCAGGCTGTCGCCTTTTTTGTTGTCAGCTGTGACAAGCTCGGTGGATTTTGGTAATTGTCTATTGGCTTGCACCGTTTGGATGTTTTTAAGAATTTCATTCAAGTCAAATAACGGCGTATTGGCAAAGCCGATATTTTCATCGTCTAACATATCATAGGTTTGTAAGGCAGAATTTTGCAATATATCAGTTTCGCCAAAATCTAGCCCTGCCTGTTGTGTCACGCGTTTGGGGGTTGGCTGTATGCCCCTATCGAGTGTATAGCGGGTTTGCCCGATAAGCTGCTGTTGTCCACGGAACACATCGACGACGGCTTGTACGGCATCGAGTTGGTAGGTTAAGGGTTTAAAGGTAATTTTCATGTTTTTCTCCTTTTTCCCTTAGATAAAGCGTACATCGGTATGCGGTGATAGTTGTTTAAAGCGTTCTTTGATGTTGGTTTTGTCGCTGTCGGTGGCGATGGCGCGTTCGCTGGTGATGAATTTGAGTGGATTGAGTGCGGCGATGTCATTGACCATATTTGCGTCGATGTAGTCTAGGCTGGCAATCAGTGAGTTACCGCCCACTTGGTAGATGGTGTGTCCGCCTGATTTGCTAGAAAGCTCAGTGCGTTCAATGGGCAAGGATAACGGCACGCCGGTGTCTAGCATGAATTGGAATAGTAAGTCTTCGTCGCTGCGGTCGGGTTTGATGTTGTTTTCGAGTGTGGCGAGTAGGTCTTGGCTGTAGTCTTGGGGGCGGTAGTAGATGTCGTTCATGTTGCTGGTGTCGATTTTTAGGACTCGAAAGCCTGTGTCAAGATGGCTTAGGTCTTTGTCGGCGTTGTCTTGGCGGATTTTTGTCCCTGCTCGGCGGATGCGTTCTTTGGATATTTCGGCGATGGTGGGATAGCCTGCTTTATGGGCTTCGGATTTTGAATCCGTTGCTTCTGGGATTTGCACCATGATGTATTTGCGGTTGCCACCGTCTTCGGCGTTGAGTTGCATCACAGCATGAGCGGTCGTCGATGACCCTGCAAAAAAATCTAAAGTTAGGGCGTTTTTCTCATCATTAAAACTCAAAATATGTTTAATTAAATCTATTGATTTGGGGAAATCAAAAGGTAGTTGTTCTGATTTTAGCCATTTGGTGGTTGCTTGAGAGTCAAAATATAAATTTGATTTTGGAACTTGTTCATTATAGTCATGTAAGTATCTTTTAACCCTAGGAATTATGCTTTCGTCTTTACCAAAAACTATTTGGTTATTTTTTACCATTTGTTTTAAAGTTTCATCTTTATAACGCCAACCACCATTCGGTTTTGCACATGGCTTACCTGTTACTGGATGCAAAATTTCGGTTTTAAAATTCCCATTATCAACGCCACCAGAATTATCAGTTTCGTACACACCATTTTTATCTGCATAGGTAAAATGGTCAAAATCATAAAATCTGGGGTACTTAACTAATTGTAAAAGCTCCTGATGAATTTCATCTTCAGTCAAATTCATTTTTAACAATTGTTTTGCTCGGCTTTCATAGGCTTTGATTTGTTGTTTTTGAATTTTCCAGTCTTTGGTTTCTTTAGTAAAGTCTTTAACAAAACAAAGAATATATTCATGTGAAACTGATATTTTTTTTGCATTATTCTTTGAAGAATTTGAGTTTACAATTAATTCAGCAATAAAGTTTGTATATCCGAAAACATCTTCACAGATTTTTCTCAAATTATGAATCTCATTATCATCAATCGAAATAAAAATCACGCCATCATCAGCCAACAGATTACGAGCCAATTTAAGCCGACTATACATCATCGACAACCAATCACTATGAAACCGCCCATTACTCTCCGTATTCGCCACCAACCGATTACCATCCGCATCCACCTGCCCCGACCGCTCAAAAAACTCAGCCGTATCCGCCGCAAAATCATCGTTATAAATAAAATCATTGCCCGTATTGTACGGCGGGTCAATATAAATCATCTTCACCTTGCCAAGATAACTCTCCTGCAATAGCTTCAACGCCTCAAGATTATCCCCCTCAATAAACAAATTGCCCGTCGTCTCAAAATCCACACTCTCCTCACGGCACGGGCGTAACGTCTTGGCTATCGGACTGTTCGCCGTCACAATCGCCTCACGCTTGCCCACCCAGTCAAGGCGATAACGCTCTTGCGACCCATCAATGACCGAATGCGATAATTCTTGCTTGAGCAATTCAAAATCAATGCCCCGCTCAAGCACTACTTCACCGTTCATATCACGGATAACCTTGCCTTGCTCATCGGTTTTTGGCTTCTCGGTGACACAGTTGGGGAACAGCTCGGCAAGACGCTCAATATTGCTATCGACTAGGTTTGGGGTGTGCATTTTTAGGTTTGACGATGGCATGATTTTTTCCTCTTTTGATAATAGTTAGATGTGTATTCAATTACACTGTACACATTACACTGTACATTTTTCTATTTGACTTCACATTACACTGTACATTGAAAATATTGTGAACTTTGTATTATGAACGAATAAATGTTTTGCCTTTATCAGTTGTTATATACGTCTGTCGTCTATCTTTAGGGTTATCGGGATAAGTATAAGCTAAGTATTCATTCTTAACCAAATCAGCCAAATACCGATTTCTCAACCCTTGAAGATTAAGACCCAAACGACGGGCAATCTCTCCAGAAGATAAGGGTTTTTCCAAACATAACTCTAGTATGGTTTTAATTCTTAGACTTTTACCTGTTAAGCCAGCATTCTTATCTGTCAAGCTTTGGTTATTATTAGGGTAGCTCGGCTCGTTATTAGGGTAGCTCGGCTCATTATTAGGGTAGCTTGGCTCGTTAAGACCAGTGCTTGCACCTGCCAAGCTTTGGTCGTTACCTGCTAGGCTATTATCACTCGCCAAGCTATAAACCGCCCATCGTCCGCCTGTCGATACCAGCATACCTTGCTTTACAAGGTGCTGTAACATCTTGGTGATATCAGCAGGATGATTGGGTAATAATGTTTTTAGGCGTTGATGATTGGCTTCATTCTCAAGATAGATAGTTGCTAAGATAGCCTGTTCATCAGTGCTAAGAGCTAAAAACGCTTTGCCATATTCATTTTCTAAATATTGCATGACATCGTTTGGAAACAAGTCATTCATGCTCAATTCAAGCACCGTCTGATAATTAGGCTCTCGTTTCTCATACAAAGATGGCAATTGCCAATGACAAGCTCGCCAACCTGCTAAAATCTGCGGAATCCCCGAACCTGCCTGCTCGCCTGCATTAATAAATCGGAACATCTTATGCAAGTTGCGATTACGGCAATCTGACTCACCACCTTGCAATGATATCTCAATAGGCACACGCATTAGACCAGGGTTACGAAAATAGAAGTGATTGGTGTATTTTACAATCTTGACTGATGCACGGTCACTATAGTCTGCGTGAACCAATGAATTTACCAAGGCTTCACGGATAGCTTTATGAATGGGGGTATCATCCTGCCGTTCACCATTTTTTAACTTAAAAGGGATTTTAAGGTCTTGGGGAAGTTTAGCTGATACTTTACGATAAAAATCGAATAGATTACCACTCCAATTCCCATCGGGTACGATTCTATCTATCCAGCGAACTGTATCATCATCAGATTCTCGCTCTTGGTAATCTAACATATACTCTGGAAAAATCTCATAAATAGCTTCTTGATGTCCGAACATCAGTAGCCCAGCTTTTGTTAGTCCTTGTTCCCCTGTCTCACGATTTTTGCCATAACCACCTATTTTAGTCAAAAAACTCTGGTTATCGTCATCATTCCAAGGTGACGTAGGGTTAAAGTTAGTATAACGTTGCCGATAAGCTTGTAGGGACGTTAAATCTAAATCTGACAACGAAAAATTGGGCAGAATATCACTATCTAGGCTATCTTTAACCTGTTCAGCAATTAACCGTTTGACTTGTTCATCAGGTAATCTAAAATCACCCTCATGCTGTCGAATAAAGGTATTACCAAAGGGATTGCCATCTAAAAATATGGGTTGTTGCTTACGAGTTGCCCTAGGAACAGAGACTAACAAGACCGTCTTGCCTTGAATATCCCATTCAAAAATATTGCTATCTGTGAGTAGGTTGTAGCTCACTTTATTCTTGTTATTGACTGTCTTAAAAATATCATCTTTGATTTGATGAACTCGCTCAATACCTGATACTTCAAAAGTGTTGTTTTGCTTAATTTCCTTGACCCCAAGTATCACAACACCGCCATTTGTATTGGCAAATGCACTATAGCTATCCCAAAAACTATTAGGTAACTCTCCTTTACCATCTTTTCCCCCAGCAAGTTTACATTCAATATCAACACTTTCTTGCAGTTCTGAAAGGCTATTCTCTGTAATTTGCTGAATAATCTGACTAATACTCATGGGCTTTCCAAAATTATTTTAAGAACTCGTTTAACTGTTTCTGCAACCCTTGCAACTGCAAGTTCATCTCAACTTGTCGATTAAACTGCTTTTCTTTATCAATGCGTTTTTGCAACACCTCAATTTGTTTATTCAACAACGCTACTTTTTCGGCATACGCAATTTTATCCGCTATTGTATCATGCGATACGCTTGCCTGAGCGATAGCTTGCGGTGCAATGGGTGATAAGTCCAAATCCTTGGGCAAATCCACTGCCAATAACCGCTCAATCAACCACTCGTACAAATCCGCAATGCTAAACACCAAAGGCAAATCTTGACGCTCATTAACTTCTAGCCAGTCGGATGAATAATACTTACCCAATACCACTTTTTGGCTATCGGCTTGGTTTACTCTTTTATAAGTGGCAATCACCTTGACTTGATGACTAAAATGCACCTCAAAAATAATCGGCGATGGGATGGTCTTATCAATAAATTCACAAATATCGGTATCAAACTCAGCTACACGGCTGTCAATCTGAAAAATTTGGATTTCTTTGACCGTGTCGCTATCGGACAAGTTAATCGTTTGGCTGGATAACTTGTACGCCCAGCGGATAGTCTCGACTTGCTCGACAAATAAGCGTTCGATACGGTGGGTGGCATTGCCTTGTTGATAGAATTTATTTTTGGGAATCAGTTTATCGACTTTGGCGGTAGATGGATAACGATATAACACAATAACATTCCTTATGGTGTATCATCAATTAGCGCAATAAACCCAATCAACTCAAAATCATTAATCCCCGACACATCATCGACTAACGCACTGGTCGTGATACCGCTAAACAAGCTGTCAATATCCTTTTCCGCCTTCACGGCTTGGATACTGGCGACCGCTTGGTCAAGTAGCTTAGAATAATGTGCCATATTGCGACCATCATCGGTTCGTGCGTTAAAAACCTCATAGGCACTAGGTAATGGTTTATCAAGATGACGACTAGCAAGGCGGGCTCTATCAAGTAGCTTTTTGGCTTGGGTATAGTCGTTAATAATCTCGCCTGTTTCATTGATATAAACCAAAAAATAGGGATAAAGACGGTTAGCGGTTATATCACTTGAAAGTTCTTTGCTGAATCCTTGTCGTGACTCAAGGACAAATATCACACCTGCAGGCAGACCATCGTCCGCTCTAGCAGGTACAACAGCGTGTAAGCCTTTTGGTAAACGGGTTATTTCTGGATTTTGCTCCAAATAAGCAAGCAAATCCATGCGAAAATCATTGAGCCCCAAATCGGTAATCGCAACGCCTGTATTGGCATCTTCAAGGTCTAATACTTCGTTTTGCAATTTTTGCAGTTGTTCACGGCGGTAGGCGATATCATTGGCTTTGGCGGACAAAATATTATCATCGCCTGTACTGGTCATATCCACAATCACCATGCGATTTTCCACGCGCTCACGCAAATTGATATAGTCATCAAGGCTAATGTCAGGCCAATAATTGGCAAGTTGTATAACTTGGTTGGGTGAGCCAATACGGTCAATCCGCCCAAAACGTTGAATGATACGCACAGGATTCCAATGAATATCATAATTAATCAGATAGTCACAATCTTGCAGGTTCTGACCTTCAGAGATACTGTCCGTTGCAATTAATAAATCAATCTGACGGCTTTCATCAGGGAAAATGGCTTGTTTTTGCTTAGAAATGGGAGAAAATAACGTCAAAAGCCCTTGCATATCATAGCCGTGACGGCGATTTGGCATAGATTTAATAGTGGACTTATTATGAGTACCTGTAATCAGAGCGGTATGAATACCAAACCGCTCAAGCATCATGGGAGCAATATACTTGTATAAATAGTCTGCGGTATCAGCAAACGCAGTAAAAATGATAACTTTGCGGTTATTATTATTGATAGGTGTTTCGATTTTTTGGGTAATATGCTCAAGTAAATGCTGGAGTTTGGCATCGGCTTGTTCATCAATCGGGAGAATAGAACGTAATATCCCTTCAATAATCACCAAATCACTGGACAAATCCGCTTGCCAACGCAGTAAATCCATATCTTCAAGATGAATTTTAAGTTTTGAACCGATTAAATCTTCTGGATACAGATTTTCGCCATTTTCATCTTCGTCATAGCCCCAATTATAGCTTGAGTCTAGGGAAATACTAACTTCATCGCTGTTTTTTTGTTGGCTGGATTTACGTTGTTTAAAATCATCTATTTGAGATAACACATTTTTGATATTGGTCTGTAACACCGTTAAAGTCAGCCGAAACGCATGAATAGAGCTTTCTAGGCGTTTTAACAAATTAACCGTCATCAAAGCTTGCAAGCTTTTTTCACGGTCAATTTGGCGGAACTTACCACCACCTTGCGTTTGGGTATCAAAAATCGCTTCATACTTAGCAATCTTGCTATCCAAAATATAGCCAACAGGGGCATAAACCGCCATACGAATAAGCGATAAATCTTGATAAAGCTCATTAAGTGAGACGGCTTTTTCATCGCCTTCTGGATAAGTAGAAATGTGAGTTCTAAACGATAATGGCTTGAGACGCTGTGGGAACTGCCCAATATCCTTGGTGTCATAAAAACTTTGGATATGTTTGCGAGAACGAGCAATGGTGACGCTATCTAATAACTTAAAAAAATCAAAATCAAGTAAGTTTAAAATTGCCGATGTGGTGCGTTCTTGTGGTGATAGTTTTGCCCATACGTTAAAGCTGGCTTGAGCTCGCCTAAAAATCGTCTCGATATCTCGTTCAGTATCTAATTTGGCATCAAGGTTTTGGCTATCGCCTTCATAGGCTAGGGCGAGTTGATTTTTTAAATCATTAAAACGGTTATTAACTGGGGTAGCCGATAGCATCAATACTTTGGTCTTGACCCCCTGCCGAATCACTTGATTCATCAAGCGGTCATAGCGAGTTTGTTTATCCTTAAAAAACTCTCGATTGCGAAAATTATGTGACTCATCAATCACTACCAAGTCATAATTTCCCCAATTGACTCGTGACAAATCAATACCTAGTGTCTCGCCACGTGTGCGGGATAAATCCGTGTGGTATAGAACATCATAACTAAATCTATCTTTAGCAAATAAATTGGTTACCACATTGCTATTATAATTTGTCCAGTTTTCAGCCAGTTTTTTGGGGCAAAGCACCAATACGCTTTTATTGCGTAGTTCATAATATTTGATGACAGCCAGAGCGGTAAAAGTTTTACCCAAGCCGACACTATCCGCGAGAATACAGCCGTTATAAGTTTCTAATTTGTTGATAATACCCTTTGCCGCATCTTTTTGGAAATTAAACAGTTTTTGCCAAACGAGCGTTTCTTGAAAACCTGTTAAATCATTGGGTAAGACATCTTCATTAATATCTTGCAAAAAATCCTGAAAGATATGATACAGCATCAAAAAATAAATGCGTTCTGGTGAGTTCTCTTGATACACCGAAGCGATATGTCGAATAATAGATTCAGTGATATCTTCTACCTTGCTGGTATCACTCCAGATTTGGTTAAATAAATTAAGATATTGCTCGGCAAACGGGGTTTCTAGTCGATTGACAATATTGGAGATGGCATTGCCTTTTTCATAGCCCAATCCAACAGGTGTAAAGCCTTGAATAGGCATATAGGCAAATTTGTCTAGACTATTACCAATATACAAAAATTCTTGCATAGGCGCATTACTGCGATTTGACTTAAATATGGCTTTTCGTCGTATCCAGTCGGCACATTCTTTGGCAATCGCTTTTTGGGTTAGTTTATTTTTGAGATGTAGTTCAAAGGCAGTACCATAAAGGCTATTTTCTCGGCGGATTCTTGAGCGCAAATCTTCATCTAGCGATTCATGGATAACATACTCTCGCTTTTCCTTTTTAATTTTATCAACCATACTTTCTATTGGGTTTTTTGCTATGGAATTGCCAGCGACGAAAGTAGGTGATGTAAAAATAAACTGCAAGCTTTCAACTTTTTCAAGTTCATTTTTCAGAGCAGCAAACGCATAAATAGAAAAGTAAGACGCAGCAATCTTAATGCGATTTTCTGAGCCATTATTTAATTGTGATTTAATGTCATTGCCAAATAAATTGTTAATATTATCGATAAGCTTCATAGCATCTAACTTACTAGGTTTTAAATTTATTTAAGATAAAGTTATATTTTAAAAAGGTATACCATCCAAATCATCCCCTAAATCCAGCCCAATCACTGGGCGATTTCTAAGCGGTCGATGGCTTTCAAAGCTATCCCTTCTATCTGTAAACGAACGCATTCCTGCATCATCAGGTAGCAAATCAGTTGGTACTTCACTTAAGAAGTAACTTTCAATGGTACGGTTTTGACTATCCACACGACTCGTCGCCCAGGTATTTAAGTTTTGCCGTGTGATAATCAGTTCATCTTTGGCGCGGGTCATCGCCACATATAGCACACGGCGTTCTTCTTCCACTTCTTCAAAGCTGTCTTGCGCTCGCATATGGGGATACTGTCCAACAGACGCATTAATGATGTAGCATACTTCCCGCTCTGCCCCTTTGGCGGAATGGATGGTAATGAGTGTCACCATGTCTTCATTGTCTTGGCTAGTGACTTCACTGTGGGAAATGGGCTCTAAGATATAAGCTTCGATAAAATCTGCTAACGTATCATGGCGTCTAGCCAGTTGTTTGACCAAATCAAAGTCCCGTACCCGTGCTTCCCAATCGCGTTTTTCATAGTTCTTTTGCAGTTGGTCATGTAACGCCGCAAAGGCAATATCAATACTTTGCTCAGGTAAGCGTTGTGCCTCGCTTAGTTGCTTTAACGCGTCAATGGCAGATTTGGGTACTTTGCTTTTTTTATCTAGAATGTCGATACAAGCGGTTAAATCAGGCTGG
>VNIV01000166.1_pt2 | contig 10336 bp, 9 predicted proteins | sample 7248611 | NCBI WGS metagenome assembly VNIV01 (sample SAMN12251775, study PRJNA551026) | human skin metagenome | isolation source: skin samples from healthy patients | host: Homo sapiens | place: France:Paris | reverse complement strand
ATTTCACCGTTAAAAGATGTAAAGTTTTTTACTAAAGAGAAAGAATATTTTGAAACCCATGTAAAAAGCTTTTTCTCTACCAACAGCCAATCTGACAGTATTGTTTTTAGCAGATTGTTCGCTAATAACGGTGAGTTCATGGAATGTGCTAAGCACGCAGAGAGTTTAGAGAATCTAGGTAAGCAGGCTAATAAAATTCTAGATAGCATTATTGATGACATTAGTAACCTAAAAGATATTACTAATCGTCTTGCAGTGCGCATCGCCCAAGATAAACAAACATACGGCGTCAACGCTAAAGTTGCTAATGAGTTAGCCACAGTTATCACACAGGTTGCTAATGAGATTAGTTTCTTTTCAGCATTAATGGTTTTAACTGAGCAAGCCATTGGTATTATGGATAGCGCAGTTGATAAGGCGGGATAATGAGCTGGTTTACTAAAGATGAAGCAAGAAGTTCTTACAGTGAATGGGTTAAAGGAAGTGGTGACGATTCTACTCGTCCCAAATCTAATCTTTATACACACATAGATGATAACCTAGCAATCACTCATTCAAATGAACCAATGAGAACTACTCACATTGCCCAAGACTTAATGGACGTAACTGACGATGAATTAGAGTCGTTTGATGCTGCCTTAGAAACCATGCAACCGATATTGCCAAGAACCAGTGGTAAAATTTCTGATATGCACTTGGGTAATAAATACGGTATCAACTCAAGTCTTATCTGCATTATTCCTAAATACGACTGTTATATCATTGGTCCAAACATCGGTATGCAAAAGTTTATTAATGGGATATCGCTTGAATTGTTAGATAGTTTAGTTGTTTTACCAGCTAGTGATAATACTCCTTTTATAAGACTCGATACGCATCTAACCAATTGCTTAACTCGCGTTAATCGATTGTTTTCCTTTTTAGTGTACGAAGGTTTAGATCAGTTAATAGCTCTTTATAGTAAAGCTCATTCGAAACCAATGGATGAAGATACTATAACTAGTGTAACCGGTTTAACCTGTAGTTTTGTGCAAATACTTGAAGAGTTAAAAATGGCTAACACTTCAGATATTACCCCGCAATTAAAACCAGTTACCTCAGTAGATGTAACAAATGCTTTAAAAGAGGTTATTGATAACTGGCACTTTTATGATGACATCGGTGATATGATTCTTGAGTTCATCGAGAAGTATCAGACAGCTATTGCAATTTCAGCTAAGCTTGCCCGCCACATGAAACAAGCCACTAGTTTTGATGATAGAACTATTGTTGCATTTAACCTATTGGCGGATGCAGTTACCTGCGCTAGTAACCGAGTCAATGATTTATTTGTGATTAATAATTCCATCGTTATGGGGTTTGAAGAAATGTTTGAAAAATATCCAAGTACATTACAACTTACCGTATCGAGGTCATAAAAGCTAAGAGTAGTGGAATACTCCCCACTACTCTTATTATGCCATCAAATAGCCTGTTCTTTTACTTGCTTGGTAAAACCACTTACTAGTAAGATGTTGGAGATATCTTGAGTCATCTCGTTAATCGAGTATCTCATCCATGAAGGACTTTTCTCAACAACCAGCGGACTAAATTTCTCTATAACATCAAGACGAACTTGTTTTGATTCTAGATTGCAACTATTACCGATGCAGTCACTAAGCGACGCACGCAGATTAGCTTTATTCCAACTCGCGTTCGCAACCACAGTTGCATCTAGCATTGATGGATCATTAGCCAGTTTAAAAGTTCTATTAAACGCTTCAAGACTCATCTCTTGTAAAATACCTTCTTTGACTAATGCCGCGTGAGCTGTAGTTAAAAACATTAGTCGTTTACCATAACGTGCTTTAGCTGGTGAAATAAAGCCGAATATTCTAAGTGCAATCGCCACAAGTATTCTAAGCGATAATTCAACTAATCGCATAGCTATTCCTTTTTATTTTATTTAGATAGTAGTATCTCATTGGAATAAGGTGAACACCATATTCCTATACCATCATCGGTTTGAATAATTGTATAATGGGTAATGTAATAACTACTAATGGGGTTAATGATTAAATAAACCACTGGGTTTATATCCTTTAGTCTTGCCAAATTAGCTTTACTAGGCAAGTTTATACCAAACGTGAGATTAACATCAAACTCAGGATGGTGCTCTAGTGTAACTGGTATTTTAATATTATCCAAAAGATCTGAGTTAAACTTATTAACAAGTTCCTCACTCTTTTTGTTTTTAAATACCTTAGTGTACATATAATGAGTAATATCAACCTTTTGTAAGTTATAGGTATCATCCTCACTAATAAAGGAGTTAAGCAGTGTTTTTAAATTCTCATACTCTCCAAATAAATTAAAAGCAAGTCTTGGTTTGCTAATCACCGATAATACTGGTGCTTTATCTTCACCGGCACCACCTTTGTTGGGTAAACGAATATCGCCTTTATCGTCATACACTAGATATCTACCATCTGGATATAGTTCTAGATGTTGGTAGTTATCTACTTTAGATAGTAAATCTAGTCTTGACTTAAATACTCCTGTCATTTGTCTATGACCGATAGCATAGTTCATTAAAGCATCTAAGGTGTGTTCTGTCTTATTTAGTTTGATAACAGACATAATTAAATCAGATGCTCGTTTACCAATCATCTCACTTCTATTAAGTTCACTACCAGTATATGGTAGATTACTTTGATAGTAGTAGTTGCCTGGCTCGTGAATTGCTTCTTCATTAAAGAACAATCTACCTTCAGTAAACATTGGACTTAGTGTCTTTTCATTAAACCAAACATTAGGCTCTTCCATTCTAAAACATTCAGAATTAATAAGTGGATAGTTACGAAGACCCCAAGCTCCAGCTGTAGCTAATTCATCAGCACGATCATTACCTTTATCACCACTGTGTCCATCTACTCTAGCTAATGTGATACTATTGTCATCTAGCATTGCTGATTTTAACTGAGAATAAAGATAGTCAAGTTCAATCCAATACTCTTTGTTAGCAACTGGTTTACCTTGTGAATTACACCAGTTATTACGAGTCCAGTTAGGAAGATACTCAGTAAGTCCAAGTCTTACATAATCTGAATCCATGTATATAGTTATACTTTTAATTGGGTATAGTAACGCAATTTCAAATGCCGCTGCTAATGCATGTAGCTCTGCAATATTATTGGTACTAGGAGAAGGCAGTCCACCGAAGAAATCTAGATAAGACAATACGTTTACTTTATCTTCAGTTTTACTGTAAGTGTATCCAGTTGTTGTTGGCGTATAACCTTTACAGCCGCTGTTTGATTTAGTGGGTTTTTCATTATAGAAGTAACCATGAACACCCCAACCGCCAACCTTATCACCTGTGTTCATACAACCGCCATCGGTATATAAAACTAGATGTACATCTTGAAACTCTTTTTGTTTTTCTAATGCTTTAGTAAGTTTAGTTGTAACTTCACTATTAACAAAATTTAATATCTGTGAAATAACCATATTCATTTATCCTTTAACGCGCTATTAATCTCATATAGTCTCGTATATTGGTAATTACTTACAGTTTTTCAAATAGGAGTTATAGGTTTCATATAAACTTTTTCTGTTTCTGATAATTCTATTTTGATGCTCTTTAATGTTTTGATATAAAATGTATATTAACTGATCCTTGGTAGCTTTCTCCATAATTTCTTTAGAAGGTAAAGTGGGGATTGGTGAAAAATCAGGCATGATATACATAGGACACATAACGACGCTTTCTTTGACTAAAAAGGCGTCGTCCGCGGTAGCGTTTGTGACACTTGAGGTTATCGCTTGTAACTTATCGGTGCTAACCTGTTTTGATATATCGCTGGTTTTAGTAGTGATATCCACAGCTAAATCTTTAGCAACCTGATGTTTATCACTAGGCGGTGTATTGGTTACAGTAAAGTGTTTAGTAATCAATATAATACTTAGTGTCAAAATAACATTAAATACAATTGTTGACATATTAATCTTTTTTAACATTTCACTCATTTTTTGCTTCCACTTTTCTTGGGGGTGATAGTGTTGATATTGGATTGGATTTTTTCCACCTCCGATACCCATTTATTATAGTCATTACTAATGCTATTAGCGCTTACTGTAACATTATTGTTTAGTAAACTTTGTTCAACTGTATGTAACTGCAACGTTAGTTCTTCGTTAGCCTTTTGCGACTTAACTAACTTTTCGTTAGTTATTTTAAGTTCAGTTTTTAGACTACGGTATTGCTCGGTTCTACTAATGGCTTGTTCAGTCATATAAACGTATAATAAAGAGATAATAACATTAGCAATAAGCAAAATAAAAAAATGCTTATGTACTCTAAAGTATTCCTTTAAGTTTACTTTTGAAAAAATAAATACGAAAAGGAATCTCAAAACTTTACTGGTAACATCAGTCATAATTGAAACTCCTGAATATTATGTTTAGTATACGATTGCATAATTCTTTTATTTGTTTTAACTCTAACCTACGAGGTTTTTTCTATGGACATTATTCAAGGCTTTGCTAAAAACGCTGAGTTATCCGATAACGCTAATGGTGGCGTTACTGCCCCGTTTGGCGAACTATCGGCAATTTCACTTACCTTTTCTAGAAACATCAAAAACTACGCTAATAGTGCAAAGTTTCCCGGCGTTGAATTTGTAAGCTTTAAAACTATTAATGATAAAAATGTCGATATCGACATTAATACATTTGTTTCTACCACTATTGTAAACGTCGGCTATTGGACAAAGAAACAAAGTAATGCTGGGTTAATACTAGCTAACACACAAAAGACTACATTCATTAATTATATAAAAGATGAATTTAGTAATCTTGTTAATAGCTACGGATTGAAAACTGGGCTTACAAATATTGAAGTTGGCGAGATTTTAGACACACCTATAGCGGGAAGAAGACTACCCGACTATATCGCGTTTACTATTACAGATGACACCAAAGTATCTAATGTAAAACTTTGGTTTAATGACAATAGATTTCAAACACAATATATGTATTACGAGATGGAAGTTGTCCCACCAGTTGGGGTGATTGATCTATTAAATGGTACAACGGTCGATGTGTCGAATCTAATTAATTCAACAACCAAAACACAAGTTATTAACCAGATAAATGCCATCACACAAAATAACCGAGAGACTTATATCTATCCTATTAGTCTAATATGGCATAATCCTAACAACCCAACTTCTACGCTAAATACAGAGTGGTTTGTTATTATTTATGGTAATGCTGGTATTGATAATGACGCAGTTAAAGATGCTATTAGAACATACATCGCAACTAAGTCTGGGATAAAAATCTGGACTAGTATTTACCCCGACCTTTACTCTGAATCTGAGTTTGTTATTATTCCATTTTGGGATCAAGTAGCTAGCGTTGATAACGGCTATGACGCAAGCTTATATAGAAGCGCTATTAGTAAAGCTCAGCTTACCAACATTGAAGCTAAACAGTTACCGGGCAGTTATAATACTGTTGCTGACTTTGAAAGTTATAAAAACCAAAATCTAATTACAGCATCTACTACATATAGAGCGCTAATGTTTATGTCACTTGGTAACCCAAATAACATTCAAGGGAAATTTAACCTACTCATGTTATTTCCCGATTACATGGATATCCCCACTAACTCACCAGATTTTAATCGCATGTCAAATGACACCCAAAACTTTTGTTTAAAACTAAATGAAGCTTTGCATAAGTGTTTTGAGTATAGTAAATCAAAATCTATTCCACTTGGTTATAGCTTAGCTACCAAATCAAATAGAGAATACTTAGGGTTTGATTTTAATGGGTTTAAATTCTTTGTAATGACCAGAGTAGGTTATTTGAAAAATACTTAAGGAATATAGATGGCTCAAAAAATAACCCCACCACTAAATAGTATTGGTAAGTACACAGTTAAAGCTCCCTTTGTTATTAACTCAGCTTTAAGCTATGAATGTATCGCTATACGTACATTTGAAGATATGTATAAGGCTGGGTTTGATGTATACGAGGACTTTTATAAACCAGCTGGTTTAACAGTTGATAGTGGCTTTGATTTTAATTCAGAGGTACAAAATAGTCCTAACATTATTAGTTTAAAGGGAAGTGATGGTTCTATTCTTTATATACCAGATACCTTTATTTTATCTATTCCAGCAATAGGCGATGTTAGTTACTCGCATGTCTTACTTGGTTGCTCTTTAGGTATGTTACCCGATAGTTTAGATTTAACTGTATTGTTAAAAGATGTTGCAGACTTTATTGGTGCGAGGATTGGTCATACAGTTGATGTTAAATTAATGGGTGCGCCAAGTTTCATTCAGCCAACTCAAGCTGAACATGAAGCATTGGAGACAGCAAGAGAAGCTGCGGTAACTGTTAAAGATAATCTTACCACCCAAGTTATAGACTTACAAAATAAGAATGCTCTATTGGTAAATAAATTAGATACCACCATGAGCGTTCTTAAAAACAATAATCTACTCAGAGGAAGTTGATTATGAGTATTACAGTTGAACAAGCATCTGAGTTTTTAAATAAACGACAAGATTTGCGAGAGAAACAAGAAAAGTCTTTTTATAAAGATTTAGTATTCTACTGTGAGGTAAAAGATTTTAATGAATTAGCTCGCTGCTCAGCTATTAGTAATATGGAGGAGTGGTTATTATCTTTTACCGAAGATCAAACGGCTGATACCACATTATTAGTTAGCAGTGAAAATGAAAAAATATTTACCTTAACAAGCTTTGTAACACAAGGTGTTGGCGTAACTCCAACAGTAGTACAAACTCCGTTGTCTAAAGATTCTTATCTACACTTAAGAACATTAGGTAAAGCGGGTTACTGTTATAGAAGAAATAGATTTGATATCCCTTATACTCCAGACGCTTGGCTAGTGGATATCTATTACGACTATAGCGGTAAAGAGCATCCTTGGGTAAGAGTAACTCTAGCTTTAAATAGTGACAATAACGAGTTTCCTAAATTACCATTTAAAGTCGTAGAATCTATTTATGAAGCTGATCCTGAAAATACTCAGCAGCAGATAGATAAAATTAAGAATCTATGGAAGAATGAATGGTGCATGATTGAAAAAGCATAAAAAAAAAAGAGAGTCACTGGGACTCTCTTTTTTATGCGTTAACTACAAACTTCTCGCGCATCTTTCATCACTAGATGATACGCTAACACTGCAGATAGTACTGCCTCGTGAATCCGAAGCTCATCCAAGCGCTGGATAAGCTCTTCCAACTCATCCAGATTGTCAGCGTGCATGATATCATCACATGCTTTCGCTAACAGATATTGTTGGTCATTACCACATTGGATGAACGGTTGTCCATCCAAAATAAAGAGCCAGGGATTTTCACCCACCCGCTCTGTTGCTCTTTTTGTTTTGCCAATTTTTAGCAGTTTGGGAAAGCTTACTTTCAAAATTAATAAGTCATTGAAATTTAGTTCCTTTAATGACCAATGAATAATAATAGTATTGCCATCCATTGTGTAACAATCAGGATACTTTTTGATAAATCCTTGTGCAGCTGGGTGAATGACGTCTAATGTAACATCGATGCGGTGAGGAGCATCGCCAGTCTTTACTCCAACGATTTTACCTGTACGTGCCAAGCGCGATAAAGATACCACTTGCGAGGGGTTCATTCGTAAATATTGTGCCATGAGTTTTTTCCTTTGCTGAGTATGGTTTATCTTCTATTTTTTATTTTACTAAGCCGAAGATATAAAAGCTTTAGTAAATGGTTAATACCAAATTAGTAGTATGTATTTGAAATAATTTTGATATCTAAATGACATAAAAGCAGAGGAATTACTCCTCTGCTTTATATGCTCTTAATCTATTACTAATGGTTACATGCTTATTAAAGTTGTCTGGTTTGGTTAATAAGTTAGTATCATCTAATACAGTTACTTCAGCATTACTAAATACCCCATGCCCACTATGGTAGTGTGAGATTAAAAACATTTGCGAACATTCACCAGCTTCTACAAAGTTCTTAACAAAATCCATAATAGCCACTCGGTGTTTCTCATCTAACGATGCTCCTAGTTCATCTAAGTATAATGGATAGTCGGTTAATCCTAGATACGCCATTACAATTAGTTTAAAAGCAAAATCAATGATTCCTTTTTGAGCTGTACTTGCTTTAGCTATGTCCTGTGTATAAGCTTCGGTACTAGGAAAATAAATAGGAAACTTATAAGTTAGCTTATCAGACTCTGTAGCACAAGGTAATACTTTCATCTCATAAGTCCAAACTGCATTAATCACTTTATTTATTTGTTCTACAAACTGTTCGATAAATAATTTTGATTGTTTAGCAATAAGCCCATCGGTTGGATTTAATTCTTTGATAATATTTTTTAGTAGCTCTTTACGATTTTGATACTGTAGTTTTTCTTGCTCTAAATGTTTTACAGTTTCAAGTGTTTTTGATACACTAGATATTTGCTCATCTATTTTCACTTTATGAACAGTAATCTCACCCATGTATTTTAATAGCAGTGCTTGAGAGAAGTCATTCATATATTTTTTCTTATACTCATCGCGTTTATCTAAAATAACTTTTAGTTTCTCATAACCTGCAATAATACTATCATGGGCATTCTTGTAGTCTACAAGATTAGATAGATTAGTTTTAAGATTGCTAAGCTTAGCATCAATGTTACTAATGTTATTACTCACTTCTTCTATCTGTAACTTAACTCTGCTAATCTCGTTGTCTTGAACTGCATTTAGTTTTTCAATGTTAGCTTCAATAGCTGCAGCCTTAAGCATTAGTTTACTAATCGATAAATGCGATTGTAGTTCTCTCTCCCAAGTATAGAAACATTGAATAAGTTTATCTGGATGGTTAACTGTTAAATCTACTTTCTTCATGTTATCCCATACGGGTTTTAAATTAGCAGACTCACTCATTAAGTTTAACATAACCTGATAAGCACTTGCGTAACTACCAGCTGAAGATAAATAGTCTTCTAGCTCCGTTCTGTTCTTCTCTTCTTCTTTGTATTTTTGTTCCCCATTTTGTATATGCGTTTTTATTTGCTCTATAACAACTGGGCTTACACCGGGTTTAAATTCAAAGTCACATTTAGGACAATGCACATCATCAACATTGCTTAGTCTATTAAGTGACACTTTTAAATCATTAAGCTTATTATCAATAGCTGTTAACTGCTCGTTTACTGTACTTAAAGCCACTCGCTTAGATTCTATTGTTTGACGATTGTACTTACCGTCACTATTATCTTCTAAATCATTGATTCTATTTAGTAGACTATTTTTAATAGCAAGGGTAGCACCATACAACTCATCAATGTTAGTTAGTGATGGATACACTCTGATGTCATGCTGTAGCGTGTGAATCTGACTATTAATATCTTTAAGCTCACGAGTTAATGCGTCAAGGTCTGTGTTTTCAACTTCACTGTGAATCTCTAAAGCTTCTTTTAATCTACTATAGTCATTATAAAAGCTATGGCGAATACCTTCATTAAATTCAATTTGCTTTCTAACTGTATCAATTTGTTCTATTAACCCTAGATGGTTATCAGATGCGTTTACAGGACGATTAAGCTTTATTGATACAATATGACTAGACAAGGCTAAAGCTTCGTTAGATAGGCTCTCAAGAGCTTCTAGAGCTATCTTTGGACTATCATTTGAGCTTGACTTATTATTAATCATTTCTTTGATAATCTCATCTAAAGTTGCCGCTTCATTCTTTAGTATTTGTAACTGCTCTTCATTCATGATATCGCCAGACTCTTTAGCTAGCCTTGCATCTGTGTACTTAATAATAGACTCAGTATCACGCAGTTGGTCTTTTACAAATTTAAAAAAACCTAAAGCAAAATCCATGTTAGTACCAGATAACCTAGTTAACCAATTTCTTCTTTCTAGTGGAGAGAATAAATGAAATCTAGTTTGATCTGTTAATACTTCAATTAACTCACTATCAATACCAAAGTGATCTAGTACCAATTGTTTTTGTACAAGAGCTGTACCCCCTTCATTCATTTCAAGATTGTTTAAGACAAACGAGTGTCTTGCACCAGTATCAAAAAAAGAAGAAAGTCTATAGAGTTGGTTTTTGTGTTCAATCTCAATTACCTTATACCCGTTTTTTAGATAGTCTTGTGGGGATGCTGGCATTGGATTTAATTCTACTAATACGCTACTTTTTCCAGACCCATTCATACCTAGTAAAAGCTGATGGGTTAATTTAAAATCAATATGCAAATACTTAACGTCACTCGGTAATAACCTTTTATATCCACAAAGTGTTAATGATTTAATAAACAT
>VNIV01000204.1_pt2 | contig 10396 bp, 7 predicted proteins | sample 7248611 | NCBI WGS metagenome assembly VNIV01 (sample SAMN12251775, study PRJNA551026) | human skin metagenome | isolation source: skin samples from healthy patients | host: Homo sapiens | place: France:Paris | reverse complement strand
GTTAATTTCCGTATTAACAACTTCTTCAATCATGTCCCACTCTTCATCTGTTTCAATAGGTACCAATTTACCACCATCACCAGATTCATCAGGTTCATTAATCATTGGAACAAGTTCAATCATGTCATCTTCATCTGATTGAGCACCTTCTTCAGCTAAAACGACATATTCTTTTTTAAATTTCGGATGATAAAATTCTAACATTTTACGATATAGAACTTCATTACCATCTTCATCATATAGTGTTAATAATTCTTCTTGATTATTGATGCTTAAATCAGCATCATGATTGTGTTCATGGTTTTGTTCAGTCATCATTATATCTCCTTTATTGAATAGAGTCTAAATAGCCTTGTAATATATATACCGCTGCCATTTTATCTATAACTTTTTTTCTTTTTTGTCTTGAAACATCGGCTTCAAGTAGAGAACGTTCAGCAGCCATGGTACTTAAACGCTCATCCCACATTATAACCTCTATGTGAGGTAAAGCTTCTTGAAGTTTCTCTTTGTATTGTATAGAAGCCTCACCTCGAAATCCAATTGAGTTATTCATATTTTTAGGTAATCCAATCACAACAGTTCCAACTTGATTGTCTTTGATAATCTTAATGAGTTGATCAATCCCTAACTCGTTCTGTTCTTCGTTGATACGGAGTGTGTCAAACCCTTGGGCTGTCCAGCCCATAAGGTCGCTTATAGCAATGCCAACAGTTTTGCTTCCTACATCTAAGCCTATGATTTTATGTTTTAACATACTTATTGATTAGACTCATTTAGATAATTCGAAACAAGTTCTTCCATAATTACGTCACGATCAATGTGGCGAATTTGATTTCTTGCTTCGTTTTGACGTGGAATATAGGCAGGATCACCAGATAGTAGATATCCTACTATTTGATTAACAGCATTATATCCTCTTTCTTCTAGTGTGCGATGTACATTTTTTAATACTGTTTTGACATCTTCTTTTGGAATTTCTTCGTAATCAAATTTCATTGTTTTATCAAAATTTTCCATATACGACACTCCTTCATATGCGTATTCTGACTCATTTTAATTCTACAATAATACTTATTTAAGTTATAGATTTTTAATATAATCTTTAATAAAGCGTAATGATTCTGTTATGTTTTCAGGTTGTGTACCGCCACCTTGTGCCATATCAGGACGGCCACCTCCTTTACCACCCACTATTGGTGCCATATGTTTAATAAGATCTCCAGCTTTTACTTTATCTGTCAAAGACTTTGGTACTGTTGCAATCATTGAAACCTTTTCATCTACATTTCCGACTAATACTATAATAGTATCTTGTAATTTAGATTTAAAGTCATCCATTACTGAACGGATTGCTTTAGCATTAGGAATGTCTACTTCTGTTACAAGAAGATTAAGTCCATTTATGTTTTCAACTTGATCTTCAAGATTACCCATTTTTAAATAAGTAATTTCTTTATTACGTTGTTCTAATTGCTTTAATAATGATTTTTCTTCATTTTGTAATTGGTTCACTTTTTCTACAACCTGATGATCTGTTTTAACTTTCAAATTATTCTTAATTATATTAAATTGCGTTTGGATTTCTTCAAGATATAAGAAAGCTGCTTTCCCAGTTAGCGCTTCAATACGTCTGACACCAGCCCCTGTACCTGATTCACTAATAATCTTGAAAAGACCAATTTCTGCAGTATTATCAACATGAATACCACCACATAATTCAATTGAGAAAGGTGACATATTAACAACACGTACAATATCGCCGTATTTTTCACCAAATAACGCCATTGCACCCATAGATTTCGCTTCTTCGATACCCATTTCTTGAGTGCGTACGTTAATACCTCTCCAAATTTCTTCATTAACACGTCTTTCAACCTTATCAATTTCTTGTTGAGTCATAGGTCCAAAATGTGAAAAGTCAAAACGTAAACGTTCGGCTTCAACCAATGAACCAGCTTGATTAACATGATTACCTAATACTTCTTTTAATGATGCGTGTAATAAATGTGTAGCACTATGATTTTTTTGAATAGCACGACGTTCTTCTTTGTTTACACTTGCTTCAACTTTAGCGTTCACTTTAACTTCTCCAAATTGCACTATACCTTTATGAAGGTTTTGGCCATTTGGAGCTTTAGTTACTTCTGAAACTGCAATTTCAAAATGATCATTACTAACCGTTCCATGGTCAGCTACTTGTCCACCACTCACAGCATAGAATGGTGTATCTTTAAGAATGAAATATATCGTTTCACCCGCTTCAACTGATGGTACTTCTTCACCATTATAAATAATGTGGGTAATACGTGTTTGATAATCAGTAGTATCATAACCTACAAAATTACTTTTATCAGTAATATTTTTAAGTACTTCACTTTGAACTTGCATAGATTGAGAATTTTGACGCGCTTGTCTTGCACGGTCTCTTTGTTGTTGCATTTCAACTTCAAATGTTTCCATATCTACAGTGAGACCTTCTTGAGTAGCTAATTCTTCAGTCAATTCAATTGGAAAGCCGTAAGTATCATACAACTTAAAGGCATCTTGACCTTTAAGTTCTTGGCTTCCTTTTTTAGCATCTTTAACTAAACCATTAAGGATAGATAAACCTTCTTCAAGTGTCTCACGGAAGCGTTCCTCTTCAGATTTAATCACTCGTTTTATAAAGTCTGATTTTTCTTTAACATTTGGATAATATGGTTCCATGATAGCTGCCACAATATCAACAAGTTTATACATGAAAGGCTCGTTAATTCCCAGTGTTTGACTAAATCGAACAGCACGTCTTAACAAACGGCGTAACACGTATCCACGACCTTCATTTGCAGGTAATGCACTATCTGCAATAGCAAAGGCAATCGTTCTTATATGATCTGAAATAACTTTAAAAGCAACATCTTGTTCAGCATTTTCTAAATACTTTTTACCAGAAACATATTCGACTTCATTAATAATTGGCATAAATAAATCGGTTTCGTAATTTGTTCTTACGTTTTGTGAAATTGAAGCCATACGTTCCAATCCCATGCCGGTATCAATATTTTTATTAGGAAGTGGTGTATAAGTATTATCTTTGTTATGATTAAACTCACTAAATACTAAATTCCAAACTTCTAGATATCTTTCATTTTCTCCACCCGGGTACATTTCTTCTTCTGGATTGTCTTTACCATATGCATCGCCACGGTCATAAAAGATTTCAGTATTTGGTCCAGATGGTCCTTCACCTATATCCCAAAAGTTACCTTCAATACGAATAATACGACTTTCTTCTAATCCAATGTCTTCATGCCAAATTTTATAGGCTTCCGGGTCTTCAGGATGAATAGTTACAAATATTTTCTCAGGTTCCATCCCCATCCATTTATCATCAGTTAGAAATTCCCAGGCAAATTCAATAGCTTCTTTTTTAAAATAATCTCCGATTGAAAAATTACCTAACATTTCAAAAAATGTATGATGACGTGCAGTGAAACCTACATTTTCGATATCATTTGTACGTATTGCTTTTTGTGCGTTAACAATCCTTGGTTTTCTAGGTGTTTCACGACCGTCAAAATATTTTTTTAAGGTTGCAACACCTGAATTGATCCACAAAAGTGAATCATCATCAATGGGTAATAATGGTGCAGAAGGTTCAATCATATGTCCCTTCTCGACAAAGAAATCTAGATACTTTTGTCTAATTTCGCTAGCTTTTAAATTTTTCATTTTATTAGAACACTCCTTCAAGAAATTTAGTTTGATAGTTATTTTCAATATAATGGTTTGATTATCGCTTTTTTAGAAAATAAAAACGTTCATCCACAAAGGGACGAACGTTCTCGCGGTACCACCCTAGTTATAAGAACAATTATGTTTACACAACATATGCTATGTGTATTATTTCTTATCACTTTAAACATCTTTATTAAACTAACACAGAGTAGCATTCAATAACTTTGATTGCACTTTTCACCTACCAGTACATCTCTTCGATTCAAAAATTATTTACTCGTCTCTATGCGAACTTAACTTTATTTTATTTATTTTATAAGAGATTGTCAACGCTCTCTGAAATCATATGGTGTTATTTCTCCCATATTTATCATTGGATCAATTTGATAAATTGTCGATTCGCTTAATTGAACATCAGTCTGCATCTCAGTTAATGTATATTGGTCTTCTTTGCCAAACTCATCATTATAGCTATTTGTTGAATTATTAGAATCAGTGTTTTGGTAGTTATGATTATCAAAATATGATGTAAGCAAATGATTTAAATGTGTTAACCTTTGTTGGCCATTAGTTTTTAAACCTATATCAAATGCTTGAGTCTCACCTAAAAGTACTAATGATTGTTTTGCACGTGTCAATCCAGTATATATTATAGGTCTTTGTAGCATTTTGAAATACTGTTTAACAATCGGCATAATAACAATTGGAAATTCTGATCCTTGTGCTTTATGAATAGACGTACAATATGCATGTGTGAGTTCTAGTAAATCTTGTCGAGTAAACGTGATTTCATTACCTTCGAAATCAACGACGATGACATCTTTATTTAAAGCATTTTCTTTTGCCCAAAAAATACCTACGATAACACCTATATCACCATTAAATATATTATCATTAGGTCTATTAACTAACTGGAGTACTTTATCTCCTTTTCTAAATACAACGTCACCAAATTCAATTTCTCGGCTGTCATCTTGTTTGGGATTTAATATTGACTGAAGCATTTGATTTAAACGTTTAATACCAGAATTGCCCTTATACATTGGTGCTAATACTTGAATATCACTCATGTTATATCCTTTTTTAACAGCACTTTTTACTACTTTATCTACAACTTCAGGTATTTGATTAGCTGAACAATCTATAAAACTTCGGTCATGATAGCGCTGAGTGATATCAATCGGCTCACCCATTTTCATACGATGAGCTAAATCTATAATACTTGAACCGTCTTGTTGACGATATACTTCTGTTAAATTAACACGCGAAATCGTTTTTGAGTCTATAAGATCTTTGAATACTTGACCTGGTCCTACAGAAGGTAACTGATCTTCATCACCAACAAATATTATCTGTGCATCTAAAGGAACTACACTTAAAAATTGATGGAATAGCCAAGTATCCACCATTGACATTTCATCGATAATGATTAATCTAGCATTTATTTCATTATCTAAAATATCTTGAGGCTGCGTATCTTGATTCCAACCAATTAAGCGGTGTATTGTCATTGCTTCTAAACCTGTTGATTCTTGCAAACGTTTAGATGCACGACCTGTGGGTGCTGCTAATGCAACTGGATAATCGTCTTCATTATAATCATCATAATTTAATGATAATCCATGAATTTCAGCATACAATTCTACAATCCCTTTAATAACTGTTGTTTTACCTGTACCTGGTCCTCCAGTTAAAAGCATGACCTTTGAATTCATAGCTGTTTCAAGCGCTTCCTTTTGTGATGTAGCATAATTAACATGGTTTTTTGATTCTATTTCACCTATATGAATTTGTAAATCAGATTGTTCTATTTTTTTAAATTTGTTAGTGTTTGTTTTAATTCGATACAAATTTTGAACACTTTTTAATTCTGAATAATATAAACTAGGTATAGATACTTGCTCATTACTTGAAATAAGTTTCTTTTCTTGGGATAAACTCTCAATCATTTTTAAAAGTATGTCGTCAGATATCACTTCTTCGTTATTCTCACTATTAAGCATTTCTCTAGTCGTATCAATAACATATGAATCAGGTAAATATGTATGACCTTGTTTAATGCATTCTTCCTCTAAAGTATAAAGTAGTCCTGCTTTTAATCTCTCAGGTGAATTTGCGGCAATTCCTATGTTACGCGCAAGTTGATCAGCTTTATTAAAACCTATTCCTTTAATATCATAAACGAGTTGGTAAGGATTTTCATCTAAAACATTCAAAGTCTCTCCCATATAAAACTGATATATAGCCATTGATAATTTTGGACCAAATCCTAAATCATGTAAGCGAATCATAATTTTTTCAGACTCTTGATTAGCACTAATTTGCTCAGCAATTTGCTGTTGTTTCTTTTTTGATAAGCTAGGAACATTTTCCAATACTTCCGGATGACTTAAAATGTCATTAATGGCATGCTCACCCAAAGCATTCACAATGTTTTGAGCGGTTTTTTTACCTATTCCTTTAAATAAACCACTTGATAAATAACTGATTATCGCATCCTTAGTCTGTGGTAATTCCTTTTCAAACGTTTCAGCTTTAAGTTGCTTACCATATCTTGGATGTTCTACCACCTGACCTTTAAATGTATACACATCACCTTCAACTACATTCGGAAGAAACCCTACAACAGTAGGCATGCTATCAAATGATTCATTTGTCTCAATTGTATCGACTTTTAAAACAGTATAAAAGTTATCATTATTTTGAAATAAAATAGCATCAACCGTACCTTTGATCATAGAATAATCAAAAAGTGTAGGGTCAAACATATTATTCCTCCTTTTTCGTTGCTTTAAAAGTTTTTAGTGCATGTTGACTTAATAAATGCGCTTGATCGATAGAGACAGCTTGTTCAAAATACGCGATAGCTTCATCTATATCTTCATACTTCATATAAGTTGCTAAACCAAGATTGTATATTGCATCAACATGATGTTTGTCAATACTTAATACTTTGTTCAACTGACGAATTGCTACATCAAACATTTCAAGTTGACACAAAACGAGACCATATTGAAATTGAATTTCAGCATCTTGACTTTCATCTTTTTCAGCAGCAGTCATCAAGAATGGTAATGCTTCTTTAAAAGCTTCTAATTGATTAAAAGACATACCAATCATATAGTTACAATCAACGGTAGCAACATTATTTTTAAGTGCAGTTTGATAAAGCTTAATAGCTTCGTTATATCGTCCTTGATTATAATAAAGATTCGCTAAATTATAATAAATTGCACCGTTATCAGGGTTAATAGTTAATGCTTTTTGAAAGAAACGCTCAGCTTTTGCTATTTCTCCAGCATCAGATAACACAATGCCAGCATTAATATAATTTTCAACTATGTCCGGATTTTCTTCTATATTTGCAAAAAGTTTTTTTAATGCTGTTTCGAACTGTCTTTCTTTAATCAATTGATAAATATCCTGTTGATTATGCATCATTTGTCCCTCATTTCTAATTGATTATAACATGTTTAATTTTGGTGTGTGATTGAACGTTTGTACATTTATAATTTTATTAAGATTTTATGTTTACGTAACTTCTTAATACAAGAAAAACCGTTAATACAGAGTTTTGCCTCATGGATTAACGGTATCATTAATATGTTTAAACAACATAGTTTAATTGACCTTCATTTTTATAAACGTCATCAATTGTAGCGCCACCTAAACAAACTTCCTTATCATAAAAAACGACTGCTTGACCGGGAGTAATAGCTCTCACAGGTTGAGCAAATGTAACACGTATAGCTGATTCGTTCTCACGTTGTACAAAAACTTTAGTATCTTTTTGACGATATCTAAATTTAGCAGTACATTCAAAACCATCATCTAAGTTAACTGCACTATCATTAATAAAAGAATAATCTGAAGCGATAAGATAATCACTGTAAAGTGCTTCATGATTAAAACCTTGTTCAACATATAAAATGTTATCGTCTAAATTTTTACCAACTACAAACCATGGGTCTCCATCTCCACCAATTCCAAGACCATGACGTTGACCTATTGTATAACACATTAAACCACTGTGTTGACCCATTTTTTTACCATCTAATGTGACCATATCACCTGATTGAGCAGGCAAATAATGAGATAAAAACTCTTTAAAGTTTCTTTCCCCAATAAAACAAATGCCTGTAGAATCTTTTTTCTTAGCTGTAGTCAGATTCTGTTCTTCAGCAATACGACGAACTTCCCTTTTTTCTATATCCCCAATTGGGAACATGACTTTCACTAATTGGTCTTGTGATAATTGATTTAAAAAGTACGTTTGGTCTTTATTATTATCAACACCTCGCAACATGTCAACATGTCCGTCATCATGACGTCGAATACGAGCGTAATGACCTGTCGCAACATAGTCTGCACCAATTTTTAATGCATGTTCTAAAAATGCTTTAAATTTAATTTCTTTATTGCACATAACGTCTGGATTCGGAGTACGGCCTTTTTTATATTCATCAAGGAAATAGGTAAATACTTTATCCCAATACTCTTCTTCAAAGTTAACTGCATAATATGGTATACCTATTTGATTACATACTTCAATAACATCATTATAGTCTTCAGTGGCTGTACAAACGCCATTTTTGTCGGTATCATCCCAATTTTTCATGAAAATACCGATAACGTCGTACCCCTGTTCTTTTAATAAATAAGCAGTTACTGAACTATCTACTCCACCAGACATACCCACGACTACGCGTATATCTTTGTTGGACACTATGATTCCTCCTTAAATTTATGATATATTTTGTGAATTTCAGCAATGATATAATTAATTTCTCGTTCAGTTGTTTGTTCGTTAAAACTAAAACGTACTGAATGTTTAGCGCGCTCATCATCTTCATACATAGCAGAAAGCACATGCGAAAGACTCGTCGTTCCAGCTGTGCAAGCAGATCCTGAAGAAACATAAATATTAGATAAATCTAACAAAGTCAACATGGTTTCGACATCAATAAACGGAAAATATAGATTTAAAATATGACCAGTTGAGTCTGTCATAGAACCATTAACTTCAAATGGAATGGCTCGTCCTTGTAAACCAACTAAAAATAATTCTTTTAGATTCATTAAATGAATATTATTTGTATTTCTATTTTCAACAGCTAATTCTAGTGCCTCAGCAAAACCGACAATTTGAGGTAAATTTTCAGTACCAGCACGACGTTTAGTTTCTTGGTCACCGCCTAGTAGATTGTATTCAATAGGGGCATGATCTTTAACAAATAAAGCACCTACACCTTTTGGACCTCCAAACTTATGACCAGTAATACTCATTGTATCAAATTTGAAATCATGAAAATTAATATCTAAATGTCCAATTGCTTGAACAGCGTCAACATGGAATAGTGCATTTGTTTCAGCTATGATATCTTCAATATCGTACATATTTTGAACAGTACCTACTTCATTGTTAACAAACATAATAGAAACTAGAATGGTTTTCTCGTTAATCGAGTCTTTTAATTGGTCTAAATCAATAGCACCAGTATCATCTACATCTAAATAGGTAACATCGTAGCCTTCTTTTTCAAGTTGTTCAAAGACATTTAAAACAGAATGATGTTCAATTTTAGAGGTAATAATATGATTTCCTAATTGTTCATTCGCTTTAACTAGTCCTTTAATGGCAGTATTATTCGATTCTGTTGCACCACTTGTAAAAATTACTTCATTTGGTTTAGCTCCAAGTAACTGAGCTACTTTACGACGTGATTGATCTAGATATTTACGTGCATCTCTTCCTACAGAATGAATAGATGAAGGATTGCCATAATGTTCGTTATATATAGGCATCATTGCTTCAACTACTTCTTGCTTTACTGGTGTGGTCGCGGCATAATCTGCGTAAACTTCCATGTTTAGACACTCCTCGTCAAATTATCAACGTTCCTATAATAGCACCAAAATATGCATTTTTCTACCTTTCTGTTTACAAATTTTTTCATTATTGCACAACATTTTAACATTTAATAGATTCGAATTTCGACAGTTTTAAACATTTTTAAAATAATTCTTATCAAATGTGGTTATTATTAATAATGAACAGTTCAATATTGATAATAATTGATGACTGTTATACTTCAACTATTACTTCGTAATGAAAGGAAGTGTTTTTATGAAGGACATTAAACTTTCCGCATTAAACCTTGTGCCAATTAGGGAGGGTCAAAATGATGAAGATGCCATCAACGATATGGTTAAACTCGCTCAAGATTTAGATGATTTAGGTTATGAACGTTATTGGATAGCAGAACATCATAACGCGCCTAATTTAGTAAGTTCAGCCACTGCTTTACTTATTAAACATACATTAGAGCACACTCGTAGAATAAAAGTGGGTTCTGGAGGAATTATGTTACCTAATCATGCACCTCTAGTAGTAGCAGAACAATTTGGCACGATGGAAACACTATTTCCTAAGCGTGTAGACTTGGGATTAGGACGAGCTCCAGGTACAGATATGATGACAGCAAGTGCTTTAAGAAGAGATCAGCATAATGGTGTTTATCAATTTCCAGAAGAAGTAGAGCAATTACAACGATATTTTGGACCTGATCATCAACAGGCGTATGTACGTGCATACCCTGCTGTCGACAAAAAAGTCCCCCTTTATATTTTAGGTTCCTCAACAGATTCTGCACATTTAGCGGCTCGTAAAGGTTTA
>VNIV01000054.1_pt2 | contig 10670 bp, 6 predicted proteins | sample 7248611 | NCBI WGS metagenome assembly VNIV01 (sample SAMN12251775, study PRJNA551026) | human skin metagenome | isolation source: skin samples from healthy patients | host: Homo sapiens | place: France:Paris | reverse complement strand
TGCTTTTTTTGTTATGATAGCGCTTTTTTAAAGGGCTGCGTAACTTCAGTTATTATTTAAATCCAAGCTTGATTAAATAAGGCATATAGTCAGATACTCTATTTTTATCCCTCTGTAATTCATCTATTAAACGCCTTAAAAAATCATTAGATGATTCGCCTATACGAGCAAAGTTACTACCAAATCCGCTATCATTAGCTAACTTTTTAGCAAATGTTTGAGCTTGAGAAGTTGTTAGTAGTTTGATGCATTTTGAATCAGCCTTTTCTTCTTTATTTGTTTTTCGCTTTTGTTTAATTATTAGTTCTAGATGAGAAATACTTCGACCCGTTCGTTGAGATTCAAGCGTTAAGTGATAATCTCCCTGTTTATTAATTTGCTCTATGGCTGGATCTAACACTCTTCTACGAAACTCGGCAATTTTCGGGTATTTATCTGACACACCAAAAATATCTTTCCACGCCTCAACAGTCATCGGTGGAATTTTCCCAATATCTTTCCATTTGCTGATTAGCTCATATAATCTTTTACTACTAGAACCTGTAAATTCAACTGTTTTGATAAAATCGTAACGAGTGTAGGATTTGCTGGTGTTCTCAATCAAAAACTTCAATGGATCAGAAAAATCTAAGATGATAAAGCCTTGTTGGTCCTGGTACATCACACCTTGCAACCAACTGTATTCCGAACGCAAGGTGGTGTAGTTATCGTGATTAGGCTTAATCACTGTCAATTTATCTGTATCATGTTCTGCTTGAATATTCTTGTCAATATACAAGGTAAATCTGAGTTTTCTATCGCCTAAAATTTTAGCGGTATCTTTTAAAGCACGATAGGCATAAACTTCATTGACACGATTAGCCGCAGCGAACTCTTGAGCACTAATCATTACTCGCCGACTACCTGACTTCAGACGATGCAATTTATTGACTGCTAATGTCATTAAATCTTGTTCAGCTTCAGTCAGGTCATATCCTGCTTCAACCAAAGTATTTGATTTAATAATCATAACTTCGTTTGCACCTTTTTTATAAAAATTATGCTCATTCCCCACTTCTTGACTCGCTATAAAACTATTTAGTGAGAGTATAGAAGTCTAAAGCGTTATGGATAAAATCATAAACTATCTTAAAATGCATCGGTTACAAAGCCTAACAATTTTCTTGATTATCGTACCGAATTTCTGATGATATTTCGGCTAAATCTTTATCATTATACATTTCACCTATCTGTACACCGGTTTCACCTATCCGTACATTTTAACTCACCTATTTGACGTCTTTATTTATCCTATTTGTACATTTTAATTCTCCTATATGTACATCTTTAGATTATCGAATCCGCTGATAGAGCGGAATTGAGAATGTCTATAATAGATATAATAAAAATAATACCAATAAAATAATTTTGAAGTATCTTTATCAATAGCAATGTTGAAATTTGCTTATGGCTTAAATGTTAGTAAGTAACCATTTATGAAGTTCAGCTATCATATAATCTTGAGCGATAAATTCTTGTTCTAACCTTCTTTGGTTTATCTCTTGTTGAGCGATAAATTCAAATAATTCAGTTTCTTCTTTTTGCAAAAACTCAGGTACACTTTTAGTAAAAATGGGTTCATCTCCTCGACTGCCCTCATACAAATCATAAGTAGTTTTATCCATCATAATGGATTGAATATTCGGACATTTTCTACGTGCATCTGATAGCATCGCCAAGCCTTCAGAATCAATATCACCCCAATAGCCGACTTTTTTAGCTTTTAACCATTCTGCTTTTAACCATGTTAGGTTTTTACCACCACCAGCTACAGCAATTGTATTAGGTAAATGTGGTAACATAAAACAAGGCATTTCATTTTCAATGACAAGGATGTTTTTGGCAGGTAATTCATATGACAATAAAGTTTGTGATGATAACTTTAGAATCGGTAAGTTAGCCAATGCAGTTTTTGATTGCTCACAAAGCGGTCGCACGAATAGCCAATCTTTTGGCTTTATCTCACACCTTAACCAGTTGAGCAAATCAAATTCTGCAATCGATGCGTTATCGATAGTTTGCTGAGTGGGGGAATATAAGCTTTCTGCTAGAATTTCTATCACTTTTAAATTGTTTTCGATAAATTTGGTATCAATTCCTTCAATGTTAATTGCCCTAAGGTAATTTCCTTTACCCATGGCGACTTTTAGTTGTGGCAAAAGTTTTGTAAGCTTGATAACTTGCAAATCTGATAGCGGTTCTATCATTTCAAGATAGCTAATCAAGTTATCAAAAATACGTTTTTGAACGTCAGTAGTCTTGCCTAATTGCACCAATTGTTGAAATTTTTCTTGCAAACTGCTGATTCGCTGCGTCGCTGATTGACCCAACATCTCTGTTAGCTTAGGTAAATCATTGATAATCAATTTTGTGGGAATTTTCTGCTCGCCCAAAAATCCCAAATTTTTTGTCTGCCATTGGATTTTAAGATTGGGATAATCACCTTCAAACGCCTGCCAAGCTTTGACAAACGCTTGAAAAGATTGTGTATCTTGAGCAATGACTTTGCCAGAAGTTGGCGGTTTTAAAGGTACAACGATTGGAAAAATAGTTTTTTGTGGCATATTTCCTTTTAACAATTGTTTAAATTTGCCAATATTTTGCCAATAACGTCGGTTCAATTCATCAACGACTTCTTTTGGCAACTTCCCCCATGCCGTCATGTTTTACCATCCTAGGTTGTCATACTTTGTATTTGTATATTCATGTTTTCAAGCTGATTTTTTAGATGATTAGTTTGGTTTTTTTGTTGGTCATATTCTTCCCATGTTACTTCGGTCATCTGGCTTTCATGTTCGTTGATATTACGTTCACAGATAATCAAACTATTAGCAGCTTCTCGTGCTAGGTTCAGATTTTTGTAGGGCGTAATTAGGTTGATGTGAATATTAAGTTTGTTAAAGACATTAAGCACACGGCGGCTGACGGATTCTTGTGTATTAGAGAATGCTTCATCCAAAAACACGGTACTGTAAATGGGCTTATCGCCACCTGTTGGCGTCAGTACATAGGCAAGACTAGCAGCGACGATAATGCCTGCAAAGGATTCTTTTTCGCCACCCGATTTGCCACTCGATGAACTCAAAACATCGATGACTTGCTCTTCGCCTGTGTCAAGGTCGGTTTTAAACTCTTCGGCATTAAAACTCATCTGATAGCGTGGGTCTAGCAGTCTTAGGCTCTCGACATTGTTGGCGGTCGTACCGCTCGATGCTTTGTCCAAAATCACATTAATATCACTTAATAGCTTAAAGCGTTTTTCATGTTCTTCGGTGGTCATCAATCCCATTAAATTCGTTAATTGTTTATTAAAATCAACCACATGGGCATAGTTTTCGGATTTGATTTTTAGGCGTAAAAAGGTATTGGGGCGAAACTCGGTTTTTTGCAACACTTGATTGACCTGTTCAATGCCTTGTTTGATTTGTTCTTTCTCAGTGTTCATTTTGGTTCTAAAATTGACCAATGATTGGGTGAGATTGTTATTCATTCGGCTTTCAAATTTTTCGGTGAGTTTGCCCAAGCCTTCTTTGACCAGTTTGTCATAATAACCAATAAAATCCGCCATGCCTTGCTCATTATCCGTCCAGTCGGCACTAATGGGTTGCCATTTTGGATTGGCTTTAAAGCCTGCCATAATCCGCCCTGCGGTGTTGGTTTCTTCGCTTAGACGTTTGGTTTTACTGTCTAGACTCGCTTGAATTGTGCTTGCCAGTTGGAATTTATCGGCTAGATTTTGGCTGTGTTTATCGAGTTGTGCAAGGGTGTCTTCGCTAATGGCTTGATTAGCCAAATGGGCGTTCTGGCTAATTTTAGTTTCGATATAATTGAGTTTTTCTTGGATTTTGCCTTCTTGACGGTTTAATGTTTGGCTTTGTTGGGTCAAAGTGACGATGCTGTCTTTGCTTTCTTGATAAAGTTGTTTGAATTTGGCAATATCGCCTTGGGCATTTTCGATAATCGCCAGTTGCTGTTGTTGCTGTTCGAGTTGCTGTTGCCAGCTTGGTACATCAATCTCACGCCAAGTGAAGTCTTGGATTTTTTGCCAATTTTCTTTTAGCTTTCTGATGTTTTCCATGGTTTGGCGAGATTGGTTAAGCCGTTTTTCTTGCCCTAATAGCTGATTTCTTAAATCCGCTTGTTGCTCTAATAATGAATTTAACAACACTTGGTTATTAAAACCCAGTTGCCATTGGCGTTTGTCATCGATTTTGCTGATATCTTTTTTTTCAAAACGTCCTTTTTCTTTGTGAATTAAGCCGTTGATAGTCATCGAAAAAGGCGTATTGTCCAAAACTTGCGTACTTTCGACACAGGTTAAATCGTGTTTTTTCAAAAAACCTTTGAGCCACTCTCGGTACGGATGCTCTCGCCATGCCAGTTTTCTTAAAAAGCCATTTGGCAAAAATTCAGCTGATTGACGGTTATCGCTATCAACGACTTGCACTCGCAGATGTAGCCCTGTGTGGCGTTGGCTGTTGATGTAGCTTGTCACGCTTGAATACACAGCTTTATCGACTAATAGCGTGGTTCTCAGTCCGCCCAACGCTCGCTCTATCGCCCCTTGCCAAGTGGTTTGGTCGCCTTTGATATCCAACATTTCGCCGATAAATTTGGTATTATCCAAAGAAAGATTTAAATCATGGCAAAGTGTATCTCGCCATTGTTGTAATTGAAGCGGAATGTTGGAATTGGGTCGGGCTTTAATTTCTTGGACTTCGGCTTGGATATGGGTAAATTCTTGTTGAATCAAGCTAAATTGCCCACTAACCACGCCAAAGTCGCTTTGTGCTTCTGTTAGCTGATGTTCAAGGTTTTGTTGCTCATTGACCGCTTGCTGTTGATGATGTTCAAAGATAGTTTGCTGTAAATCTTTAGCTATCGTTAATTTTTCGCATAACGACTGGTAAGCTGATGCGTTTTTGCTAATACGAGCTAATTCTCTTTGGGTATAGCCTATTTCTTTTTGTAGTTCTTCGATGCGATTCCCACCCAAATTCATGTACTCGGTATAGTACTTTTGTGAGCTTTCTTGCATCTGCTGTAATTGGGTTTGATTTTCGTCGATATTATTTTTAATGGTATGATAGTCGCTTTGTAAAACGGCTAAATCTTGCTCAAGTTGTCGCTGTTCGTGTTTGGCGTGATAAATGGGGACGGCTTTTCCGAGTGTTTCAAGTTGAGCGATATCGCTTTTGAGTTGCTCCAATTTTTTGGCAAGATTGGGTAATGGCTCAAGTTTTTTGGCTTGTTCACGAGCATCAAGCAAGATATCATGTTCTTTTTTTAGGGTGTCAAACTCTTTTACAATCCCTTGGGCGTCATCTTTAAGGTTGCTTGGCTCTAGCACCAAAGTACGGATTAAGTCGGTGAGATTATCAATCTTTTTTAGCCCCAAGGCACGAGAGAGCAGGGCGGGGGCATTTTTGTTACCCAAACACAGCACTTGTTGATACAGGGTCTGATACGCATCAAAGGTTTGGGTATGGCTGATGTTTTGGTTGTCTAGCCATGAGCGAAAATGACGGTCATAATTTTCGTTAAATTCGGCTAAAACGTCTGGTAAAGTGACATCATGATTGGCAACCAAATAAATACGTCTGACATCACTCACACTGGTGGCATTGCTGTCCGCCCAAAACAGTCCAATCAAGGTAATATCATTGCCCTTGTTTTTATCTTTTTTCTTATCATCGTTATCGCCTTGATGATATAACGCCCTAAGCCCTGTGATGACTTTTTTATTACGCTTGGATTTGGTCGCTGTGGTCGCACCGTCATGCGTTTGGCCATAACTGCCCCGCATATAGGACAAAATGGTGCGGTCGGATTTGTCATTTTGGGCGGCGGCAATATTAAAGTTGGCTTGACGGGGTGGCATGAGTAATGCCATTAAAGCATCAACAAGGGTGGATTTTCCTGCCCCATTATCGCCTGTAATCAGCGTGCCGTTTGGGTCGATGTGGGCGGTGTGTAGCCCTGCAAATGAGCCCCAATTAAACATGGATATTTCTCGAAGTTTGATTTGCCCTGCCTGTGATGAGTCGAATAGATTGTTTGTCATGGTTTTCTCTTTATGGTTTTATCCATTCCCTTGATTTAGAACAAGCTTTCTTGAATATTTTCTTGTTTGTCTTGTTTGTCTGATAGCGGTATCGATTCACTTTTTTGAGTTAAAATAGCTTGCTTTGATATATGATTTTCTTGTTCAAAATCTTCATTCATTGCTTCATGAGATTCTTCTGCCATATCTTCACCGACCAAGGCTTTATATTCATTCAACATGGCCTGTAACAGACTGGCATTGACCACATAGCGTATCATGGGCGTGATTTCATAGCGTTCTTGACTGCTGTCGTGCTTTGTTGCACGTTTGGCAATTAGCAATTTGTGTTGTTTGGTAAAATGGTCTAGCCGATTGGATAATTTTTTCTTGTCTTTTGAGCCGTGGTCGGTCAAGGGCAAAAACGGCGACATTAGGCTTTCTAATTTTTCGATATCGATGATAATTTCGGTTTCGCCCAAATTTTGCCTTTCTTGGTAGTATTTTCTCAAAGTCAGTAGCAATAGGGTGTCATATACGGTTAAGGTGCGTTTTTGAATCAAGGAACTAACATCTTCATCTGCCAGTTCTTGTTGTTCGCTTTCGCTCTCTAAGTCTTCAAGCCCTGCTATATGCTCGTGATTGTCGGCAGTAAAGTCTGAACGTGCCACAAATGCCACGCCACTATGCTCATCAATGATTAGACTACAATACAGCTCAGATAAATGACGGCGGATACGGCTCTGATGGCGGACGATGTTATTAAAAAGTTGCGGTTTTTGACTGGCGAGTACCACGCCTTGTTGCGATAGATACACCAAGGCTCGGCGTGCATCATGGGGCATATCGCTACTGTCTTGGCTATTTTGGCTCGTATTTGTGTCGGTATCAATATTTCCGCTATTTTCTATCGTAGTTTCAATCACGCTATTATCAATCAGGGTATCAGATTGGCTATCATTTGGCTGTGTTACAGAAATAGGTTGATTATCGGACGGCTGGTTATTATTGCCAGTGACCATATTAAAAAAGCTGTTTGTCATTGCTATTTTCCGTGTGAATTTCCGTATTTTTTAAGGTTATTTTTTAATCGGTTTGGGTTATAAATTTAAGTTCATGGGATTATCGACAAAGTCATGGGGAAAGTGGTCTTTGCTCAAGATAAGTTTGGGAATGGTGGCTTGTAGTTGATTGCCCAATTTATCGGTTACTTGAATGGGTTCGGTTTGCCCCATGTCGGTGGCTTGCACGGCTTTGGCGATACGGATAAAGGCGACTAGTTCTTCTAGCCCTGACTGGATGGGCAGATAACTGCTGATATTGGCAAGGCTCATCGCTCCATGTTGATTTAAAACAGAATACAGTTTTTTGGCGACTTCGGTGGTTTGCACGGCATCTAGATTTTCAAGGGTTTTTTGACTCAATACACGGTTGTTTTGTTGCTCTTTGATATCGCTTAAACTGAGTTTTTCTTCGGCGACTTTTAGCCGAATACTGTCAGGCGAAGAATAAGGCATTTTGCCGACTTTTAAGCTAAGTCTTGTGTCAGTATCGAATATTTTTGGGGTTTGTTTGAAATGAATGGCACGTTTTTCAAGTTGTCCAATCAGTCTATCAACGGCATGATTTTCACTCATCGCTCCGCTTTCGATGTAGGACTTTAGCTGTTCTTCGGTACGGCGGCGAATGCGAAAAACTCGGTCACTTTCACGGGTCAGCTCTGGGATAATGGTGCTTAAAAACTGCTGATGATGGGGCGCAAGTTGAGATTTATCCAAGGTTTTTAGCACACTTCGCATCTGCTCGGTAAACTCAGTCAAGCGGTGGTCATCGGATAACAACTGAAAAAATCCGTCAAAAGCACTGCCAGCATCGGTCTTAGCAAGTAGGTCTTCTTGCTCAAAGACTTTTTGGAGCAATTCGCCTTTGCTCATATTGTTGTCAATCATTTGCACTCGCAGGTCTTTGTCCATTTTGCGGATTTCTTCTTCGAGTAAGCGAAAGTCCCCTGTCAAGCCAAACGCTAGTTGATAAATCTCTCGAATGCGTTCCTTTTTTTCATAGTCGTTGAGATAGACGACATTGCCAGCGTTCAAATCGGAAATTTGACGCTCTAGTTGGGCTTTTTGTTTTTCTAAAATGGCGATACGTTCAGCGGTGTTTTCACTCATCATGACTGCCAAATCTCGCACCGACTCTTGGACAATTCTCAGATGCGATGCCGATGTGCTAATCATCCGCTCGTCAAAACTTTGGCAAAACCGCAATACCCTATCGGTCGAATCGGTGACGGTAATGCGGTTATCCATTTCTCTGAGCCAACCTTTGTTTATCCAGTCATTAAGATAACTGCTGGCATTGGATTCGGTCTGCCAAGTGCCGTCCAGACGAGCTTCGGTGAGAAAGTTGTCTAATAAAGTCTTGGCTTGGGCATAGCTGATTTCGCTGTCTGTCTCAAAGGCGGTGGCGATAAAGGCTAAGATAAACGGAGCATTATCGGCTCGCAGTAGTCGCCATGCAGCCGACTCTCGAAAGTGACGTTGGTAATTTGCCGATTTTGCCATAAAGCTCATGATGATGCCTTTTTTAGTCTATGTTGTTTGGGCTTATGCGATACGCCCTCTGTCTATTTCATCCCTACGATTTGCATTAAGCTGTCAAAGCTATTAACTACTTCATAGCTAACTGGCATTTTTTCAACTGCCGCCAAGGTATCCACTTGTTCAAATTCGCTATTGTTACCTTGTGTCTGTTGCAGTTTGGCAAAAAACGCTTTGGCACTGGCGATTTTTTGTTTTTCGGTCTCTCTCAAGTCTATTTCGCTGGTAGAGCCTTTGGTCTCTGCGACAAAATAGACATGACGTACCTTGTCTTGATTAAAGGCAATCGCCCAGTCAGGGTTATAACCGCCAAATGGCGTGGGGATGACAAAGTTTTTGGGCAGTTTGGCATACACCACAACTTCATTGATGTGCTGCTCTAGCTCTGCCAAGAATTTGCGTTCAACATCCGAGTCTGTTTCCACATACTCCCAGACATGACGATTGGCTTTAATGGCGGTATCTGACAACGGAATATTACTTACAAAGATATCGTTACTATCGTATCGCTCTTGGGTAAGCTCATAGGCGATGTTTTGTACAATTAGTTTGGCTTGTTGCTCGTTGATGATACGGCTGACTTCGCTGATAAAGGCTTCTGGGTTATGTTTAAACTGTGAAAAGACCGCTGAGTTTATTTTACTCAATACAGCAACGACAGTACGACGGGTCAGATTGGTACGGCTTGCCACTTGCCCGATAAGGTCATAGCGAATCGGCGTTTGTACATTCACACTATATTGCTCACGGTTGGACTGCACTTGCCCAAAGCTGTCACCTTGTCTGAGTGTGTCGTAATCTAGACTATCTTTTTGCTCAGATGTTTTGACGGTATAGGTGAGTGACTGGACAAAGTTGTTATTACGCTCACGGCTAACTTTATCAATTTCGCTGATACTCTCAGCAATTAATTTTTCGCTATCAAGCTGGATTTGATAAATCGATTTTTGGTTGATGCGTCGCCATAGGGCTTGGAATTCTTTACGGTTTAGATTGTCTGGGTTGATGGTATTTTTAGGTCTATTGCCATCGTTAAACATGCCATCAAGGGCATTTGGATTCACCACGCTGCTAATGAGTTTATGGATAGAATTGGCAAAGGGTTGCAACTCATCGGGCAGTTTTGGCAATTTGCCGTTTTCTTTATCTTGATGATAGCTTTCTGACAGATTACCTGCTTTATCCGTGTAACCATGAGAACGTAAATAGAAGAAAATTTCATTAGCTGTATCTGCATCAACGACCATTTGCCCACCCAGTTCACTCACCAAGGTTTTACCCGTGAAGTATTGCGGATTGGCTTTGCTTGGGCGATTGGCAAGGGTGGCAAGCATTTCTTTTTGAAGTTCGCCGACAAACTGAGTATAGCTTTCATTGGTAATGACGGTTAGGTTATTAAGCCGTTGCACTTCGCCCAATGGTAGATAACCGCTGTCCATGCGATTGCCAAATTTATCCACCGCTAACCGCAGACCACGCCCTACTTCTTGACGGCGTGAGATGACGTTGTCTGAATGTTTAAGCGTACAGATGACAAAGACATTGGGATTGTCCCAGCCTTCACGCAGGGCGGAATGCGAAAAGATAAAGCGGACGTTTTTGCGTGCCTTTTGTTCGTCGCTGTCTAGCGGTTCGGGGAATGCCAGTAGCGATTCTTTGTCCTTTAAAATCAAGTCATAGGCATCGATGTCGTCAGCGACTAGCACTTTTTCGCCCAGTTCTTCGTCTTTTTCCAGTTTGGTTTTTGGGTCTATCATGTGGCGGTTTTTATCAAGGCTAAAATAGCCGTTGTGGGTGCTGTCGGCATCGATGGCTTTGAGGTAGTCTTGGTAAGGGTCATTTTGTAGGTTCAAATCAATCCGCTGTGCGATTTCGTCCTTGTAGGCTTGGACGAACATATTGGCATAGTCGCCATTGACCATGTTGCCTTCGCTGTCGTACTGGCGGTATTTGGCGACTTCATCGATAAAAAATAGACTTAGGACTTT
>VNIV01000021.1_pt2 | contig 10810 bp, 14 predicted proteins | sample 7248611 | NCBI WGS metagenome assembly VNIV01 (sample SAMN12251775, study PRJNA551026) | human skin metagenome | isolation source: skin samples from healthy patients | host: Homo sapiens | place: France:Paris | reverse complement strand
ATCTGTGAAGTTGAATCGTGGATAGTAGGTGGGGTCTCCGTCCTGCCTGCGGAGCCAGCGGCTGAAGTGACTGCGACTTGCCCGGGAATTGCGCTCGGGGCGAGTGACACTTCTGACGTTCAGGAGACGGCCAGTTTGCGCGTGACGTACTGGTTCAGGCTGAGGTGCTGCTCCGCAGCCTCGATCACGAGTCGTCGATGCAGGTCCTCGCCAAGTCGGAGTTGGAACTTCCCGGAGTAGTGCCGGGTGGACAGGGGCTCGGGCACAGGTTCGTCATTGGCGCGCATGTCGTCAACGACCTCGTCGACGACGATCCGGAGCCCAGTGAGCGCTTCCTCGGGAGTACCGGCCAGCCACGACAGTGAAGGAAACTCGACGCACGTGGCGATGAACTCGGCGTCCTCGGGGGACCAGGTCACGCGGAAGCTGTAGCGTGCGGTGTCGGTGATCGTCTGGCTCATCACTGTTCCTTCAACTTCTCGATTGCTTGGAGCACCTGTCGGACTTGGTATGTCTTGGCCTTGCCGTGGTCGTTCTGGATGTTGACCCGCAGGTCGCCGAGCCATGGGGTCTTGAAGACGGCGTGCGAGCCGCCAGTAGTTCCTGGCTGCTCCGAAGAACTCCTCGCACACGCGGAACAAGTCTGCATAGTCGATGTTGCGTGGATTGGCTCGCATGGAAGCGAGGATCTGGGCAACGCTCGGCATGGCTTAATGGTACTACATGTGGTACCAGGGAGAAGTGACTGGCGTCCTAGAGGTGGGGGTGCTGGGGATGGCTGCTGGCCCGATCCGATGTTCGCGTCGCCGAAAAGGAGAAGGTAAGACTCGTCTGGCTGTATCAACGTGCATTGCTGATGTAGTTGGGTTACCTCGATCGGTCGCTTGATGCCTATAGGTGAGAGGATAAGCCTTGCAAGCGTTGTGGCACCGTCATGAGCCGTATCCAGTTCATGAACCGGAGCTCGACGCGGTGCCTGAGGTGGCCCGCTATCCCGGTCCGAGGCCATATCTCACCATTGGCTGCTTTCGCAGCGTGACGACTCGTCCCGGCGCGCCATATTAATCTTGATGGGCGGTTTCAGATCTCTTGGCATTAGGCCTATTATATCGCGAGTGATCACTGAACCGACTGCACCTACGAGGAGACGCATCAAGAAGCGTCACTTGATTGAATTCATCAAGTTCGGGGTCGTCGGTGGATCAGGGTTTCTGGTCAACATCATCGTCGCCATCATCATGAATAAGGCGAATGGCGGTACTGAGCATGCCCAGGACATCTTGTTCAATCTTGCGGGTACCCGGTGGAATTTCCGCTTCACGAGCCTGGTGTGGCTCGTCGGTTTCGTGGTAGCCAACATTACAAACTTCCAGCTCAATCGTTCGTGGACGTTCAAGCGCGAATACCGTCGGGGATGGTGGCGTGAATTCTGGCCTTTTTTTGCCGTAGGGTCGATAGCCGCCATCATCGGTATGTTTATTAAGATCTTCTTTACCAACCCAACGTCCCCGATTTACTTACCCGAGCCGTGGTTTAACGAGGGAAGGGGGATTCAGTCACGCGAGTACTGGTCCCAGATCTTCGCCATCATCGTGACGATGCCTATCAACTTCGTCGTCAATAAGTTGTGGACCTTCCGAGCAGTGAAGCACTCAGGAGAGCTTCCTATGGTTGCCTCTGCAGTTGTTCCCGAAAGTTATGATGACGGCGATGCAGCCGAATCGCGTTAGGGAGCCTGGCGTCTCGGGTAATCTGCATGTGCGTACCCTGACGGAAAGGTCGGTCTCGGATGGTCGTTTTCATCATCGCGATGGTCCTGATTCTCGCGGTCGCCTTGGGCGTTTGCGCCGTGGTGATGCTGGGTCTACGTCATCCTGGTGCCGATCCCGATGCTAGTTTTTGGCGTCACACCGCCACCCGTGTGGGTGAAGATCTCAGCGGTGTTCGACATCGCTGAGGCGGTCTGCCCTCGTGGTTTTGTGAATTGACCGACTAATATCGGCCGACGTGAACCCCATAACCCTGATCTGGATTATCCTCGGCATACTCGTCCTGGTGACGGTGGTTGCTGCCGTCACTGCTGGAGTTTCGCGGCGTAAGGCTCTGCGTGAGGGGTCTAAGCCTGCCCAGGTGTCCCCGGCTCCCACGGAAAGTGGGAAAACAGTTCCCGAAGCGGAGACTCCAGCGGGCGGCGAGTCTGCTGTCGGGCGCCCCGAGTCAGAAGCGTCACAGGTCGCTGAACCAGCGGTCGAGGCGCCCGAGGCGCCAGGCTCGCGGATGGCCCGATTGCGGCGTCGTCTGGCTAACAGCAACAATGCGCTTGCTCGTGGTTTGGCCGAGTTGCTGAGCGCTGACAAGCTCGACGATGACGCCTGGGATGACTTCGAGACCACCCTTATCACCTCCGATCTGGGTGTTGGTCCGACGACGGAGCTCGTCGAGAAGCTGCGCTCGGAACTGGCTATTGATGGGATCTCTGACCCGGCCCATGCTCGCGAGGTTCTGCACCATGAGCTTGTCGAACTCGTCGGATCGGATATGGATCGTTCCATCAACCTAGACCGCCTGGAAGGCAAGCCGGCTGTCGTCCTCATGGTGGGCGTCAATGGCACGGGTAAGACGACGACCTGCGGCAAGCTGGCGCGCGTTCTCGTCGCCGAGGGAAAGACGGTCCTCCTCGGTGCAGCAGACACCTTCCGCGCCGCCGCTGGCGAGCAGCTGGAGACGTGGGGAGAACGCGTCGGTGTGCGTACCGTCCGCAAGGACGCGGGCGCCGATCCTGCCTCCGTCGCTTACGAGGCCGTTCAGACTGGCATTGATGAAGGTGTTGATGTCGTGCTCGTTGACACTGCTGGGCGACTTCACACCAAGGCCGGTCTCATGGATGAACTGGGTAAGGTCAAGCGTGTCATCGAGAAGCTTGCACCGGTGAGCGAGGTGTTGCTTGTTTTGGACGCCACCACCGGGCAGAATGGCCTAACTCAAGCCCGCGTCTTCTCGGAGGTCGTCGACGTGACTGGCATCGTGTTGTCAAAGCTTGACGGTTCCGCGAAGGGCGGCATCGTTGTCCAAGTGCAGCGTGAGCTAGGTGTGCCCGTCAAGCTCATCGGTCTCGGCGAGGGAGCCGACGATCTGGCCCCCTTTGATGCTGATAACTTTGTCACCGGTCTCATGGGTGACGATTCTGCCGAGTGCTGAGGTCCGATAAGTGACAGATATCGCGTGGTTTGCCCCGACTGGTGGGGTCATGATGGTCAGTATCCTCAGCCATAAGCTGTGCGTAGCGGTGCTTATTGCGGCCTTCGCTTTGCCTCTAGCTTTCGTCGTGTGGCGGGCTATAGCGGGTACGGGAAGCTGGTGGCGCAAGATCCTGCGCGGTCTCGGCCATCTCGTGGTGATTTTGCTCGCGCAGGCCTTACTGATTACCGGCGTCTTTCTCTATATCAACCGTGAGTATGGGTTTTTCACGTCATGGTCTGACCTGTTGGGAGAGGTCCAACCAGAGGCTCCGACCCATGATCTAGTCCCGATCCGACGCACCAAGGTCAAAGATATTCCGATCAGTAAGTCCAACCCCCATCCCAACGGTCAGGTGAGCGCAATAACGGTGCCTGGCGCGGATGCCCAATATGCGCGCGTTCCAGTCTGGCTGCCACCCCAGTACTTTGAAAAGTCGGAGCGTCGCACTCGATTTCCGGTGTTGTTCTACATCGGGGGCGTCAATGACACTGGTCAGCGTGACAACAAGTCGATCGACCTCATCGATCCAGCAACCGAACTCATCAAGGACAGGAAGGTCAATCCCTTCGTCATCGTGTTCTTGCCGGGCAAGATTCGTAACGGTATCGACAGCGAGTGTGTTGACGTTGGTCCCTACCGGCATGAGACATGGATCATGAAGATTGTTATCCCGCGGCTTGAGTCGCACTACCGGGTCGGTCACGAGCGCGGGTCACGTTTCATCGGTGGATGGAGCACCGGTGGCTACTGCGCTGCCAATTTGTCGACTAAATATCCCAGGGCTTTCAATGCCGGGTTCTCTTTGGGTGGGTACTACCATCCCATGTTCGAGAATCCGCGCATCGCCAACATGGCCCGACCCCTTATGGCCAACAGCTCGGTGGTGCGTAGGGTCCAGGAACGCAAGATTGAGCGCAGCGTGCGGTTTCTGTCCGTGCTCAACCCCAACGATTTGCAGAGCTGGGGGCCCGGTCGTGTACCGGTGGTTTCGAACGGGCAAGTCGGCCCGGACGGAGGCCAGTTTTACCATGTCGCCAAAGGCATGAAGCAGTTCACCTTTATCTTGCTCACGGGTGGCGGACACCGCGTCAGTGTGTACACACCGTATATCGAGCAGTCATTACAGTGGCTTGGCCAGTTCGGGCTGTAATTGCCGCCGGGAGTCATGATCGAGTCTGGGACGGTAGTCTGTCCTGGTAAGGAACTAGCGCGCTGAAGGACAACCGTGTTCGACACTCTCCAAGACCGCCTCGCATCAACCTTCAAGGGATTGCGTGGTAAGGGGCGTCTCACTGATGCCGATATCGATGCCACGACTCGCCAGATTCGCATCGCCCTGCTTGAGGCTGACGTCAACTTGTCGGTCGTCAAGGAATTCGTGGCGGCCATTAAAGAGCGTTGCCACGGCGAGGAGCTTTCTAAAGCGCTCAATCCGACCCAACAGATCGTCAAGATTGTCAACGAGGAACTCGTCGAGATCCTCGGAGGGCAGACCCGTACGGTTCGGTTTGCGAAGACTCCCCCGACGATCGTCATGCTTGCCGGCTTGCAAGGTGCTGGCAAGACGACCCTGGCTGGGAAGTTGGCTCGGTGGTTCAAGGAAGAGGGCCACTCCCCGTTGTTGGCCGCCTGCGACCTCCAGCGGCCCAATGCCGTCACTCAGTTGCAGGTGGTCGGAGAACGTGCCGGGGTGCACGTCTTCGCTCCTGAACCTGGCAACGGAGTTGGGGATCCCGTCCAGGTAGCCCGTGATGCCGTCGCAGAGGCCGAGCACAAGCTGTACGACGTCGTCATCATCGACACCGCTGGTCGTCTGGGCGTCGACGCCGAGATGATGGCTCAAGCGGCTGACATCAAGACTGCTACCGACCCTGACGAGACCCTCTTCGTCGTTGACGCCATGATTGGTCAGGACGCGGTCAACACTGCGGTGGCCTTCCAGGAGGGAGTCGGATTCGACGGCGTCGTCCTGACCAAACTTGACGGCGACGCTCGCGGCGGCGCGGCTTTGTCCATTGCTCGTGTGGTGGGCAAGCCGATCATGTTTGCTTCCTCGGGTGAGGGTCTCAAGGACTTCGACGTTTTCCATCCCGACCGGATGGCCTCGCGCATCCTCGATATGGGTGACATGCTCACCCTTATCGAGCAAGCCGAGAAAGCTTTCGATCAGGAGCAATCTCAGGCGGCTGCGGCCAAGCTCATGGCAGGCAAGGGGGAGTTCGGTCTCGATGACTTCCTCGGTCTCATGCGTCAAATGCGTCGCATGGGCCCGATGTCCAAGATCATGGGCATGCTCCCCGGCGTCGGCCAGATGAAAGGCCAGATTGAGAACATCGACGAGCGGGAGATTGACCGCATTGAGGCCATCATCTGCGCGATGACTCCGGCCGAGCGTGCTGACGTGTCGATCCTCAACGGGTCACGTCGTGCCCGTATTGCTAACGGGTCTGGCGTGGAAGTTCGTGACGTCAACAACCTGGTCAATCGATTTGTTGACGCTCGGAAGATGATGAGCCAGATGGGCCAGATGATGGGTCCTGGTGCTGGCCGCATGATGGGGTCCATGGCTAAGCGCGGTTCCAAACAGTCGAAGAAGAAGCAGAAGAACCGTAAGGGCTCTGGTAATCCCGCCAAGCGTGCTGCTCAGGCTCGTCAAGCTGCAAAGAAACCGCAGCGGAGCAGCGGTGAGGCGTTCGGGTTGCAGGGCCAGCAGCAACCCAGTCAGGAAGATCTGCAGAAGGCAATGAGTGAATTCAAGATGCCGCCGTCAATGCAGCAGATGTTCAACCAAACGAACAAGAGACCGCGTTGAACCAGCGTCGGTGATGTGTGAAGAGATCGCGAGTTTGACATTACTTCTCCCCGCGACTTCGTGACACGATGGGGCCATGACCGAGGACACCCAGCCGTTGTTCCACACTCACACCCACGACGGATGGACTCATACCCATATGGCCCGTGAGGCCCAAACCGCTCCTGATGAAGACTTGCGTATCCGGGGCGTCGTGCTACCTGACGGGGAAGAACGTGAACTATGGGTTCACGACGGAGTCCTCGTGGAAGGGCCGCTCTCGGGGGCTCGAACTTTGGCTGACGGCTGTTGGATCATTCCCGGTCTAGTTGACGCCCATAACCACATTGGCCTCGATGCTCATGGTGCCGTTGGCACGGAGACTGCCGACGAGCAGGCCCGGACCGAGGCGAAGACGGGCACCCTTCTCATCCGCGATGCTGGATCGCCGAGTGATACCCATTGGATCGACGACCGCGACGACCTTCCGCGGGTCATTCGTGCCGGACGCCACATCGCCCGCCCTAAGCGTTACATCCGTAACTACGCAGCTGAGGTAGATCCGGAAAATCTCGTTGCCGAGGTCGATCGTCAGGCTCGATCCGGTGATGGTTGGGTCAAGCTTGTCGGTGACTGGATTGATCGCGACGAGGGGGATCTCGCTCCGTTGTGGCCCGCAGATATCGCCCAGGCCGCCATCGATCGTGCTCATGAGCTTGGTGCCCGTGTTACTGCGCACTGTTTTTCCGAGGAAGCTCCCGCACAGCTCGTTGATGCCGGTATTGACTGTATTGAGCACGGCACTGGGCTTACCGACGAGACAATCGCCACTATGGCTGAGCGCGAGGTCGGGCTTGTCCCGACTTTGATCAATATCGAGACCTTCCCGTCCATCGCCGCTCAGGCCGACGGCAAGTTCCCAAAATATGCCGCACATATGCGTCACCTCCATACTCACCGTCATGAAACGATCGCCAAGGCTTGGGATGCCGGAGTGCCGATTTATGCCGGTACCGACGCTGGCGGCACTATCAAGCACGGCCTCATTGCCTCCGAGGTTCGGTTGTTGGCTGCCGTAGGGGGAGCGGAGATGGCATTGGGAGCAGCGTCCTGGCGGGCTCGCGCGTGGTTGGGCGGTGAGCAGCTGGGTATTGGCGATTCCGCTGACCTCCTCGTCCTTGACCGTGACCCGAGGGTTGACGTTGGGGTGCTGGAGTCTCCCACCTACATCGTGCTGAGGGGACGAGTAGTCATCAGGTGAAGTCCGTCCCGGCTCGCGTCATCTGCCTATCTGTGGCACAATGTCGAGAGCTTCTGTCCGTTCGGTGCCCTCTCTTATCGGCGGATAGTTCCACCCGAGTTCGGGGGCGATGTCCCCACGTCGTGTCCGTGCTCACCCGTAACTTCCCGGGTTTCGTCCCGGGCGTCTCACTACAGGAGTTACCACACACGTGGCTACCAAAATTCGTCTGAAGCGTCTCGGCAAGATCCGTACCCCGCACTACCGTGTCGTCGTCATGGACTCGCGCGCTAAGCGTGACGGTCGTGCTATTGAGGAAATCGGCCAGTACCATCCCAAGGCCGATCCGTCGGTCATTGTGATCGACTCTGAGCGCGTGCAGTACTGGCTCGGCGTCGGTGCCCAGCCGACTGAAGCTGTTGTTGCTTTGCTGAAGCGCACCGGTGATTGGCAGAAGTTCACCGGCGATACTTCGCCGTCTGGTGTCAAACCGCAGCCCGAGCGTCCCAACAAGGATGATCTGTTCAACGCTGCCCTGGCTGAGGCCGACGAGGCCCCGCGTGAGGCCATCACCAAGAAGTCCGAAGGGGCAGCTGCTGACGAGGCTTCCGAGTCGGCGGCTGGAGACAACAGTGGCGAGAAGGCTGAGGCCTGATCGTGCTAGCCGACGCCCTGGAACACCTCGTCTCTGGCATCGTCGCCAATCCTGACGACGTCCGGGTCCGGGAGAAGGACCTGCGACGCGGCCGGATGCTTGAGGTGCGCGTCAATCCTTCCGACATTGGTAAGGTCATCGGTCGTCAGGGTCGTACGGCCTCTTCGTTGCGCACGGTTATTGGTGCGTTGGCCGGTGACGAGCAGATCAGGATCGACTTCGTTGATGTTGATCGACGCGGGTCGGGACGGCATTCCGACCACCGTGGCCATCGTCACTGAATCGCCAGTCCTTTGACAATATGGGCCGTGGTTCCGCTCTGGCGGGGCTGCGGCCCATGTGCTGTGTCTGGCATCTTGTCTAATCTCATCATTCCCCAGGAGTCACAGTGGAAGAGTCGGCAACGGTGGAGGTCGTCGTCGGACGAGTAGGTCGTGCCCATGGTCTGCGAGGTGACGTCGTCGTTGAGGTGCGTACGGACGAACCAGATGCGAGGTTTGGAGTAGGTGCCACGGTGCAGATTGAGGGGTCCAGACGTGATCTGACGGTTGTACGGTCCCGCTGGGCCAAGGGCTGCCTTATCGTCGCTTTTGACGAAGTGAAAGATCGTCAGGGGGCAGAGGAGCTACGCGGATCGGTTCTCGTCGTTGACGTTGAGCCCAACGATGACCCCGATGACCCCGATGAATTCTGGGATCGCCGGTTGCGTGGGCTGACAGTGGTTGATGAATCAGGTAAAAGCCGCGGGGCTGTCAAAGATGTGCTTCATATGCCAGCCCAAGATGTGCTCGTGATCGACGTAAGTGGGGAGGAACATCTGGTTCCTTTCGTCCACCAACTCGTCCCTACTGTCGATGTGGCGTCCGGGCGGATCGTCGTCAGTGGCATTCCTGGCTTGCTCGATTCGAACGCTGAAGAGGCGAGGTGACGATGAGGCTGGACTACCTGTCAATTTTTCCGGCGTACTTTGATGTCCTCGACATATCTTTGCTGGGTAAGGCGGCAGTCAACGGTCTGGTGGAGGTCCACGCCCACGACTTGCGCGACTGGACCCACGATCGCCATCGCACCGTGGACGACACCCCGTGTGGCGGAGGCGCGGGCATGGTCATGAAGCCTGACCCTTGGGGGGAAGCTTTCGACGAGATCATTGGCACTGAGCCGGACTCGTCGGTTCATGTGATTTTCCCTAGCCCGTCAGGTGCGCCATTTACCCAGTCTGCTGCTCAAGAGTTGTCGTCGGCGGTGCGGATCGTGTTCTGTTGCGGACGGTACGAGGGGATCGACCACCGCGTGATCGACTATGCGCGGTCGATGTGGACTGTTCATGAGGTGAGCCTGGGAGACTACGTGCTTAATGGGGGAGAAGTAGCGGCTCTGGCTATCACTGAGGCCGTGGTTCGGCTGGTGCCCGGGTTCATGGGTAACCCGGAGTCTCTAGCGGAGGAGTCGTTCTCGGCCGGGCAAGACGGCTTGCTGGAGTATCCGCTGTTCACCCGGCCGGTCTCATGGCGTGGCCTCGATGTCCCCGAGGTTCTCATGAGTGGTCATCATGGTCGAATTGCGAAGTGGCGCCGTGATGAGTCAGTCCGCCTGACGTGTGAGCGGCGTCCTGATCTGACGGATTCCGACTTCGGTGTTCCCCATTGAAGCGTCTCTAATCGACAAAATTCGAACCGAAAATGTTGCGATAATCAAGAGTAAAACCCTTAGTGAACCAAGGGTCGAGGGAAGTTTTCGAAAACACAGGGGGTGGGGGCGCAAAAGGGCTGGTAATTGGCTAGTCTTTGGTCCGTGGCGACTACAACACTTACTACTCATCAGAGAGCGGTGCGATCAACTGTCGCGGCGAAGGCCCTCATGGCCGTCACCGGGCTGATCTTAATCCTCTTCCTGCTCATGCACATGTTTGGCAACTTGAAGCTGCTCGCTAGTAACGAGGACTTCAACCGTTACGCCGGTTTTCTTCGCACGATTCTCAACCCGATCCTGCCGGGTGAATCCTTCTTGTGGATTTTCCGGATCTTCATGTTGCTGGCGATCGTGCTGCACATTTGGTCGGCGATTCGCGTTAACAAGCAGCGCAACATTGGAACCGGTGGCGCTGGCCGTTACTCGGTTAAGAAGAACCTCTCGCCGGAGAATACCTATGCTGCCCGCACGATGTTCTGGGGTGGCTGGATCATCTTCCTATTCCTCATCCTCCACCTGCTGCAGTTCACCATTAGCCCTGACTTGCTCAATAACCCGCCCACCGATGCAGCTGGACGCGCAGGGATGGTACTTACGGCCTTCAGCCACTGGTGGTTCGTGCTCATTTACCTCATCGCCATGATCGCGGTGTGCATGCACGTCTCCCACGGTTTCTGGAGTGCCTTTGCGACCCTCGGCGTCAACGTCTCTGGTACCGCTCGCGCTGTGCTGCGCGTGTGTTCCTGGATCGTCGCCATCGTGATCTTCGTGGGCTTCATGACTCCTCCATTCCTGGTCCTGTTCGGGGTGATCTCCTGATGACTGCAACTGCTGCATCCAATAACAACGCCGCTCTCGCCGACCAGTACTGGACGACCGGCGACGAAATCCACGACACGAAGGCCAACCATGACCTTCCGATCGAGAAGATCTGGACTGATCGCCAGTTCACCTCGCGTCTGGTCAACCCGGCTAACCGTCGCAAGATGACGGTCATCATTGTTGGTACCGGTCTAGCTGGTGGCGCTGCCGCCGCAACTCTCGGTGAGGCCGGTTACCGCGTCGAGAACTTCTGCTACCAAGACTCTCCGCGTCGCGCTCACTCGATCGCGGCCCAGGGCGGAATTAACGCCGCGAAGAACTACAAGAATGACGGTGATTCGATCTACCGCCTGTTCTACGACACCGTCAA
>VNIV01000019.1_pt2 | contig 10812 bp, 9 predicted proteins | sample 7248611 | NCBI WGS metagenome assembly VNIV01 (sample SAMN12251775, study PRJNA551026) | human skin metagenome | isolation source: skin samples from healthy patients | host: Homo sapiens | place: France:Paris | reverse complement strand
TTCGTGCGCGAAACGCTGCCGCCGAAGCATCCGTACGCAAAGGTCGTCGTGACCCCGGCAGGTCAGATCCAGCCACAGACGTGGCTGCTGGGATCGTCGGGCCAGTCAGCGGCGTGGGCTGGTGAGCAGGGTATGGACTACGCCTACGCCCAGTTTTTCACCGGGCGCCAGGACACCGGGATCATGGATCACTACCGCGCGCACCTGTCCGACGGCTTCCCCGGCAGGACCCTCTCGGCAGTGTGTGTATCGGCTGCTCCGACACGACAGGAGGCCTTGGAGCAGTCGCTCATGGCGGCGAACTTCCGGGTGAGTCTGGGGACGGGGCGGCCGGTAACCTTTGTCACGGCCTCTCAAATGGACGCAGAGACCCGTTCGCTGCTGACGAGCTACGTCCTATCGAACGAGGACACGATTTTCGTTGGGGATTACGACGAGGTGGCCGACAAACTCACCGCCTTCCAGGATGCTCACCACGTCGACGAGTTGATGCTCATCAGTTACATCGACAACGTGCAGACCAAAGTGGAGCGGTACCGTCAGCTCGCAAAGCGGCTGATCTGACCGTGGGAGTGTCAGGGGGGTGCGGTCCATCGACCGTAGTTGCATTGAGGAGTGTTTAGCCCTATCTGGCCGACACGCGGTATCGAGTATTAGCTCTCAGGCCACGGCCCGACTTAATCTCCAGTAGGAAGTCACTTCAAAAAGCTCCCCCGACTGGACTCGAACCAGTAACCCTCTGATTAACAGTCAGATGCTCTGCCAATTGAGCTACAGGGGATCAGCGCCCTAGCGCAAGATGAAACATTAGCAGCATCGCTCGTGCGAAAACAAATCACGCCATGTGCACGCCCTCATACCACTGCACCGCATCACGTCATCCCCACTCGTTCTTCAGGGAATCAGTTGCCTCCATAACTGCCTGACGCGTCTCAGGATCGTTGAGGTCAGCCGAGTCTCTTGCCACCGCCGTCCAGGCAATGGCTCCATCGGCATCGGCCAGGCGTCCAGCCGGAATACGGCCCGCAATGAGGACATTCCCACCGTGCACAGGCACTGTTCTCGTCGCTGCAATGGACTCGGTAATCTTGGCTCGGAATACTTCGGGGATCTTGCCCGGTTTGCTCAATACCACTGAAGCGCTGGACCCATCCAGGAACTCCCAGCTGAGAGTCGACGCTTCACCATTCCACCTGCCGCGAACGATCTCGTGCCACGCCACCGCCGAGTCAACCTCGTCGGTGAGCACGACCAATCCCTCGGTCACGGCGATAACAATAGCCCCGTCGCCCCGCCCATGAGCGAGCACCTTCACGTCGTTAAACCCGAGAACAGCTCGCAGACGGGCCATCTCGTCAGCACTTGGTCCCTTCGTCCACCACATGCCCTCCATCCTGTCATGCAGCCACGACCTGCTGCAGATGACGCCTCAGCCGTCCGAGAGCTCGCTGCTCGATGCGTCTGACGTTCGACGCCGATAGTCCTAACTCATGGGCAACTGCAGTGATCGTCATAGGCTCACCTTCAAAACCGTGCCTCAGCTCCACGATGCGTCTCTCCTGACCCGTCAGCAGGCCAATGAGCCCAGACTCGGGATCGTCGCAACTTTTCTGAACAACAGCCACCTGCTCGAAAAAACTGGTTTCTACCTCCCAACATTCGACCCTCCTCTTCTCCACCCACATAACGTCCTTGCCCATCCGTGCCGCGATCGCATCACTACTGGGCACACTTTGCCAGCGTGCCGTCAGCTCCTCTTCGATACGAGCAACCTCCGCCGCCTCTCGCATCACTGACCGCGATCTGGCCCCGCTTAATCGAACAACCTCTTCACCGATGCGACGACGAATCCACGTCCAGGCAACGGTAGAAAACCGTGCTCCGCGACGTACGTCGTACCTCTCGATAGCCTCTCCCAGCCCGACGCAGCCGGCTTGGATAAGGTCCTCGACGCTGCACCGGTAGGACACAGCCGCCTGACGAGCCTGGGTCAAGACGATCGCCAACATTTGACGCCACAGCGTTTGTCTGGCGCCCACTCCGTCGTCGGAGATCCTGCGCAGCTCTGCCTCACTGACCGGGACTGCTGCCAGGAAGTGCCCAGCGAGAATAGCATCAGCAATGGCACCAGCATCGAGCCTGCGAAACAGATCGTGCTCCTCCGCAGGATCCAAGATTCCGACGCCGTCGATGAAATCCGTGTATCTCATGGTCCGACAATGACGCGTATTGGACCATGATGGAACCTCTCATAGACAATCTGTGGACACAGAAAAAGTTGTCCACAGATGCCACGTTAGGCTGAGGCAGCTCCGCCCGCCACAATAAGACTCTTGCGTAGCGCCTCAAGGGTTACCAGATCAGAGAACATGGCGTTGTAGAGCTTGCGGTCCTGGTTCGGGTTCGTGCGTTGCAGGCGCGATTTCAGGTTGGCGATGTCGTCGGTAATTGACAATAGCCGCACCCGAGCCGCGTACGCCTCTGCGTAATCCCGGTCAGGCTCTTCGCGCAGCACCGGCTCCACCAACAAGGCCACTTCAAGTTGCTTCACTTGCGGATCCGGGGTCGCCTCACTAACTTTCTCCGTCCATCTGTCCTGGCCACGCGGCACAGCCAGCACAGCCTCGAACACGGCCTGATAGGCCGGATGGCGCAAATCCTCGACCTCGACCTGGTCCCATTCTTCGTTAAAGAGGTCGGGATGTTGCAGAGCAAGTTTGAGGAATCCTCGTTCAGCTGACAAGGAAACATCAGCCGGATCTGGCCACGGGATCCCCGAACCTTGCTGCGGTTCAGGAGGGGGAACGATGGTCAACTGCGGCTCAGAACGATGCTGCCTTCGGGTATGCGAGACCTCTCGACGTACCAGGTCAACGTCAGTACCTACCACTTGGGAGAGCTCACGCAGATAGCCGTCCACTAAGGACTGGTCGCGAATGCTGGTAACTAGAGGGGCTGCTGCCCTAATGGCAGCAACACGGCCATCCGCACGATCAAGGTCGAACTGGCTAACTGTGTTCTCCATGACATAGCGGTACAGCGGGATTCGACGTGCTACGAGCTCTCGAACGGCTTCTGGTCCGCGTTGCATGAGTAGGTCGCACGGATCTAGCCCAGTGGGCTCGACGGCGACGTAGGTCTGAGAGGAGAACTGGTTATCGCCACGAAACACCTTGAGGGCTGCCTTCTGGCCGGCAGCGTCACCGTCAAAAGTGAAGATGACCTCTCCGTTGAGAGATCCGCTGTTGCCCATGAGGCGCTGAATGAGCCGAGCATGGTCATCGCCAAAAGCAGTGCCACAGGCCGCGACGGCGGTATCTATGCCGGACAGGTGCGCCGCCATGACGTCGGTGTACCCCTCGACGATGACGGCCTGGCTCTTCTTGCCGATGTTGGCCCGGGCCAGGTCCAGTCCGTACAGGACATGTGATTTTTTGTAGACCGGAGTTTCGGGGGTATTGACGTACTTGGCGGGCAGACGGTCATCGTCGTAGACCCGTCTAGCACCGAAGCCGAGCACGGACTTGCCCGAGTCTTTGATCGGCCACAACACTCGTCCCTGGAAAAAGTCCCATCCTTGGGAGCGCACCAGACCTGACTCAATGAGGACCTTGGGAGCAAAGCCCTTCGCCATCAGGTGGTCGCGCAGCACGTGGCCATCGCGCGGTGCGTAACCCATCCCGAACTGCACGGCAGCATCGGGAGAAAAACCTCGTCCAGCGACAAATTCCCGAGCGATACGACCCTCATCGGTCGACATCTGGGACTGGAAGAACTCCGCTGCTGCCTCATTGGCGGCGAGGATCTGCATCCGCAGGCCTGGCTCAAGGCCAGGACGACCATCGTCGATGATGCGTAGCTGGACGCCAACTTTGTCGGCAAGACGCTGAACAGCCTCGACGAAGGTGAGGTTGTCGATCTTCTGAACGAAGGAGATCGTGTCGCCACCCTCACCGCAGCCGAAACAGTAGAACAGGCCGCGCGAGGGTGTCACTTGGAAGCTGGGGGTCTTCTCGTCGTGAAAGGGACATAGGCCTTTCAGAGAGTCGCCGCCGGCATGGCGCAAGGTGACGTACTCACCAACGACTTCGTCGATCCGGGCCCGTTCCCGAACCAGGGCGATGTCCTCCTCGTTGATCCGGCCAGCCATACCTACGATCCTACCCATGTGTGGCCGGAGCACCCGAATGGTGCAAAACTGTCCGCCGTGACCGTAAACCCTACTTGGCAGCTCGGGTTAGCAATGGTGCTGCTCGTCGCACTGGCCGTCATCGCTTCCCTTCTTGGACGTCTGGGTGTCGCCAAGGCTTCCGTTATCGCCTCTGTGCGGGCAGTGGTGCAGCTCGGAATCGTCTCCGTCATCCTTGTCTATGCTCTGGCCCATATGTGGGCGGCATGTCTATTCACGGTGCTCATGTTCGCCATCGCTGTGCATACGACTGCGAATCGTTCCGGGGTTTCTGCAGCATGGATGTGGGCGGCAATAGCCATGATCGCCGGCGTCCTTCCGGTGCTTCTTATCATCTTTGCGACTGGCTGTGCCCCGTTGAGTCCGGCGTCCCTGATCCCAGTGGCTGGCATCATCATCGGCAACATTATGAGTGGTCACACCTTGGCCTGCCGTCGTTTTTTCGCCGATTTGCGCGAGGGAATCGGCATCTTCGAGGCGGGCCTAGCTGTCGGTTTTCCACGTCGTGACGCCATTGCGCTGGTTACCGAACCCAGCGTCACCGAATCGGTACTGCCGACTGTCGACCGCACCGCGACCGTCGGTCTGGTGACCTTGCCGGGCGCCTTCGTCGGCGTGCTCTTAGGCGGAGGCTCAGCCCTGCAAGCAGGTGCTGCACAAGCCCTCGTTCTCATCGGCATTCTGGCTGGCCAGGCGGTAACCGTCATCGTCGCTCACGAACTCGTTAAAAGAGCCAAGCTGCTACCTGAAGATCTCACAGGCAAGCTTCACCCGTGAGTAAATTCATGCCGTCTTGTCAAAAGCCCCTACCCATACCTCTAGGCAGACGGCGTCGGTCCCATCCCAACAGCTCGGCGGCATGGGAAAAAGCGAATTGATCCGTCATTCCCCCCACATACGCGACGACCTGGTGAATCCGGTCAGCGTCAGTCTCCAGAAACTCTGTAGGCACCTGGTCTATATGGCCTTGGTAATAAGCCACCAGCCCATGCAAGACCTCGACGACAGCCTCTGCCTGCCCGAGTGACTCAGGGCGGGTATAAATCCGCTCATAGTTAAAAGCTCTCAGCGCTGCCAGGGCTTCAGCGACGTCTGCGGACATCCCGACTCGACCAGTAGCACAGGTAGTGTCAATGACACAGCGGATGAAAACCGACAGCTGGGTGCGTCGATCTGTTCCAGCCACCTCGGTAACAACCTGCGGCAATTCTTTAACGGTAACGATCCCTGCTTTGATGGCATCTTCAAGGTCGTGAGCACAGTAGGCAATCCGGTCGGCAAAAGAAACTACCTCTCCCTCCACCGTGCCTGGCGCCGGACGCGACCAGGAATGGTTACGAATGCCATCGAGAGTTTCAGCACACAAATTCAGGCTGGCCAAGCTGACGTCAGCTCCCCATGGACCGTGGTCAAATCCTTCCGGGATAAAGGCATCAAAGGCCTGCTCGGAGGCGTGCCCTCCCGGCCCGTGACCGCAGTCGTGGCCTAGGGCCATAGCGTCGGCCAGGGTGATATTCGCCCCGATCCCCGCCGCGATCGACCGTGCGACCTGAGCCACTTCGAGGGCATGGGTGAGGCGAGTGCGCTGGTGATCAGTGGGGTGGACGACGACCTGGGTTTTGCCAGCCAGCCGTCGGAACGATGTGGAATGGACGATACGATCCCGATCACGCTCGAAACAGGTACGCTCCGGATCTGGATCCTCGGCAACGGCACGATTGCCGGCACCCCTAGCTCGAGTAGCTCCTGGACGCAGTAGCAGGTTCTCGCGCTCCTCGCGGGCTTCACGTCCAACGACCTCGCCGATGTCGATCCGCGCGGTACCCGATGGATGGGCGTGAACAATGTCGTCAAAGCCACGGTGGCCAGCCATTGTCAGAGCCCAGGCTCGAGCGCGTTCTCCCACTTCGGACATGTCCCTATACTGTCTTAACCAGAGTCGCGGGACCAGCCCGAGGCGAGATCATCCCCCGGAAGCGTCGATCTCAGCAGCGGACAGATCATCGTCGTCAAGGGTGTGAGTGTCCAGCCATCCGTGCGGCATGACGACCTTTCGCCGCGGGGCGCCCTGACGACCACGGGCCTTGCCAAGCTCCTTAACTGGGAAAGGGGCGTCGTGGTCAAGGGTGGCCAACAAGGAATCGAGTTCGTCGAAACTGGAAATCTGGCCGAGAACATGACGGGTTTCCCCACCTACGGGGAATCCCTTAAGGTACCAAGCCATATGTTTGCGCATGTCCACCAGACCATGCATTCCCTGATATTTCACCAGCAGTTCGGCATGGCGACGGATCATGGCGCACACTTCACCCAAGGTCGGCAAGGTGGTGGTGTCACGACCGGCGAAGGCATCGGCCAAGTCACGGAACAGCCACGGACGACCGAGACAACCACGACCAACCTCGACGCCGGCACAACCCGTTTGCCCGACCATGGCCATTGCGTCGCTGGCCTCCCAGATGTCACCGTTTCCAATGACGGGGACATCGACGGTCTTGACAAGCTCGCCAATGGCATCCCAGTGGGAGTGCCCAGCGTAGGCCTCGGCGACAGTGCGAGCGTGCAAACACACCGCAGCGGCGCCGGAATCGACCGCAGCCCGGGCTGAATCAATGTAGGTGATGTGCTCGGGGTCAATGCCGATCCGAGTCTTGACGGTGACCGGGACCCCATGGGCGTCACCGGCCTGGACAGCCGCAGAAACCACGGCCGCAAACCGGTCTAGCTTCCACGGCAGGACTCCCCCGCCACCCTTGCGGGTGACCTTGGGCACTGGACAGCCGAAATTAAGGTCAACGTGATTGACCCCGTATTTCTCGCACAGGATCGATGTCGCCTCGCCCACCATTCCCGGGTCGACGCCATAGAGCTGAACGGACCGGACATCTTCACACTCGGCAAAGGCAAGCATGCCGTGGGTCTTGTGGTCCCCGTAAACCAGGCCACGCGACGTGATCATTTCGCAGACATACAGGCCCGCACCTTGTTCGGCACAAAGCTGGCGGAATGCGGCATTGGTAACGCCGGCCATGGGGGCCAGCACCACCGGGGTATCCACCGAAACGGTGCCTCCAGAGGGCGCGATCAGGGTGAGGGGATCGGAAAACACCAGCCCATGGTAAGCGTGGCAATCCGGTTCAGCAGAAACCGTCGTGCCAGCGCCAGTGGCACAACGAGACATCACGACCCGCATTGCCACACCATCCCGGCCACAGGCCGCTGCGGGCCGAGCACTACCCTCATGCTGTGATCATCCCTGACGAGAACCCATCTACCAGCCGGCGCTGGGACCGCCCTATTCCCCGAATCGGAGACACCACTTCTTCTGCCACCCGAGCCGCAGCTCCCACCGGATGGTCCCTGGGCGACCAGGTACAACAGGGGCTGGACACCGCTATCGATACTCGACGTGACATCCGCCGTTACCGCCACGACGACGTCCCCAAAGAACTCGTCAACACCGTGTTGTGGGCCGGCCATCGCGCTCCGAGCGTTGGCCATAGCCAGCCGTGGCGGTTCATCGTGGTGCGCGACGCCGACATTCGTGATCGCGCTGCCGTGATGGCCGACCGAGAGCGACTGCGTCAGGCTGAACTCCTCACCCCCGATCGGCGTGCCCACCTCCTCGACCTCCAGCTCGAGGGGATCCGCGAGGCCCCCGTCGGCATCGTCGTCGCATGTGACCGTCGAGCACCGGCCTCAGGGGTACTGGGACGCAACACGTTCACCGACGCCGACATGTGGAGTTGCGCCTGTGCCGTCGAGAATATGTGGCTCACTGCCCGAGCTCACGGCCTGGGGATGGGGTGGGTGACCCTCTTCCAGCCCGAAGAACTGGCCGAACTACTTCACCTTCCGAACGACGTTGAGACCCTGGGTTGGCTATGCCTAGGATGGCCCGACGAACGTCCTCCGGCTCCTGGCCTTGAGAGGCGCGGTTGGTCGCGTCGTGTGCCGCTCAGCGACGTCACCTTGGCGGACCGCTGGCCCGATAGTGCTCAGCCTGAGGCACCCGTTTCGGCCTTGCGTCAGACCCTGCACTCCCCCAATCGTTACCAGGTTGTCGCCGCTCACGACGACGCTGACCAGCTCCTCACCCCGCCCGGGTCTCTCGGCCTGCTCGACCAGACCCTCGACCGAGTCGAGGCTGCGGGTGGAACCGAGATCACCGGCGGCACCCTTGTCTTAGTCGGAGCGGACCACCCCGTCGCTCACCTCGACGTCACGGCGTTCGAGGCCTCGGTGACCCACGACGTCATGGCAGCCTCTGTCGCCGGAACCGGGCTGGGCGTTTCCACCGCAACTGCCGCCGGGCTGTCCCACCTTGTCGTCGACGCCGGGGTTGCTCAGCCGGTACAGGGTGCCAGGTCCGTCCGCATCCGCGGAGAGCGTGGCGACCTCCGCCACGCTGACGCCATGACCCCTGTCCAGGTAGAAGCTCTGCTGCGCGACGGGCAGGCCCTGGGGGCAGAAGCATCCCATGATGGACTGGTATGTCTCGGCGAAGTCGGGGTCGGTAACACCACCATCGCCACAGCCCTAGCCTGCGCTATGACCGGGTTGGGCCCCGACGAGGCCGTCGGTTTGGGAGCTGGAAGCGATACCGCCATGGTGGAACGTAAGGCCGAGATCATCAAGGCTGCTCTGACCCGTACTCACACCGACCCCAACGACCCCGAGCGCCTTCTTGCCGCCTTGGGAGGCCCTGAGTTCGCTGTTCTGGCAGGGGTGTGCCTGGGTGCCGCCGAGGCCGGCTCCCCGGTGGTCCTTGACGGTCTGGCTACCAGCGTCGCAGCCCTCATCGCGACCAAGTTCTCGCCGGGTCTCCACGGCTGGCTCGTCGCTTCGCAGGCATCACGAGAACAGGTTCATCACATTGTGCTGGCTGAGTTAGGCCTGGAAGCCCTCATGGAGTTGCGGATGCGCGCTGGCGAAGGCGTCGGAGCATGTTTTGGGGCCCAGATGATTCTCACCGGTCTGCAGGTTCGCCGTACCGCCGCGCGAACCTGCTGAGCTCGTGAGCTTGTTTTCTTTAACCTTGGCTCCACATCATCGACGTCGTCACCGAGGAAGGACCGCCGTGTCGGCACCATCACCCACTTCGCCCCGATTCTCAACATTGGCCTGGACTTCGACTGCGCCCGCAACTGCATGCCGAGGGCTGGTACCCGGGACCTCCGGGTACCAGCCCTTCGCTGCGCGACCAAACGCTCAGTTGTCTTTGCTGCGTGCTCCCCGGAATCCGGCACGCCAACGCTCCCGGTTGACCCGGGCGACGGCTACCAACGGAATGCTCACCGGGCAGGCCTCAACGCACTCGCCATACAGGGAACACGGACCGAACTCCTCATCAAGGGCGTTGATCATGCGTCGCGCACGCTTCGAACGCTCCTGACGCCCCTGCGGCATCATCGCCAAGTGCGACAGCTTCGCGCCGGCGAAAAGCATCGCCGCGCCATTTGGACAAGCCGCCACGCACGCTCCGCATCCAATACACGATGCGAAGTCGAGAGCTTGCTCGGCCTCGGCATGCGGCTGCGGCACCGAATCTGCATCAGGGGCCGTGCCCGTCATAACGTCGACCGTTCCACCGGCCTGTATCAGGTGATCCATGCTCGTACGGTCGATGGCTAGGTCACGGATGACCGGAAAGGCTGCCGAGCGGAATGGCTCAATTTTGAAATGGGTGATATGGGGGAATGCCCTCAAATGCTGACGACACGCCGGGGTATTCGGCAGCGGACCATGGGGCTTGCCGTTGACCATGAACCCACAGCACCCGCACACTCCCTCACGACAATCAGACTCGAAAACAATCGGATCACCGTCATTTTCGACGATCTGATCGTTGAGCCGGTCGAGCAATTCCAGCAGGCTCCACTCCGGCTCGGCATCTTCGACAACGTGGTGCTCAAAATGTCCTTTGGCGTCAGGGCCGTTCTGACGCCAGATATCCAGTTCCACCCTCATCGGTAATCCCTCACCTGCAGATCGATCAACGAGAACGACAACGGTTCGCTATGCCGCACCTTGGTGCCATCAGGGCGTGTCTCCCATGCCGAAACCGCACACCAGTCATCGTCATTACGTTTGGCTTCACCGGCTTCGGTGGCGTACTCGTTACGGAAGTGTGCACCTGCCGATTCCCGGCGGTCCAGGGCGTCAAGAATCATGACCTCGCCGAGCTCGATGAAGTCGGCCACTCGACCGGCCTTCTCGAGTTCCTGGTTGAGTCGGTTTCCCGTTCCGACCACCTTGACGTCGCGCCAGAACTCCTCACGCAGCTCGCGCACCTTTGTAAGGGCGTCGAGCAGCCCGGCCTCGTCGCGGGCGACCCCGCACCCCTCATAGAGGATGTCGCCGAGCTTGCGGTGGAACCATTCCGGGCGGTGTGTTCCGCCGCAGTTGAGCAAGGCATCAGTGCGCTTCTGCACCCTCTCAATGGCTGCGCTGACCTCGGGGGCGTCCAGGGGTAACACGGGCTTTCCGACGAACCCAGCCAAATAGTTCGGCACCGTCAGTGGCAGGGTGAACCACCCGTCGACACTGGCCGACAGCAAGGAGTTAGCCCCCAATCGGTTCGCGCCGTGGTAGTTGTTTGACGCCTCACCACCGACGAACAG
>VNIV01000240.1_pt1 | contig 10831 bp, 8 predicted proteins | sample 7248611 | NCBI WGS metagenome assembly VNIV01 (sample SAMN12251775, study PRJNA551026) | human skin metagenome | isolation source: skin samples from healthy patients | host: Homo sapiens | place: France:Paris | reverse complement strand
GTAATAAATTAAGAGAAGATTAGATTGTAGATAAACCTACCTTGAAAAAAGAAAGGTTTGTCTTATATTGTCTCTTTTATATGTTTATCGACTTAATAAAGACAGATTATACATTTTTCTGGATTTTGTTTTTAAAATCTATGATCTGTCTTTATTGTTCATTTCTTTGATTAACACTATCATCACTAATAAAGTTTTTTATACGAAATATAATGAATTTAAATTGGGCATTATTTATGCGCTGACTTCGGAGGAAACAGTCCTAGTTGAAGACTTTAGAAACTCTCACTGATTTATCTGTGTAAAATTTCTGGATCATGATGTAGCCTTAGAAAGCATGCATAAAAAAACTGCCCACATAGTCATAGACTTTGTCGACAGTCTAAAGAGCAGATTAAATCTGCTTTTTTTATTATATATAGATTTTGATTAAGTGAATTGAATGATGATAAACTTTATAGCCAATTGTTTTTACGATATTTCTTTTTGACACTGAAACCAACACCGAATGTTGCAATGAGTAGTATAAATGTTAAAATCATCATTGGAACATTTGCAGCACCCAATGCAAAGCTAAATAAAGTTAAAAAAACGACTGCTAAAATTGAGAAGATCCAAAAGATGCTTTTTGATTTTTTTTGTTGCATCCCATACCTCACCTTTTACTTATCTTTTCACTAATTTATGATATAATAAAACAGTTGTAATTAAAAGTGGGAGTTTACTCAAGAAAGGAAATTTATAAAATGACTAAATTAAGAGAAGATGTTCGTAATATAGCGATTATTGCGCACGTTGACCATGGTAAAACAACTTTAGTAGATGAGTTGCTTAAACAATCTGGTATTTTTAGGGAAAATGAACATGTCGACGAACGTGCAATGGATTTTAACGATTTAGAGAGAGAACGTGGTATTACGATTCTCGCTAAAAATACAGCAATCGATTACAAAGGTACACGTATTAACATTTTAGATACACCTGGTCACGCCGATTTCGGTGGTGAGGTTGAACGTATCATGAAAATGGTAGACGGGGTTGTACTTGTAGTAGATGCCTATGAGGGTACTATGTCTCAAACTCGATTCGTACTTAAAAAAGCTTTAGAACAAAACTTAAAACCAGTCGTAGTTGTTAATAAAATAGATAAACCAGCAGCAAGACCAGAGGGAGTAGTTGATGAAGTACTAGACTTATTCATTGAATTAGAAGCTAATGACGAACAACTAGATTTCCCAGTCGTATATGCTTCTGCAGTCAATGGTACAGCAAGTCTTGAATCTGATAAACAAGATGAAAATATGCAATCATTATATGAAACCATTATTGATTACGTTCCAGCGCCCGTTGATAATCACGATGAGCCATTACAATTCCAAGTCGCATTACTTGATTACAATGATTACGTGGGGCGTATAGGTATTGGACGTGTTTTCAGAGGTAAAATGCGTGTAGGTGATAATGTGTCACTTATTAAATTAGATGGCACAATTAAGAATTTCCGTGTAACTAAAATCTTTGGTTATTTTGGGTTAAAACGTGAAGAAATAGAAGAAGCGCAAGCAGGAGATTTGATTGCAGTTTCCGGTATGGAAGATATTAACGTTGGTGAAACGATTACACCACATGATCATCAAGATCCTCTACCTGTCTTACGCATTGATGAGCCTACACTTGAAATGACTTTCAAGGTTAATAATTCACCATTTGCCGGTCGTGAGGGTGATTACGTCACAGCACGTCAAATTCAAGAAAGATTAGATCAACAACTTGAAACAGATGTATCTTTAAAAGTCACACCAACTGATCAGCCTGATGCATGGATTGTAGCAGGACGTGGAGAATTACATTTATCAATTTTAATTGAGAATATGAGACGTGAAGGATTTGAGTTACAAGTTTCTAAACCTCAAGTTATTTTACGTGAAATTGATGGTGTCTTAAGTGAACCATTCGAGCGAGTTCAATGTGAAGTACCATCTGAAAATGCTGGTGCAGTTATAGAATCTCTAGGCGCACGTAAAGGTGAAATGCTCGATATGTTGACGACTGATAACGGTTTAACACGTTTAATATTTATGGTTCCAGCTCGAGGTATGATTGGTTACACTACTGAATTTATGTCATTGACACGTGGTTATGGTATTATCAACCATACTTTCGAAGAATTCAGACCTCGTGTTAAAGCTCAAATAGGTGGTAGACGTAATGGTGCACTCATTTCTATGGATCAAGGTCAAGCCACTGCCTACGCGATTATTAACTTAGAAGACCGCGGTGTCAACTTTATGGAACCAGGTACTGAAGTATATGAAGGTATGATTGTTGGGGAACATAATCGTGAAAATGACCTAACTGTTAATATCACTAAGGCAAAACTTCAAACCAACGTACGTTCAGCTACGAAAGACCAAACACAAACAATGAATCGTCCCAGAATATTAACTTTAGAAGAAGCGTTACAATTTATTAACGATGATGAGTTGGTAGAAGTGACACATGATAGTATCAGATTGAGAAAGAAAATTTTAAATAAATCAACACGTGAAAAAGAAGCTAAGCGTGTGAAACAAATGATGCAAGAAGATCAATAAGATAAAAAAGGTGCGACCACATTAATATTCTTGTGGTTGCACTTTTTTTCTATGAATGATGGGTTGGTGTATTTGAACTTTCATTTACCATTTGTGATTTACGTTGTTTTGGTGTGTCTAAACGACTTTTACAATCGTCACACATAAATGTACGGATAGGATTATTTCTTAAACGTTTTGCTTCAACAGTGTGTTCATCAATGAATACTTTCGTATCACAAATGATACATTGAACTTCTAGCACACTAAATCACCTCTATATGTATTACGTAGTTAAATTGATATGAGTATCCTTTTTCAGGTATATAAATGAAGCTATCTACAGCGTTGTCATTATATAAACGTTTACCGTCCTTAGCAAATTGGAAAAAAAGATAAGGTAACAATTCCATATGTACTTCTATAGAATGTTCTTCATTATATAATTTAATCGCTCTAGCATCATTATTCGGTTCGGCATTTTTGAAAAATGGAGTCATATTTATCGCAAATGTACCATCCAGTATTGAACGTTTTTTATATTTTATTTCAGAATTAAGTGTAGGCGGATTGGTCTGACCTTCTAAAATAGCGCGATTCCATTCTCTATTATCATTAAAATTGATAGGTCTTGTACCGTCAAACACGCCACGTTCTAAATCTTCAATACTTACTTTTCTATCATCAAAAATCCAAGTTGTTCTATCTAACGTGATAGGGAACTTGACTGCTCCTTTAATTTGAATCATAAATGCCCACTCCCTGTATTTTTTCTTCAATTATTTTAACACAAAATCGCTTTCACATATTTTAAATTCGCTTGATTTTTAACATCTAGTAAGATAAACTTCAAGTGTGAAGATATTAATGAAATGATAGGGGGAGTACGTCATGGCTAACCAATCGAAATTAAAAAATACGGCATATGACCAATTAAATAAAGATGCAGACAGAATATTACATCTAATTAAAGTTCAAATGGATAATTTAACTTTACCTTCTTGTCCTCTTTATGAAGAAGTATTAGATACTCAAATGTTTGGTCTACAAAAAGAAGTTGACTTTGCTGTTCAGCTTGGTTTAGTTGATAAAGAAGATGGTAAGCGATTAATACTTAGACTTGAAAAAGAACTTTCTAAATTACATGAAGCTTTCACAAACGTTTAATGCTTTATTTTAATAGACAAGAAACAATTGTCCTAGATTAAAGTGTTGATACTTTATCTTGAAATTATAAATAAGAAGGTATATTGCGTATATAATTAAGTTGTACATAATTCGTCATCGTAACAATGACTGAGATGATATTCAAATTGATATCTTTCTCGGTCATTTTTGTTGTATTCAATTAAAATAGTAGTTTTAGATTATCAAAATTATTGAGTCGATGGCATTTAAAATGTACGCCTCATAATTGTCACTATTGTAGTAGTGAGTATCTTTTTTTGTCTCTCGGCAATTAAGTGACAGTTTTGCTTAATAATATTTGTTTAATCGAAGGGTTCAAGTATATAATAGACAAGACAGCTTTTTAAAAATTGATATTAATTTACTAAGTCAACGAAGTCATAAGCTTTAAAATTTCAGAATTGGATGATCTAGTATATGAAAAATTTTAAAAATATAATGAGATATATTGGAAAGACTTCTAAATTTATCGATTATCCATTGTTAATTACATATGTTGTCCTTTGTCTGATTGGATTAGTCATGGTTTATAGTGCGAGTATGGTTGCTGCGACTAAGGGAACATTAACGGGTGGTGTTCCTGTTACAGGAACTTACTTTTATAATAGACAACTTTTATATGTCATTATGAGTGTGATTATTGTTTTCTTTATGGCATTTATCATGAACGTGAAAGTATTGAAAAAGCCTAATGTTCAAAAAGGAATGATGATTGGTATTTTCGTGTTACTATTGTTAACTCTAGTAATAGGTAAAAATATCAATGGTTCCAAAAGTTGGATAAACTTGGGTTTTATGAACTTACAAGCATCTGAGTTATTGAAAATTGCTATTATTCTTTACATACCATTTATAATTGAAAAGAAAATGCCAGCAGTTAGACAAAATATCAAGTTAATTTTAGGTCCGATTCTATTTGTAGTTACTTGTTTGATTCTAGTGCTTTTCCAAAAAGACGTAGGTCAAACAATGTTAATTCTAATTATATTTTTCTCTATTCTTTTTTATTCTGGTATTGGTGTACAGAATATGTTGAAGTGGGGAACTTTAGTTGCAATTGGATTTTTAATTATCGCTACACTCATGCTGATTTTACACATGGTTCCAAGTTATTTACAGGCGCGTTTTAGTACTTTAACTAATCCTTTTGGTCAAGAGTCTGGGACTGGTTATCATATTTCCAACTCTTTAATGGCAATAGGTAATGGTGGATTATTTGGACGAGGGATTGGTAATAGCATAATGAAATTAGGCTATTTACCAGAGCCACATACTGATTTCATTTTTGCAGTTATTTGTGAGGAATTAGGTCTTGTAGGTGGTTTAATCGTTATATTTTTAGAATATTTCATTGTTTACCGTGCGTTCCAACTTGCCAATAAAACAACATCTCACTTTTATAAATTAGTGTGTGTGGGTATTGCAAGTTATATAGGAAGTCAAACGTTTGTAAATATTGGTGGTATTTCAGCTACGATTCCATTAACAGGAGTGCCTCTACCATTTATTAGTTTTGGTGGTTCTGCCATGATTAGTTTAAGTATTGCAATGGGGCTATTATTAATTACCGCTAAACAAATCAAACAGGATGAGAAACGCAACAAACAACGCAAGCTTGATATGAAACGTCGCTTTCATTAAATGATAATTGAATAACGATTTATAGATGAGTATAGAGTAACAACTTCTTTAATTGATTTTGGTTCTATATTAAATAAGTTTTGTGAGAATTTAAGTATTTTCGCATTTCTTATTTAATTATAAGCTTTTTTATGGAACTAAGATTTTGTAAATCAAAAGCTCAAACTAGCGTATCATTCATATAGATGATAATATAAAATTATTAACAATAATAAGTTTTCGTTCAATTAACTGAAAACTTATTTGTGATGGCTTTATACGATTCTGTAAGGGATGTCTAAAAGATAAGTTTTACAAATTAGTAAACTATCTTTAACTTTGATACATTACTATAGAATTATTCTGTTATTTAGGATAAAATTTTATTATCTAATAATTTAGAAAATTCTAATTATTCTAAGGGGTGTCTTAGCTTTTGAAACAAATAAAGAACTTACTTGTTGCTAACCGTGGCGAAATTGCCATTAGAATTTTTAGAGCAGCAGCAGAATTAAATATAAGTACAGTAGCCATTTATTCTAATGAAGATAAAAGTTCACTTCATAGATATAAAGCAGATGAATCTTATTTAGTCGGAAGTGATTTAGGACCTGCTGAAAGTTATTTAAATATTGAAAGAATTATTGAAGTAGCTCTATGTGCAGGTGTTGACGCAATTCACCCTGGATATGGATTTTTAAGTGAAAATGAACAATTTGCACGTCGATGTGCAGAAGAAGGTATTAAATTTATTGGACCACACTTAGAGCATTTAGATATGTTTGGAGATAAAGTGAAAGCAAGAACAACTGCCATTCAAGCTGATTTACCTGTTATTCCGGGTACAGATGGTCCAATTGAGAGTTTTGAAGCAGCACAACAATTTGCTAAAGAAGTTGGCTATCCATTAATGATTAAAGCTACGAGTGGTGGTGGCGGTAAAGGCATGCGTATTGTACGAGAATCAAGTGAACTTGAGGATGCTTTCCACCGTGCTAAATCTGAAGCTGAAAAATCGTTCGGCAATAGCGAAGTTTACATTGAAAGATATATTGACAACCCTAAACATATTGAAGTTCAAGTCATTGGTGATGAACAAGGAAATATCATTCATTTATATGAGAGAGACTGTTCTGTACAACGTCGTCATCAAAAGGTAGTCGAGGTTGCACCTTCAGTTGGACTATCTCCAAGTTTGAGAGAACGTATTTGTGATGCAGCTATTCAACTTATGAAAAATATAGAATATGTAAATGCTGGAACAGTTGAATTTTTAGTTTCGGGCGATGAGTTTTTCTTCATTGAAGTTAATCCACGTGTGCAAGTTGAACACACTATCACTGAAATGATTACAGGTATTGATATCGTTAAAACTCAAATTTTAGTTGCAGATGGTGAGTCTTTATTTGGTAACAGAATTGCTATGCCAAATCAAAGTGATATTCAAACTTTAGGGTATGCGATTCAGTGTCGTATTACGACAGAAGATCCAGCTAATGGCTTTATGCCTGATTCAGGAACAATTATTGCTTATCGTTCAAGTGGTGGATTTGGTGTACGACTAGATGCTGGAGATGGATTCCAAGGTGCAGAAATTTCTCCTTACTATGATTCTTTATTAGTTAAATTATCTACACATGCGGTTTCGTTTAAACAAGCGGAAGAAAAAATGGAACGCTCACTACGTGAAATGCGTATTCGTGGGGTAAAAACAAATATTCCATTTCTTATAAATGTTATGCGTAATGAGAAATTTAGAAGTGGTGATTACACAACTAAATTTATTGAAGAGACACCTGAACTCTTTGATATTGCCCCTACGCTTGATAGAGGTACGAAAACATTAGAATACATAGGGAATGTTACTATTAATGGCTTCCCTAATGTTGAGAAACGACCTAAACCAGATTATGAATCTACATCTATTCCAAAGGTACCTCAAAAGCGTATTAATCAATTAACAGGAACTAAGCAAATTTTAGATGAACAAGGCCCTACAGCTGTAGCTGATTGGGTAAGAAATCAAAAAGATGTTCTTATCACTGATACAACTTTTAGAGATGCTCATCAATCATTGCTTGCGACGCGTGTGAGAACGAAAGATATGATGAATATTGCTTCCAAGACTGCTGAAGTATTTAAGGATAGCTTTTCATTAGAAATGTGGGGTGGTGCAACATTTGATGTGGCATATAATTTCTTAAAAGAAAATCCTTGGGAACGTCTAGAGCGCTTGCGTAAAGCAATTCCTAATGTGTTATTCCAAATGTTATTACGTGCGTCTAATGCAGTAGGTTATAAAAATTATCCAGATAATGTCATTAAGAAGTTTGTGCACGAAAGTGCCAAAGCTGGTGTAGATGTATTCCGTATATTTGACTCATTAAACTGGGTTGATCAGATGAAAGTAGCGAATGAAGCGGTGCAAGAAGCTGGTAAAATATCAGAAGGTGCGATTTGTTATACAGGTGATATTTTAAACGTCGAACGCTCTAATGTATATACACTAGAATACTACGTTAAAATGGCGAAGGAACTTGAGAGAGAAGCTTTCCATATTTTAGCTATAAAAGATATGGCTGGATTGTTAAAACCAAAAGCTGCCAATGAACTAATAGGTGAATTAAAAGCTGCTACGCATTTACCTATTCATTTGCATACTCATGATACAAGCGGAAATGGACTATTGACATATAAACAAGCGATTGATGCAGGTGTAGATATTATTGATACAGCTGTTGCATCTATGAGTGGTTTAACAAGTCAACCTAGTGCGAACTCACTTTATTATGCGTTAAATGGCTTCCCACGAAACTTAAGAACTGATATTGATGGTTTAGAAGAGTTAAGTCATTATTGGTCAGTTGTTCGATCTTATTATGCTGATTTTGAAAGTGATATTAAATCTCCGAATACAGAGATTTATCAACATGAAATGCCCGGGGGTCAATATTCTAATTTAAGTCAACAAGCTAAAAGCTTAGGTTTAGGTGAACGCTTTGATGAAGTAAAAGATATGTACCGTCGTGTGAACTTCTTATTTGGTGATATCGTTAAAGTAACGCCTTCTTCTAAAGTAGTCGGTGATATGGCACTTTATATTGTACAAAATGATTTAGATGAAGATGCTGTTTTAAGTGAGGGGTATAAGCTTGATTTTCCAGAATCTGTAGTATCCTTTTTCAAAGGAGATATTGGACAACCGGTTAATGGTTTCAATAGAAAATTACAAGAGGTTATTCTTAAAGGCCAAAAATCTATCACTGAGAGACCAGGTGAGTACTTAGAACCAGTTGATTTTGAAGTGGTTCGAGAAGAGTTGAGTGAAAAGCAACAGGATGAAGTGACAGAACAAGATATGATTAGTTATGTCCTTTATCCAAAAGTTTATAACCAGTATATTCAAACAAAAGAAAAATATGGTAACCTATCTTTGCTAGATACATCAACTTTCTTATTTGGTATGCGTAATGGTGAGACAGTTGAAATTGAAATCGACACAGGTAAACGTTTGATTATAAAACTTGAAACAATTAGTGAGCCGGATGAAAATGGTAAACGTACGATTTATTATGCAATGAACGGTCAAGCACGTCGAATTTATATCCAAGATGAAAATGTGAAAGCTAATGCGAATGTAAAACCAAAAGCTGATAAGTCTAATCCAAATCATATTGGAGCTCAAATGCCTGGTTCAGTTACTGAAGTAAAAGTAGTTGTTGGTGATGAAGTTAAAGCAAATCAACCATTGCTTATTACTGAGGCAATGAAAATGGAAACTACGATACAGGCACCTTTTAATGGTGTGATTAAACAACTGAATGTTGCTAATGGTGACGCTATTGCAACAGGTGATTTACTAATTGAAATTGAAAAGCAATAACAACTAAAGCGACCGACTAGGTTTCCATGTGTAAAATAAGTATGACATATGGTAGCCCAGTCGGTCCTTTTGGTTCACGATAGCGTACATTTAAACATGACAACGCCCATCAAGATAAAATTAACTTAGTCTACCTCGATGGGCGTTGTTCTATTATTCTATAGAATAATAGCTAAACTATTTAATACTACGTGTGGTTCTTAACATCAGCAAGATGAAATACGCAATCATGCCGAATAAATAAGTAATAAACAATGCATGGAATAGTGCGATGATTAAGTTAACGTTTGTTATTACTGATAACGCACCTGTGATAACTTGTAAAATAACAAGTACAAATGCAGCAGTGTAGCCGTAGCGCACTGTTCGAATAGCTGGATAATTTTTAATAGCATGAATAAATGTAATCATAATCCAGATAAATGTAATCAAAGCCATGCCTCTATGTGCAAATTGCACCCAGTCATGTGCATTATGAGGAACAAAATCATTAAAAGGTACAGGCCATGCACCATACGCAAGACTTGATTTAGTATGTCTAACTAGTGCACCAGTATAAATTGTTAAGTATACAATAATTGCCATTAACCATGTCAATGTGCGTAGTGGCTTTTGGATAAACAAGATATCAGCTTCATATTTTTGGTCGACAGAGAAAATGATTAACGTCATGACGAAAACAGATGAGAAACTAATTAATGAAATACCAAAATGTAATGCTAAGACATATGCATTTTGTTGCCATATTACTGCTGCTGCCCCTACAAGTGCTTGGACAAGTAAAAAAGCGATACTAATAATTGAAAGTGGTTTAATTTCTTTAATATATCCAATATTCTTCCAAGCGGTAATGACTAACCATAATACAATAATAAGAGAAATCGCTGATACAGCACGATGACTAAGTTCTATAATCGTATGTATGGGTAAGTTTTGTGGAAGAAGTGCACCATTACATAATGGCCATGATGATCCACAACCATCTTCTGATCCTGTTTTAGTTACGAGGGCGCCACCTAATTGTACAAAGGTCATAATAATCGTAGCTAAAACACCTAACCATTTAAGGTTTTGTTTTCTAAACAATGATAAACACCCCATCACTAATTTAAAGTATTAACTTATTAAAACCCAAAAAGGGGAACCAGTTATATGAAACCATTGAATCATATTTCGGTATACATTTTAACAAATGTTACAATTAAAAAGACACTTGATAGTTAATATCTTTAAATTAATGTATATATTTTTACTTATAATTCATTATAACAAGAATACCGTTTTTAATTGTGTCACAAAATTGACGATTTATAATGTCGTAAAAGTGTCACAATTTAATTTTATTAAACCTAGTCTTTTAGTAAAAATTACTATATCATTAGTACTATATGAAAAATTCAAGGAGGGGAATTATGAGCAAAGAACAAACTTTGTCACACGATACGGGCCGTGTAACCTTCAAAGAATTGCAACAAATCATCAAGATGGGTCTCGTTCAAGGTAACTTAATACCTGCATTTGCAGGCGCTTGGCTTGCAATTGTAATGACAAACCATTCCTTCCTATC
>VNIV01000125.1_pt1 | contig 10869 bp, 14 predicted proteins | sample 7248611 | NCBI WGS metagenome assembly VNIV01 (sample SAMN12251775, study PRJNA551026) | human skin metagenome | isolation source: skin samples from healthy patients | host: Homo sapiens | place: France:Paris | reverse complement strand
GACCGGCGTTTTGAAGGAGGATCAGGCCTCAGGCTTCTCCTCGGCCTTCTCGTCAACCTCGGCGGCCTTCTGCTCGTCGGCCACGGGAGCCTGTGCAGCGGCGTCCTCGGCTGGGGCTTCGGGCTCGGCGTCCTTGGCCTCGGTAGCGGTGTTGATCTGCGCCTTGGCGTCAGCAGCGCTGGCCGGAGCCTTCGGAGCGACCTTGTCGCTGATGACCTCGATAACGGCCATGGGGGCGTTGTCACCCTTGCGGTTGCCAATACGAGTGACGCGGGTGTAACCGCCGTCACGACCCTCCATGCGGGGGCCGATCTCGGTGAAGAGGATGTGCACGATGCCGCGGTCGGTGATCGTGCGGTTCACGAAACGACGGTTGGCAACAGTGTCGGTCTTAGCGCGGTTGATGAGCTTCTCGGCCAACGGGCGAACGCGCTTGGCTTTGGTGACGGTGGTCACGACGCGGCCATGCTCGAAGAGCTGGCTGGCCAGGTTGCGCAGAATGATGCGCTCGTGAGCCGGGGAACCGCCAAGACGGGGACCCTTTGTGGGTTTCGGCATTCTTTTCTCCTTGTGTGTCGGTGTGGCGGGCAGGTGGACCCGCCGCAGTCCGGCTGAGGGAGGACGGGCGTCCTCCCCTCCCCTTTCCCGTCATGTGACGGATGGGGGTGTGGCCAGGGTCCACCCCCCTGGCCTCCCCTCCGAAGAGAGGAAAATCTTGAGTTGTCACGGTGCAAGGGGGTCGCCCCCGCAATCTCCCCCACCAAGTCAACCCCAAACACAACTAACAACACACTTGCGACTGCGAAAAAGGCCAACCCACGCGGGGGATGCAAGGGGGTCGCCCCCCTTGCACTTAATAAATCAGTACTGCTCAGTCTCCGCGTAATCGTCGTCATTGGCCTCGTCGTAGGCCTCAGCTGCGGCGAGTGGGTCAAACCCCGGAGCCGAGTCTTTGAGGGCTAGGCCAAGCTCGGTGAGCTTTTCCTTGACTTCATCGATCGACTTGGATCCGAAGTTACGGATGGCCAGCAGGTCCTGCTCAGACCGCGAGACGAGTTCTCCAACAGTATGGATGCCCTCACGCTTGAGGCAGTTGTAGGAACGGACGGTGAGGTTGAGCTCCTCGACCGGGGTGCCCAGGCTCTCGGCGTACTCCTCGTCGACTGGTCCGGAACCGATCTCAATGCCCTCAGCTTCAGCGTTGAGCTCGCGAGTCAGCCCGAACAGCTCAACGAGGGTCTTGCCAGCGGAGGCAATGGCGTCGCGAGGGAGGATGGACGGCTTGGTTTCGACGTCAACGACGAGCTTGTCGAAGTCCGTGCGCTGCTCGACTCGGGTGGCCTCAACCTTGTAGGTGACCTTGAGAACCGGGGAGTAGATCGAGTCGACGGCGATGCGTCCGATCTCGGCATTCGGATCGTCGTTGAGGGCGCTGGAGACGTAGCCGCGTCCACGCTCGACAATAAGTTCCATCTCGAAGCGGCCATCGTCGTTGAGGGTTGCGATGTGCAACTCCGGGTTGTGGATGGTCACACCGGCCGGCGGGTTGATGTCGGCAGCGGTGATCTCGCCGGCACCGGACTTCCGCAGATACATGGCGACCGGCTCGTCCTCCTCCGAGGAGAGCACAAGGCCCTTGAGGTTCAGAATGATCTCGGTGACGTCCTCGACACAGCCCTCAATAGTGGAGAACTCGTGCTGGACTCCCTCGATCTTGATGCTCGTCACAGAGGCGCCCGGGATGGACGACAGCAGGGTGCGACGCAGCGAGTTGCCAATGGTGTATCCGAAACCCGGCTCCAGAGGCTCGATGACGAACTTCGAGCGGAATTCGGAGATGGACTCTTCAGTGAGAGTGGGGCGCTGTGCAATGAGCATATTTTCTACCTTTCGCGCCAACCGCTATATGAAGGCGCACAGGGGACACGTTGACGGGGATTCCCGCCGCGATATTCGGTTGTGAGGGTGGCGGCCGCGGCATCCGCGGACCGCCACATCGGGGGTTACCCCTCGCAATTCTCCCAGCAAATTCAGCCCAAAAACGCGACCACCACCATACAGGAAGTCACGAACTGGAATTGACCCGCCCGGGGGTTGCAAGGGGGTCGCCCCCCTGCGTAGATCACTTCGAGTAGAGCTCGACGATAGCCTGCTCGTTGACGTCAATGACGATCTGGTCACGGGTAGGCAACTGGTGAACGAGAATACGGCCCTTATTGGGACGAACCTCGAGCCATGCCGGGACGTCGCGGGTCTCGAAGGTCTCGCGAGCGATAACGATCGGGGGAAGGTCCTTGGACTTCTCGCGAACGTCGATGATGTCGTGGGTGCTCACCCGGTAGGAAGGAATGTTGACCTTCTTGCCATTGACCAGGAAGTGGCCGTGGCTGACCATCTGGCGAGCCTGACGACGGGTAGCAGCAAGTCCAGCGCGGTACACGACGTTATCGAGACGCGACTCGAGGATCTGCAACAGGACGTCACCAGTCTTACCCTGGGCGCGGTCAGCCTCCTCGTAGTAACGACGGAATTGCTTCTCCAGGACGCCGTAGGCGTAACGAGCCTTCTGCTTCTCGCGCAGCTGCAGCGAGTACTCGGAGTCCTTGGTGCGACCGCGTCCGTGGACACCCGGGGGGTACGGACGACGCTCGAAGGACTTGTCGTTGCCGACAAGGTCAGTCCCGAGGCGACGGGACTTCTTGGTAAGGGGGCCGGTGTAACGGGCCATTGTGTATCAGTCCTTTGCTCTCGGAGTGGGTCAGACGCGGCGGCGCTTCGGCGGGCGGCATCCGTTATGCGGAACAGGGGTGACGTCAGAGATCGGGCCGATCTCCAAGCCGACAGCCCCCAGGGAACGGATGGCGGTCTCACGACCGGAGCCGGGACCCTTAACGAAGACGTCAACCCGCTTCATGCCATGCTCCATGGCGCGACGTCCAGCAGCCTCAGCGGCCATCTGAGCGGCGAACGGGGTGGACTTACGGGAGCCCTTGAAGCCGACAGTGCCGGCAGAGGCCCACGAGATCACTGCACCCGAGGGGTCAGTAATAGCGATGATGGTGTTGTTGAACGTGCTCTTGATGTGCGCCTGACCGGCGACGACGTTCTTCTTCTCCTTGCGGCGCACCTTGGTCTTGGGTGCACCCTTGTGGCCTGCAGTAGCCATGTGATGTCTCTCCTGAAATCAGTGTGATCTGCGCGTCGGTGACGGTTGGTGAGTGCCCTGTAGGCGATGACTCACTTGGCCTTCTTCTTGGCGACGGCCTTCCTCTTACCCTTGCGGGTACGGGCGTTGGTGCGGGTGCGCTGACCACGAACCGGGAGTCCGCTGCGGTGACGACGGCCCTGGTAGGTGCCAATCTCGATCTTGCGGCGGATGTCAGCAGCCACCTCACGGCGAAGGTCACCTTCGACGTGGTAGTTGGCCTCAATGTGGTCACGCAGTGCCACGAGCTGATCATCGGTCAGCTCGTGGACGCGCAGGTCACCGCTGATTCCGGTGGCCTTCAGGGTCTCGGTGGCGCGGGTGCGGCCGATTCCGTAGATGTAGGTCAGGGCGACCTCGAGGCGCTTGTCGCGCGGCAGGTCGACTCCGATGAGGCGTGCCATGTGGCATCCCTTTCTTGTTCTTTCGACCCGATTGCTCGGGCCGCGAAGGTGTCCGACGTGGAGCGCCCTCGTCATTCCTGAGAACGATGGACAGTGTCTGACTGTCCGACGAGGCCCCGGCCTTCGTCCGGGGGTAGTAGCCCGAATCCGTGCTCGATGGGTTCGAGCGGGGTTCCGGGACGTGCTTCCACGGTGTCCCGAGCATTGCCCGGGAGGTCTGCACCAGCGTGTGCTAGCGGTGCGTTTATTTACTTGTGGAATTAATGTGTTCACCGCTCCCACCTGGATGATGGGCCTGACGGTGGACCTCAGGGGCCGAACCCCTGCATTCCTGCTGACCGTCGCGATGACGATCTGCGATCCCGTCGCGGCGTGGGCTCAGCCCTGACGCTGCTTGTGGCGCGGGTTATCGCAGATGACCATCACGCGGCCGTGGCGACGAATGACCTTGCACTTATCGCAGATCTTCTTGACGCTCGGCTGAACCTTCATGAGATTCTCTTTCGCGTAACGGCCCCCTGGTGGGAACCTGGGTGGTGCGCCGCTAAGCGCTTGGCAATGAGCCGCAGCTCACTTGTGGCGGTAGACGATCCGGCCGCGGGTGAGATCGTAGGGCGACAGCTCAACAACGACACGGTCCGACGGCAGGATTCGGATGTAGTGTTGACGCATCTTGCCGCTGATCGTGGCAAGAACGCGGTGCCCATTCTTGAGTTCGACGCGGAACATGGCGTTGGGCAAAGCTTCAACGACAGTTCCCTCCAGTTCGAGTGCTCCCTCTTTCTTGGCCATTACGTCCCATCTGTCCGCTACCCACACCCCCTGCGGGCGTGGTTGTGGCTCCGCACACACGAAGCCAGCAGGTAACGATACCTTTTCAGCTTCGTCTCCCCAAATTGAAAGGAGCTAAAGGGCACCAGCAGTAACTCACACAGAGGGCACACGTCCCGCCCGTAGTCCACAGTGCTGCCGGAACCCACGGCCCCGGCAGCGCTACAGATCAACCTCAGTCAAGGGGCCCGAATGGCACTCCACGCTTCTCGAGTTCGGCCTGACCGCCATCGGGCTCCGACAACACCCACAAACCTTTACTGGTTACGGCAACGGTGTTCTCCCAGTGGCTAGCCCACGAGCCGTCCACCGTGACAACGGTCCACTCGTCGTCCAGGGTCGCGACGTCCTCCGTGCCGAGGGTGGCCATCGGCTCGATGCACAGCACCATGCCCTCAACGATCTTCGGGCCACGTCCGGCCCGCCCCCAGTTGGGGACATCCGGATCCATGTGCATCTCGGTACCGATCCCGTGGCCGGTGTACTCACGAATAATGCCGTAGTCACCGTCATGGGATTCCAGGGATGCCTGCACCGCTGCGGAAATGTCGCCGATCCGGGCTCCAGGCGCGACCTTGGCGATACCGGCCCACATCGACTCACGGGTCACCTCGGATAAGGTCCGAGCCTCCTCGCTGACATCTCCCACGAGGACGGTCCGGGCGGCATCTCCATGCCACCCATCAACAATGGCGCCATAATCGATGGAGACGATGTCGCCATCCTTGAGCTCCCGCTCGCCGGGGATGCCATGGACGATCGTCTCGTTAGGGCTCACACAGGCAACACCCGGATAGGGCGGCAGACCCCAGTCACCCCCGTAATTGAGGAAGTTTGACCTGGCGCCATGCTGCTCAAGGACGTCCCGACCGGCTCTATCGATGTCGGCGGTGGTGGCCCCGGGCACAGCGACCGCTCTCATGGCTTCCAACCCCTCAGCGACGACGAGGCCAGCCCGTCGCATCGTGCGAATCTGGTCGGGCGTCTTGATCTGGAATCGGTTGCGACCCAACACGTCAGTTCTTGGAATCGAGTGCGGCGAAAATGCGCTGACGCACCTCGTCGATCTCGCCGACTCCGTCCACCGGGACAAGGATGCCGGCCGAACGGTAGTGCTCCAGCAGCGGCTCAGTCTGGGAGGAGTAGACCTTCATCCGGTTACGGATAGTTTCCTCGTTGTCGTCAGTACGTCCCTCAATCTCAGCACGCTTCAACAGACGCTGAGTGAGCAGCTCGGGATCGACGTCGAGGCTGATGACGGCGTCAAACCGCTGACCATGCTCCTTGAGGTAGGCGTCAAGGGCCTCAACCTGGTGCATATTGCGGGGGTAGCCGTCGAGCAGGAAACCGTTGGCAGCATCGTCCTGATTGAGGCGATCAACAACGATCGCGTCGGTTAGCTCGTCGGGGACGAGGTCCCCGGCGTCCATGATGGCCTTGACCTTCTTGCCCAGCTCGGTGCCGTTCTTGATATTGGTACGGAACATATCGCCGGTAGAAATCGCGGGCACGCGGTAATGCTCGGCGATGGCGGTGGCCTGAGTCCCCTTGCCTGCGCCCGGGGCGCCCATGATCAGCAATCTCATGATGACAGGAATCCTTCGTAGTGTCGTTGCTGCAACTTGCTTTCAACCTGTTTAACGGTGTCCAGCGCCACACCCACGATGATGAGGATGCTCGTACCTCCGAAGGGGAAGTTCTGATTCGCATGGAGGGAAACGAATGCGAGCGTCGGGATCATCGAAATGAGGCCCAAGTACAAGGACCCAGGTGCCGTCAGCCTCGACAACACATAGGCCAAGTAGTCCTCGGTGGGCTTCCCGGCCCGGATGCCGGGAATAAACCCACCATACTTCTTCATGTTGTCACTCATTTCGACTGGGTCGAAAGTGATGGCCACGTAGAAGTAGCAGAAGAAGATAATGAGCAGAAAGTAGGCGATGTTGTACACCGGATGGTCACCACGCGTGAAGTAGTGACCGATCCACTTTGCCGCAGACGTCTGCGGCCGGAAAGTTGCGTAGAGCACCGGAAGGTACAGGATCGACGAGGCGAAGATGACCGGGATAACGCCGGACTGGTTTACCTTGAGCGGAATGTACGTCGTCGAGCCACCAAACATTCGGCGCCCCACCATCCGCTTGGCGTACTGCACCGGGATACGTCGCTGGCCTTGCTCGATGAACACGACCGCAGCCATGACGGCTAAACCAATCGCGATCACCATGCTGAAGATAAACCAGGCGTGAGCCTGACCGGCACCATTTCGAGCGACCTTGATAGACCACAGCGAGTCAGGGAAACGCGCCGCGATCTGGGTGAAAATCATGATCGACATACCGTTGCCGATACCGCGGTCGGTGATGAGCTCACCCATCCACATGACGATGGTCGTACCGGCCGTCATGGTCAGGATCATGACAACGACTTCGAAGACCGAGGTGGAGTAGACGACTGGCAAGCTGCAGGTGAATAGACGGCCGGAGGTGGCAAGCGTGACGAAGGCCGTTGCCTGCAACAGGCCAAGCACGAGAGTGAGGTAACGGGTGTACTGGGTGATCTTGTTCTGACCGGACGCGCCCTCCTTTTTGAGGGTTTCCAGCTTCGGGATCACGACTGTCAGCAGCTGCAGGATGATCGACGCAGTGATGTAGGGCATGATCCCCAGAGCGAAGATCGCCAACTTCAGCAAGGCGCCACCGGAAAACAAGCTGATCATCGAGTACAGACCGGCGGAGGAACCGGAGCTCGCCTGGGTGACACAGGTGTTGATGTTCGTCACATTGACGTTCGGAACGGGGATGACAGACCCGAGCCGGAACACCGCCAGGATGAACAACGTGAACAGGATCTTGCGGCGAAGATCCGGTGTTCGGAACGCATTGGCGAAGGCGGAAAGCATCCGGGCCCTCTCCCATCTCGTGGACTACTGACTATGCACATCCAACCCCCATGACGCGCTGCTGGCAAATGTCTGGGAGCATGGACGCAGCGGGGGTAGCCTATCAACTTACGAGGGCAATACCCACGTCGCCGTTCATCGTTACTTATCTGACCCCCTTCTGGAGCGCCATGAGACCGCCGATCATCATCTCCTCGCACCGGGGACGGATCGGCGTCGGGGTCATCGTGGCGGTGATCATCGTGCTGACGATCCTGGACCTCATCAGGTCTGGCCTTGCTGGATTGACTAACTTACCCGCCCTACTGCTCTTCGTGTGGCTGGTGTGGATCATCTGGGGAGTAGCCGAGATTCGGATCGACGACGAGGGGGTAAATATCGTCAACCAGTTCCGCATCTGGGACGTGCCCTGGCGTCGGATCACCGAAGTAACGGGACGTTGGGGCCTGTCACTCACCGCTGAGCGTCGTCCGGATGCCGAGGGAATGCGCAAGCCGAGGACGATCTCAGCGTGGGCCGCCCCGGCTCGTGGCACAGCAACCGCAATGAAGGGCAATGCCGACCACATCCCGCAGATCATCATCGGCTCTGAGACACCCATGAGGTGGTCCCTCGACTCTCATTCGACAGCTCGTCTTATCGAGATGGAACGGATCGAGCGTCACCCATCTGGTGCGGTAGCTTCGGCTGAAGGGCACGAAGCGGCAGGCTCAGGCACGAAGTCCTACGACGGCGAGATCCACGTGCACCCCAATTGGATGACGATTTGCGTCACTGTAGTGCTCGTCGCGACCGTCATCATCGTCTGAGGCTCACCGTACCCAGTTCCGCGGGCGAAGTTGCGGCATCACCAACAGCGTGAATACCAACCGCCTGACGATCACGCTTTTTGACGCGCATGTTCATCAGATCGAGTGCAACCGCACACATGGAACCAACCAGCGCCACCACAAGAGTAATCATGAAGATCTGGTGATATCCGACATAGGCATTTCCACGATGCTTTTCAATTATTCCTGCGGTAAGTGGGTTAGCCCAAAAGATCGAGGCATACGCCAAAAATGATCCCACCGCCATCGCAGACCCATTGACGTGCTCGGGAAGATTCAATTCAGCGACTGGCGCCAAGAGCACAGCCTTACCCATAAAGATACCGAACGCCATGACCATTAACAGGATCATCGCTGGCCACATCATCCCGTCACCAACTGGCAACAACCTCACCGCCAAAGTACCGATCGCAGTAATCAGCAACGCGATACCCATCATCCTGGTCGATGACTTGAACAGATAGTCAGCGAGTACCCCGGCTACCAGCCCGGAAATGATCCCCAACAATCCAGTATTGAAGATACCAAAGGCGCCGGCCACAGCATCAGAAGCCTTGAAGACCAACGAAAGGTAGGGCGCAGACGAGTAAATGAGGTTAACGTAGCACCAGTAAACGCACAACCCAGCCAAGCCCGCAAGCCACACCCGAGGCTTTATCAGCACTGCTACCAGACCCTTGAGCGCCTCCACATTCGCTGATTCCCCCTTGCCTGCGGCGTCACCCGCCACGGCATTCTTAGGGACCCGGCGCAGTAACGCGAAGATGAGTGGTACGAGAACGAGAGTGTAGGCGATCGCGAATCCGCGCATCACCGTCGTGGTATGACCAGACCAAAGCGCCAATGCACCAATCACCACGACATTCATGAGAAACTCAACACCGCGGCGAATTGACTCCAGCAGGCCCATTGCCAAGCCCCGACCCTTCTTGTCCGCATCTTGGGACATGAAGGCGACGCCATTGACCACAGCTGGCCACCCGATAGCGTCCCACACACCCCACGACGCCGCGATGACGATCATGACGTCGAAGGACAAGTTGGGGATCGAGAACAGAATGAGACCAGTGATGAGACGCCACGCACACCACGAGCACAAAATCGAACGAATAGTGAAACGGTTGTTGATCCAGCCGCCCGGCACATAGAGGAACATCGCGATGCCGAGCCACCCCATCAGGATGCCGAATTGGTCGATCCTGATTCCGAGGGTCTCCGTAAGAGGGACGATAAGTGACCCCTTGAAAGCCTCGAATGCCGAATAGGTCAGCTGGCCCGCCAACACCACCGTGAGGAACGGCACCGCCCTCGCGCCTCGCAAAAACACTGGGAGTCGGCTACCTTTTCCCGATTCAGATACGTTCGGGTCAGCTAAGGGAACAGTTGTCTCCATGGCTTTCCACTTTTTAATGTGCCGCGACAGTGCCGACCAGCAGATCTGGGACGTCGGATATCACTCCATCGACTCCCCAATTGAACAATTGGTTCGCACGATCAGCCCGGTTGACCGTCCACGCATTGACTCGAAAACCAGCTTCCTTGAACTGCACAACACTCCGCTCGGTAAGTGCAGAATCCTCAGGGTGGATGTAAGTGGCTCCCACAAGCTCCAGCATGGAACGCCAATCGTCATAGAGCGCCGCCGTCTCATAAAGACATGCCACGTCCCATTGCGGAGCCGCTTCCTTGAACTTGGATAACAGCACATGGTTGAACGAGCTCACAATCACCTGACGTCCAGGCTTGAGTCTTTCAAGCTCTGCGATCACGGAATCGCGTAACTGAAGCGAACTGCGAGCTCCCTCCTCGTTCGACTTGATTTCAATATTGGCGTTGACACCAGTCTCATTCATGAAGTCGATAAGGTCCGCTAACCGCGGCAGCGGCTCCCCGATGAACTGGGGCGAAAACCATCTGCCAGCGTCAATGGCAGGTAGATCCGAGGCGGTCAACTCATTATAACGACCGCGGCAATTCGTGGTTCGATCCAAGGAGCTATCGTGGATGAGTACCGCGGTACCGTCACCAATGATATCAACATCGGTCTCGATCCACTTGATACCAGCTTCCACAGCGGCTCGGAAAGCTGACATCGTATTCTCAGGCGCACGAGAACTCAATCCTCGGTGCGCAATAACTCGTTGAGTAGACATACAAGATTTCCTTGCGTATAACAGTTGTGCCAACGTCGGCGGCACAACTGTAGCAGAACCTTGCGAAACACCATGCCGGGAAAACATTCCCAGCACGGTTCTCAACACAGATATGTCATCGTCACTTCTGGAAGCCGATGTCCTCTGCGCGCACGGTCTGGAAGGTGGAGGCACCGAAGTTCGCCAGGTTCTTCGGAACAGCAGTGAAGGACATACGTCGGTACAGTGGCAAAGTCATGACGTCGTCCCAGATGGTCTTGTCAGCCTGGTTAGCCAGCTCGCGGCGCTTTGAGACATCAGACTCGGTGTCGATCTTCGAGATGAGTTTCTCAACTTCTGGATCAACGATCTGAGCGAAGTTGGACTGCGACGGCTGTTTGGACCCTTCTGCAGCAGCGCCATAGATCTGGCGGATATTGGCCATCGGGTACGCGGTACCGTTCCAGGTGAAAGCAATGACGTCGAAGGAGTGGCTGCTCAAGGTCTGGGTGAAGGAATCACTCGGGGTGTTGACCAGATTGACCTTCACGCCGATCTTCGCCAT
>VNIV01000157.1_pt2 | contig 10900 bp, 4 predicted proteins | sample 7248611 | NCBI WGS metagenome assembly VNIV01 (sample SAMN12251775, study PRJNA551026) | human skin metagenome | isolation source: skin samples from healthy patients | host: Homo sapiens | place: France:Paris | reverse complement strand
TTTGCATATCCTCTGGCAATTCGGCTGTAATTGTTTCATATTCTGGAATTTCGAGTTGATAGGCATGCAGACACAAACGGCGCACGCTTTTATCGCCTTTAGCTACATTCGGATTGTATTTATCATCACCCAATAATGGATGCCCGATACTCGCCAAATGCACCCGAATTTGGTGGGTACGCCCTGTGAGCGGTTTGGCTTCAATTAAGCTGACTTTTTGACCATTTAACTCAAATTTTTGCAACACGTTAATTTGGGTTTGGCTTGGCTTACTGTCTTCGGATTTTACATCTACTTTGACACGGCGTTCACCGCTTTTGCCTTCTTGTGTGGCAGGCAACGTGTATTTTAGTAGCGGTTTATCAATGGTTTGTGTTTCGCTACTTATCCAACCTACCACCAAACACAGATAGGTTTTTTGCAAGGTTTTTTCTCGCAAATGCTCTTGTAAAGTTTTAAGGGTTGAGCGTTTTTTGGCAATCATCAGTAAGCCAGAGGTATCTTTGTCAATGCGGTGTACCAGCTCAAGGTATTTTTTACCCGTTGCTTCTCGCATGGCTTCAATCACGCCAAAACTCTCGCCACTGCCGCCATGCACCGCCATACCCGATGGTTTATTGAGCACGATTAAACCCTCATCTTCATACACAATGCGCTCAAGCAAGCTCTGGGCAAAGTCAGGGCTAATCACGGGTTTTTCACGCGTGGCAAGCTTGATGGGTGCAATGCGCACCACGTCATTACGCTGCAGTTTATCGTGGGGTTTACAGCGTTTGCCATTGACACGGATTTCGTCGGAACGAATCATGTTATAGACGTGTGAGCGCGGCAGTCCTTTAAGACGACCCAACAAAAAATTATCAACACGTTGGTCATGCTGCTGGCGCGTGACGGTCAGGTAATTGACTTTAGCAAAATCTAAAATATCGTCATCTGCAGACTGGGGTTGTTTGCTCGGGGGTTGTTTGCTAGGCGTACGTTTGGGGTGTTGATGAGCCGATTGTTGCGATGGGGTGTCGCGTTTTTTGCTAGGATGGGCAGGACGTTTGGGAGACTGCGAGTGCTCTGTCATATTTTGATAGCCGTTTACATAAAAATTTGCTATAGTTTAGCAGTTTAGTGCCTGTGCCGCTATGAATTCGCGCCATCAATTCGACTTAAACCCTGTTAAGCTTCATTTCAAAGTAGTGTATGCGGGATAATTAAACTGTCGCTTTTGGTGTCGCCCATACAGCCGAAATTTATTCATGGCAGTATGACTCACGATAGGGCGCACTAAACTGCCAATATTTATAGATTTTAAGACTGATTTTAATCAATATCAGCACACGACATACGAGTAACGAAGATAATTGTCATTTGAAAACATGTTCAAATAGTTTGTAAAGATTAGTGATATATAGAGATAACAGATAAATGGTGGGTTTTGTGCCTTACAACCACAAAACTGCTGGTAACGATTAGCGTATTATGCGCCTAGGTAAATGAACTCAGTAGTTGCGATTTTGAGATAAACGTTTACGGTTTTGGACGATTTACCATTTTAAATTGCCCACGCCTTTGTAAAACCTAACTTATCAGGCTTGCCATTTAAAGCGAAAACTAACGCTAACACTTTTTGACCAATAGGGAAAAAGGGTTCATTCATTTGTCCTAAAACGCACATTGTTTTGGGCAACAACCCCCAATCCAGCATGATGGCTGTATTTACCTAACAGGCTTACAACCTCGCTATGGCAATAATCCAACTTAATCATGCAATTTTTGGTGAACAACAAACCTTGTTATCAAGCGTTGTCAAGCCACTTGCGCTTGCTATCAGCGAGTCTAGTCAAAACTGTTTGACGTTGTTTCATCAAATGTTTGATAGCAACATTTATCTACGCTCGTATGTTTTGTGTGTTTAGGAGAAAACACATGAAACGCATCCTCATCAATGCTACCCACGCCGAAGAAATCCGTGTTGCCCTGTGCAATGGCAATCATTTGTATGATTTCGATTTAGAAAACCGTACCCGCGAGCAAAAAAAAGCCAATATTTATAAAGGTCATGTGACCCGTGTCGAGCCATCGCTTGAAGCGGTATTTGTGGAATACGGTTCACAACGTCAAGGTTTTTTACCGATTCGTGAAATCGCCCCAGAGTATCTAGCAGGCGACCCTCGCTCTACCACTAACATCAAACAACTGATTAAAGAAGGCGATGAGCTCATCGTGCAAGTGGAAAAAGAAGAACGCGGTAATAAAGGCGCGGCGTTATCTACTTTGATTTCATTGGCGGGTCGTTATTTGGTATTGATGCCCAACAATGCGCGTGGCGGCGGTATCTCTCGCCAAATCTCTGGTAAGTTGCGCGATGAGATGAAGCAAGCGTTAAGTGAGCTAAGACTACCCAAAGGCATGAGCGTTATCATCCGTACCGCAGGGATTGGTAAAACCACGGATGAATTACAACAAGACCTTGACCATTTATTAAACATTTGGAAAGGCATCCAACAACAAAGCCAAAAATTCCCCTCACCTCGCCTGTTGCACCAAGAAGCGGGCGTAGTCACCCGTGCCGTACGCGACTACCTGCGTGATGATATCACGGAAATTTGGGTCGACAATGAATACGCCTATAATGAAGCGGCGAATTTTATTGAAGCGGTGATGCCGCAGCAAGCGAATAAACTGCGCAAATACACTGACTATGAGCCGATGTTTGCCCGTTTTGGAATTGAAAAACAAATCGAAACCGCCTACCAACGTGAAGTACGTTTGCCAAGCGGCGGTTCGATTGTAATTGACCAAACTGAAGCCCTCGTATCGATTGATATCAACTCATCAAAAGCCACCAAAGGCGCGGATGTCTCAGAAACGGCATTTAATACCAATTTAGAAGCGGCAGATGAAATCGCCCGTCAATTACGCCTGCGTGATATGGGTGGTTTGATTGTTATTGACTTTATTGACATGGCAACCGATGACCACCAAAAACAAGTGGAAAATCGTCTCAAAGAAGCCACCAAAAACGACCGCGCGCGTATCCAATTCGCTGAAATTTCACGTTTTGGACTACTTGAAATGAGTCGTCAACGCTTGCGTCCGTCACTTGAAGAAGCGACAGGTTACCTCTGCCCCCGTTGTCACGGTACCGGTATGATTCGTGACTTGCGTTCACTTGCTTTGTCAATCATGCGTCAAATCGAACAACGGGCGCTACAAGAGCGTCATGGCGAAATACAAGCCGAAGTGCCAACCGATATCGCGGCATTTTTACTCAACGAAAAACGTGAAACGCTGGTGTGTCTTGAGCAAGAAAGTGGCACGCGCATTACTATCTTGCCGCATGCCCATCTTGAATCCCCCGAGTTTAATATCACTTATAACAGTGACGGGTTTGCGCCATCGAGCTATGAGCGTGTCGCCGAAAGCCAACAACAAGAATATAAAGACCGTGGCTACGATACTAGCAACTGGCACACGGATGACAATGAAGTCAGCCGTGTAGCACCGACAGGTAATCATAATGCCTGGAGCAATGCTAGCAACGCCGCCAACACCACGCCTAGCCCTGCAACGCCATCCAACAAGCCTCAGCAAACTGCTAACAATACGACTGCCGCCAAAGCTGCCGTGCCACAGCCTGTGCAGCCGACTGCCACTGTCCCTGCAACTTCTGCAGTCGCTTGGCTATCGAACTTGTTTGCCCCTACCCAGCAAGCACAAGTCACCCCACACTTTAGTGGTCAAGATGCCGCTTCGGCGATTGAAAGTCTCGTCAATACCGGCGCACAAAGCTTGGGGGTGCAAGGTCAAATCAATCACGCCGCATTGACGGCAAGTATCCCTGCGGTGAGCGCAAACACCAGTGAAACCAGCGCCAATCCTTATCAAGAAGCGTCTCAACAACCTTCAGCCACGGCTGAATCAAGCGATAAAGATGCCGAGCGCCGTAAACGTGGTAACCGCAAACCAAAGGCTAAAAAACCAAACCGTTATCAATCTGAAACGAGTGAGGCGGAAGTTTCATCACAGGACACTGACAGCAATAAAGACAAGTCAAATGATGCGTCAAAAACTGCCAAAACTAGTGAGCTGCCAAAACGCGAGCCGAATAGTCGCCGTGACAGCCGCGGGGTCAAAGAACGTCGTGCTACACTAGCGAACGATGATAGTAACGTAGCTGCAGTCAATGATGTAACAGCGACTGATACCGCTGTTGCCCCTGTCGATGGTAGAAAAAACAACCAATCCAGAGCAGAAAAACCGAAAGGCACAAAACAACGTGACCCCAACAGCGTGCAAGTTCAAGTATTTAAAACTGAACAACAGCAACCTATAGCTGCGGTTGAAACAACGCACCTCTCGCTAGATGCCAGCAAAGGGGAAATTGCAAAACCTGAGGTTCAGCCAATAGCATCGGCTACGATGCCCGAACCCACAACACCCGAACAGGCAACTCAGACGCCAGTTATCCCTAGCAGCATTACAGTGTCCAATGACGAGGTAGCAGAGCTTTCTACAGCATCCACACCATCTAAGCCATCCGCTGAGCCAGCCACAGCACAGCTGGCAGTGACACCGAGCCAAGGTCGTGCCAAAAATGACCCACGCGAAGTCTACAAGGCTTATCAAGCGCAATTTAGCCCAGTTGCCTCTGTCGTGAGCACTTCGGTGACAAAAATTTCAGGTACGGTGAGTCAGTTTATTAACCAGTACTTAGATAATGCCGCTGAAAAAATGGCAACCGACAGCGTGGTTAGCTGCTTTATCCAAGCCATCGATGCTTTTAATCATCAAGCTGCTACCACCACGACCACCTCAACAAAAGATAATATCGTAGTGGCTGAACAACAGCGTTTTGGGCAGTACTTTAGAAATTATGGCTATGCCAGTCTATCCGCGCAAAACTTGGATGATTATCATACGGCCATTTTGCCAGCCAGTCAGTTCCAACGCCAAGCAGGCAAAACTGACGCTGCGCTACCAATAGTGACTAAACGCGCCATTAATGATCCACGCGGTTCATTGGTTAATACCGCTGTTGCTCAAGCGCCGACTGATTCAAACCCGTCAGTTGCTGAGCCTATCTCGAATGAAACTGACAGTGGCAAAGGTCAAGTAGAAGCAGCCTCAGCTCAATCAGCGTCGCCTAGCCAAAACCACCTGTCATATCAAGCAGGTAGCGTAGGCGCATGGATTGTGGCGCGCTTGGGCGAGCAAGGTCATGCGTTGATTGAGCAAGGTAAATTGGTCGAAGCTTACTTGCAAGCGCACAATGCGCCAGTCGCTAACCGACCAACCGAGCCAGTCTCTGCAACAACAATAGCAGATGACGCTACAGCCAATCAGGACGTTGACTTAGTGCCAACAGCTGATGAATCCGCAGTAGCCTTTAATACTGACAGCGAAGGTGTTGAAGCAACGGACGTAGAAGATAGCGCAGAAGCAGCGGCGCAAAAACGTAAAACCACACCGGTAAGTTATAAGAACATGATTGAAAGTGTGGCAGAACAAATGAAACCGGCAACCGTTGGTATGCTGACCTTGGCAACCCCAAAAGCACCGAAAACCCGTACGCGTAAAGCTAAGGCGAGCGAAAAACCAGCAGCCAAACCCAAAACGCGTACCAGTAAAAAGGTGGAAAATGCCGTTGTTGTCACTAAAAAATCGACGACCACCGCCCAAACTGACGTAGCGCCCTCTCACGATGAGTCGGTAACGCCGCAGCACAATCAGTAATTCAATCGTGTTTGCGTGCCTGTATAGCAATAAAAAAAGCAGTTCGACATAAACTGCTTTTTTATTTTAGCTACAAATTTTAGATACAATGAATGAGTGGGCTTGTCTAATGGGCAGGCTTATTACGAATTTTTGAGATGACTGTCATGATCGCAACTACCACCAAACCTGCTACCAAACCAACCAGTGCATTTAATAAGTTAGTGGTTAAGCCTGAAAACGCCCCTGACAAGTCACCTAAATGTTCAATCCCATCATATAACGCACCAACGCCGTGTGCCAAAATACCACCACCGACCAAGAACATCGCCAAAGTACCGGCGATTGATAGCACTTTCATCAAAATAGGCGCAAAGGCTAATAAGGCTTTACCTATACTTTGTGCCGCTGATGACGATTTTTGCTGCAAGTGCAGCCCCAAATCATCTATCTTGACAATCATGGCAACAAAGCCATACACACCCACTGTCATGATGAGTGAAATTGCTACCAGTGTTGCCGCTTTATTCAGTAAAGGCACCGTTGCCGCGATGGTGCCGAGTGTAATCACAATGATTTCAGCGGATAAAATAAAATCTGTCCGCACTGCCCCTTTGATTTTTTCTTTTTCATGCGCCACCAAATCCACACTTTCATCGGCATTGGCTGCTAACCGCTCGGCTTGCTCGGGATCATTGCTCGCGGGGTGTGGCCAAAATTTGTGCACCACTTTTTCTGCCCCTTCATAACACAGATATAAACCACCAATCATCAATAATCCTGTTACCAAGGTTTGTGAAATTGCACTGATAATCAAAGCCAGCGGCACTAAAATCACTTTATTGACTAAAGAGCCTTTGGCGACAGTCCACACCACAGGCAACTCGCGATCGGCTCGTACCCCTGATACTTGATTGGCGTTGAGTGCCAAATCATCGCCCAACACGCCCGCCGTTTTTTTGGCAGCGACTTTTGTCATCACCGATACATCATCTAGGATGACACTAATATCGTCGAGTAAGGTTAATAAACTAGCAATTGCCATGATAAATTCCTAAAAAATAGTAAAAGATGAAAAAATAATAATAGTTATTAAACTAGCTGAAGATTTGTTAGTTTACAAATTTGTCATTCAAACACAATGTTTAAATTGTATTGCAACTTATCAAAAGTTATTTGCTTAAACGCTGAATTTTTTTAAAAAACCTAGTTAAGCAAACTTTGTTAAACAACCTTTTAATCCATTAATAGAACTTGGCTTTGAGCCGGTTGCTTTTAGCGCACCAAAAGATTGAAACAAGCGGAAAGATTGAGACGAGCAGAAAGATTGGAACGGGCAAAAATGTGAGCCCCGACCTAGTAGACCTGATAGATTATTAACAATAAGTTGACAGGGGTAGCGCTCATACGCCATAACAATATGGTAAAATAAAAACCTATATTAACGTTCTGTGGGTTTTCTCATGCTCATTCGTTTTGCAACTTATCGTTCTAAAACCTCATTAGCTACCCGTTTAATTACCAGTGTCATCACCGTGGCTGGCATTGTTGGTTTGGCAGGTTGTGATAATGCCCAATCGCGCACACCCGTCAATTCTGAAAGTCAGAAACACGAAGCGAGTAGCAGCTCAGCCACCGTGACAAAAAATGAATCACAGCTACAGCAAATGCTGGCGGCAAATTTAGCCGAATCAGGTATCACCGCAAAGATTACCTCGGTGACAGCGACCAGTATGCCAAATATCTATTGGGTTAAAGCCGAAGGTTTACCGGCGTTTTTCACCGATGCGACAGGTCAATATGTAGTACAAGGCGATATCATCAAAGTCGGTGGTGCCAAACCTGAGCATATCTCAGCGAACTTGCAAGCGCAAGATGCGAAAGCCAGTCTTGCCACTATTGATAAAAAAGACATGATTATCTTCCCTGCTAAGGGGCAGACGAAAGCGGCAATCTATGTGTTTACCGATGCAGATTGTGGTTATTGCCGTAAATTCCACAGTGAAATTGATGAAGTAAATGCACTGGGTATCGAAGTGCGTTATCTACCTTGGCCACGTAGTGAACAGACCATGCCAATCATGGAAAAAATCTGGTGTAGCAGTGACCGCAAAAAAGCCTTAACCGATGCCAAATTGGGCATGCCTATCAATGCACCGACTTGCAGTAACCCCGTACGTAAAATTTATGAGTTAGGCGCAAATTTGGGTATCAATGGCACCCCAGCCGTGTTTGACACAGAAGGTCATCAACTTGGCGGTTATGTGCCACCTGCTGAATTGGCACAGGCGCTCAACCTCAAATAAGTTCACCCCTGATGGAATACAAACCAGCTAGTACTCATTAGCTGGTTTTTTTATTTTAATTTTTTTGGGCAATTGGATTTTATACCTTACCAATCACAAGTTAGCATGGTATATTTAGCTAGCCAATTTTTAAACTTTTATTTTTATATTTTTGACATTTGAGAATTTTTTTTATGAATAATCGACCTATTCAATTAGCGATTTTAGGGCTTGGTACTGTGGGTACTGGGGTGGTTGAACTACTACAAAACAACCTTGATGAAATGACGCGTCGCACAGGACGTGAGATTAAAATTACCCACGTAGGCACGCGTCGCAACCGTACCGATATCCCAACAGACATCAAACAATCTGCCGATTTGCTTGATATCGTTCAGCAAGATGATGTGGATATTGTGGTGGAATTGATGGGCGGTACCACCACGGCTAAAGAGGTGATTTTAGCGGCAATCGAGCATGGCAAACATATTGTGACTGCCAACAAAGCCTTACTAGCAGAACATGGCAATGAGGTTTTTGCCAAGGCGGAGGCCAAGGGCGTCAAAGTGGCGTATGAAGCCGCGGTTGCAGGTGGTATTCCGATTATCAAAATCTTACGTGAAGGCTTAGCTGCCAACAAAATCGATTGGCTTGCGGGTATCATCAATGGTACAGGCAACTTTATCATGACTGAAATGCGCGATAAAAAGCGGGACTTTGCAGATGTCCTCGCTGAAGCCCAAGCGCTGGGTTATGCCGAAGCCGATCCGACATTTGACGTCGAGGGGATTGATGCTGCGCATAAATTAACGCTACTTGCGTCAATTGCGTTTGGTATCCCACTACAATTTGACAAAGTTTACTGTGAAGGCATTACCAAAATCACCAAGCAAGATGTGCGTTATGCCAACGAGCTTGGCTACCGTATCAAGCATTTAGGGTTTGCCAAACGTCGTATTTTAGACAGTGGCGAAGAAGGTATTGAATTACGTGTACATCCGACTTTGATTCCAAAACAGGTGTTACTTGCCAATGTGAATGGGGTAAAAAATGCCATCATGGTTGACGCAGAGCCTGTCGGACAAACCTTGTATTACGGTTCGGGTGCCGGCGCAGGCGCAACTGCATCAGCCGTGATGGCAGATGTGGTGGACATGGTACGCGCCCTTGCAGAGACCAATGATTCAACCGCAAATTTGGTGCCACATTTGGCTTTCCAGCCTGAGACACTAAATAACACACGCATCTTATCGAGCGATGAAATGATCACAGGCTACTATCTGCGCCTACAAGTCAAAGATGATTTGGGTGTACTAGCAGAAGTCACCCGCATTTTAAGTGAGTCTAAAATTAGTATTGATGCAATTTTGCAACAGCCAGCGCATGATGATACTAGCACTGATTTGCCTGTCATTATTATGGTTGACCCCGTTGTTGAGCGCAATATGAATGAAGCGATTGCTAAAATCGAAGCGTTAGATACCGTGACAGATAAGGTGGTGCGCATTCGGTTGGATGAGTTAATGCAGTAAAATTTAGGTAGACTTAATTGGTATATTTTACAGTGTTTTCAGTAGTTTAATTTACATTTTAACTATGATAATATGAAATGTATCGCATTAGCAAAACTTAAAACATCTATTGTGATTGGCATGGTTGGCGTTTACAACCCTGTTTATAGACCCTAGTGATTTAGGTCGTAGTTTGCTTGTGACAACAGAAACCCTAACTCAAAGGAAATTTAATATGGAAAATTCAGTCGTAATCGTAGATGGCGTTCGCACCCCAATGGGTGGATTCCAAGGTGATTTGAACGAAGTATCAATGCCAGAGCTTGGTGCAACCGTCATTAAAGAAGCCGTTAACCGTGCTGGCGTAAAACCAGAAGAGATTGACGAAGTTATCATGGGTTGTATCTTAACCGCAGGTGCAGGTCAAAGCCCAGCGCGTCAAGCGATGCGTAAAGCAGGTATCCCAGATGCCACAGGCGCAGTCAATGTCAACAAACTTTGTGGTTCTGGTATGAAAGCTATCATGCTAGGTGCCAACTCAATTCGTAGTGGTGAGTTTGATATCGTGGTAGCAGGTGGTATGGAATCAATGACCAACGCCCCTTATGTGCTACCAAAGGCACGTGGTGGTTATCGCATGGGAGATGGCGAGATCAAAGACACCATGTTCTTAGATGGTCTTAAAGATGCTGATACCGGCAAGTTAATGGGTGCATTTGCGCAAGAAATGGCAGATAAACGGGGTATCACACGTGAGGCGATGGATGCATTTGCTATCGAATCGCTAAAACGCGCCAACACCGCCATCAATGAAGGTCACTTCAAAAACGAAATCGTTCCAGTTACTGTCAAAACTCGTAAAGGCGATGTGGTCATTGACACGGATGAACAACCCGGTAAAGCCAATGTAGACAAAATCCCAACCTTAAAACCCGCGTTCTCAAAAGATGGTACAGTCACTGCCGCTAACTCAAGCTCAATCTCTGATGGGGCAGCCGCCGTTGTATTGATGTCAGAAGACAAAGCCAAAGAAAAAGGCTTAAAACCACTTGCACGTATCGTTGCCCAAGCCACTCACTCACAACACCCAAGCGAATTTACCATCGCACCCATCGAGTGTGTGAAAAAAGTTTTAGCAAAAGCTGGCTGGAGCAAAGAAGACGTTGATCTTTGGGAAATCAATGAAGCATTCGCCATGGTAACCATGCTTGCTATGCAAGAAAATGACCTTGATCATGCTAAGGTTAATATCGAAGGCGGTGCTTGTGCATTGGGTCATCCCGTAGGGGCATCGGGTGCGCGTATCGTAGTCACACTCATCAACTCACTCAAACGCACAGGCGGTAAAAAAGGCATTGCTAGCCTATGTATCGGTGGCGGTGAAGCGGTTGCCTTAGC
>VNIV01000229.1_pt1 | contig 11185 bp, 12 predicted proteins | sample 7248611 | NCBI WGS metagenome assembly VNIV01 (sample SAMN12251775, study PRJNA551026) | human skin metagenome | isolation source: skin samples from healthy patients | host: Homo sapiens | place: France:Paris | reverse complement strand
GAGTATATGAAGTCGAGGGATTAACTATGAGAAAACGTGCAAGAATTATATATAATCCGACATCAGGAAAAGAACTATTTAAACGTGTATTACCAGATGTGCTAATCAAACTAGAGAAGGCTGGCTATGAAACCAGTGCATTTGCAACTGAGAAAATTGAAGATGCGACAATTGAAGCTGAAAGAGCATTAAAAAGCAATTATGATTTATTAATTGCTGCTGGTGGAGATGGAACTTTAAATGAAGTTGTTAATGGTATTGCAGAACAACCGTACCGTCCAAAACTTGGGGTGATACCCATGGGGACAGTTAATGATTTTGGTCGAGCACTTCATTTGCCTAGTAATATTATGGGGGCTCTTGATGTCATCATTGATGGGCACACAACAAAAGTTGATATTGGTAAAATGAATAATCGCTATTTTATTAATCTCGCAGCTGGTGGTAAGCTTACTCAAGTGTCTTATGAGACACCTAGTAAACTTAAGTCTATCGTTGGACCATTTGCGTATTATATTAAAGGTTTTGAAATGTTGCCACAAATGAAGGCAGTGGATATACGCATAGAGTATGATGATAATGTATTTCAAGGAGAAGCACTTTTATTTCTTCTTGGGTTAACGAATTCAATGGCTGGTTTTGAAAAACTAGTACCGGATGCTAAATTGGATGATGGTTATTTTACATTAATCATTGTTGAGAAAGCCAATTTGGCTGAGTTAGGTCACATTATGACTTTAGCTTCACGTGGTGAACATACTAAACATCCAAAAGTTATTTATGCTAAAGCAAAATCTATAAATATTTCGTCATTTACTGAAATGCAACTCAATGTTGATGGAGAATATGGAGGGAAATTACCTGCTAACTTCCTTAATTTAGAAAGACACATTGAATTATTTACGCCAAAAGATGTATTTAACGAAGAGTTAATAGATAATGGAACTATACCTGATATTACTTCGGATAAACAATTATTTTAGAATTAAAAATATCAATAATAAGGTTAGGAAAATCAATCAAAAGATTCCTAACCTTTTTGTATGTGGGGGAAATTCAATTGGAATCTTTAAAAAAGAATGATATACGACTAGGACGAGTGATTGACTTAACACATGAAGGACATGGTGTTGTAAAAATTAATCGTTATCCTGTATTTATTCCCAATGCTTTAATAAATGAAGACATAAAATTTAAATTAATTAAAGTGAAAAAGAACTTTGCTATAGGTAAATTATTAGAAATTAAAAAAGAAAGTAAAGATAGAGTGACTCCTCCATGCATATACTATAACAAATGTGGTGGTTGTCAGTTACAGCATATGACATATGAAGCCCAATTAGCTATGAAAAAAGAACAAGTTGTGAATCTATTTTATAGAAAAGGGTCATTTAAAGATACACCTATAAATGATGTAATTGGCATGGAAAGTCCATGGAGATATAGAAATAAATCTCAAATTCCGGTGGGTAAAAATAATGATAACGACATTATTATGGGTTTCTATCGACAACGTAGTCATAACATTATTGATATGGAAAGTTGTTTAATACAAAACGAAGAGCATCAAAAAGTAATGAACTATGTTAAGCAATGGTTTAAAGAATTGAACATTTCAATTTATGATGAACAATCCAAAAAAGGGCTTATGCGTCATCTAGTTGTAAGAACAGGTTATCGCACAAATGAGATGATGGTTATATTTGTAATAAATGGAAAGTCGTTTAAACTTGCTGATAGATTAGTTGAAAATCTTAAAACCACTTTTCCAAAAATTACAAGTATTAAACAAAATATAAATAATAGCCACTCTAACGTAATCATGGGAAAAGAATCTATAACGTTATATGGAAAAGAAAAAATTGAAGATCATCTAAGTGAAGTAACATATAACATTTCAGATTTATCGTTCTATCAAATTAATTCTTCTCAAACTGAAAAGCTTTATCAACAAGCACTTAACTATGCACAGTTAACAGGTAATGAAATTGTTTTAGATACATATTGTGGAATTGGGACGATTGGACTTTATATGGCAAAAGGAGCTAAACATGTATACGGAGTTGAAATTGTGCCTCAGGCTATTATAGATGCACAAGAAAATGCGACTAAAAACCAATTAAATAATACGACTTTTGTATGTGGTAAGGCAGAAGACATTATCTTAGAATGGAAAAGACAAGGAATCAAACCAGATGTTGTCATGGTTGATCCACCAAGAAAAGGTTGCGATGAAACATTTTTAACGACATTACTTCAATTAGAGCCAAAAAGAATTGTATATATTTCATGTAATCCATCTACTCAACAAAGAGATGCTCAAATCTTAGCAGAAAGCTACGGTTTAGTAGAAATAACACCTGTTGACATGTTCCCACATACGACACAAATTGAAACAGTTGCATTATTTGAACGTTAAGATGTGTAAAAATTATAAGAATAGAATTCAATTAATTGCAAATGTATATTGAGTGTTAAGATTATATTACAAGCAACTTACTTTCTTGAAAAGAGTCTTTTTAACCTAAGTAAAAATTGTATACTATTGGTGAAAATAAAGAGATAGAGGGTTGGTTATGCATAAAATTGATTTATCAGAAAGTAAATTTCAAATACAACGTTTTGTTCTTTTTCAAATCGTATTAGCTCTATTTGCCATCTTATTTACATATAAATGGGCTTATACAACAACACATGTTATTGAACAAAATCTCATGATGAATCTCATATACGGCTTTATTGGTTTTGCAATTTTATTAATCATTCATGAATTCATTCACAGAATATTATTTATCGCTTTCTCTAAAGGTGAAAAGCCAACATTAAAATATAAAAAAAGTTCAATTATTGTACAATTTTCGAATACATGTTTTAATCGTTGGCAATTTTCAATTATTATGCTAGCACCACTAGTTATAATAAGTTTGTCACTGTTGTTAGTATTACAAGTATATTCTTATTCTTCATTAATCTTTATGTTTAGTATACATATGAGTTACTGTATGATTGATGCTTTCTTAGTCGCCCTTGCATTACAAAGTAAATTTAAGTACATTCAAAAGTATGATGAAGGCTTATATTTGTACCAACAAAAACCAACCCAATCAAATATTGAGTAATAAAGTACCGCTTGTCCTCAACATAGGATAAGTGGTTTTTTGTGTCTTAATTTAGAAGTGACTCGGGTATAATTTTTTAGTGTGCACAATACATGTAAAATTTTTGATTAAAGTGTACAATAATATAATGCTATTTTTTATGAATGAAAAAAGTGGGGTGAGACCATGGCAGAGAGAAGAATAATTCATATCGACATGGATTATTTCTTTGCTCAAGTAGAAATACGTGATAATCCTAAGTTGAAAGGAAAGCCAGTCATTGTTGGTGGTAAAGCTAGTCATCGTGGTGTTGTGTCTACAGCATCATATGAGGCTAGAAAATATGGCGTGCATTCAGCTATGCCAATGTATCAAGCTCATAAGTTATGTCCTGACAGTTATTATGTTACAAGTCGTTTCGAAGCGTATAGGGAAGTATCTCAACAAATTATGGAGATATTTCGAAGTTATACTGAAATTGTTGAACCCATGTCTCTTGACGAAGCCTATTTGGATATCACACATTTGGTCAGACCTGACCTACCAGCATCTACTATCGCTAATTACATTCGACGTGATATATATGAAACAACACAACTAACAGCCTCAGCTGGTGTATCATATAATAAATTTTTAGCTAAACTAGCTAGTGGAATGAATAAACCGAATGGAATAACCGTGATCGACTATAACAATGTACATGATATTCTGATGAATTTAGACATCGGAGATTTTCCCGGTGTTGGTAAAGCTTCTAAAAAGGTTATGCATTATCATAAAATTTTTACAGGTCAAGATTTATATAACAAAGATGAATTTGAATTGATTCGCTTATTTGGAAAAAGAGGAAGAGGATTATATAACAAAGCGAGAGGCATTGATCATAATGAAGTCAAACCAACACGTATACGCAAGTCAGTTGGGACAGAACGTACTTTTTCAACTGATGTAAATGATGATGACGTAATCCTTAGAAAAATAAGAGATTTATCAGGTAAAACAGCAGAACGACTCAATAAATTACAAAAATCAGGTAAAACTGTTACGATTAAAATTAAAACATATCAATACGAAACGTTATCTAAACAAATAAGTTTAAGGGAATCTGTGCAATCAGAAACTGATATTTATAATATTGCGTATTCACTATATACTGATTTGAAAGATCCTTATATTCCCATTCGTTTAATTGGTGTAACAGTAGGGAGTTTAGAACAATACAGCTTTAAAAATATGACTATTTATGATTTTATTTAAAAAGGCTGATGTGCACAATTTTTGTACCATCAGCCTTTATCTTTTAGATTTTTTCCATATATATTTAGCATACTTTGAAGATCGTTGTAATGTTTCAATAATCTATAGGTAATCATTGCACAAGCTTTAGCATCATTTAAGGCGTCATGATGTCCATGAAAATCTAATTTGTAATGATTCATCAAATGCTTAAGACCATAACGATATGCGTCAATTGTGCGTTTAGCTAATTGATAAGAACAAAAATAAGTCATAGAAGGTGTTTCAATGTTTAAGCTTTTTAAACTTTGATGTAAAACATTCATATCAAAAGCAGCATTATGAGCAACTACTGGTAGTTGATTTATGAACTGTAGCATATATGGATATACATATTCAAATCCAGGAGCATCTTCAACATCTTTAGGTCTAATACCATGAACATTAATATTTGTTTCAGTAAAATAATCAAAAGGATTTACAAGAGTATAAAACGATTCAGTAATTTGATTATCAACAACTTTAACCATACCCACCGAACAAATGCTTGTACGTTTACCATTTGCTGTTTCAAAATCTAATGCTACAAACGTATTTTGTGTCATTACGCCATTCCTTTCATTAACATTAAAATTTCACTTGATTAAATATATTAGCTTTAATTATTTTATAATAACTAACAATTAATGAATAGTAAAAGCGATTGCCACAAAAACTGAAAAATAAAAAAGCACCCTTAAATGATTAAAGAAACATTCATTTAAGGGTAACTCATACTAAATTGTTTAAAATGATTACTCTTCATTAAAAGAACGTGAAGCTAATTCTTTTTCATATAAATAAAGTGTGTTGCAGTCATCACCTATACGAGTAAGATAATCGATGTGCGTTTCAAAAGTAGATTCTTCTTCAACTTGTTCGTCTAAGAACCAGTTTAAGAAAGAAATTGTAGCATAATCTTTATCTTTATGCGCTAACTCAGATAAATTATAAAAGCGTTTAGTAACATCTTGTTCTTGAGCTAAACTATCTTTGAATGTTTCCAAAATAGAAGAAAATTCTACTTTTGGAGCTTCAATTGTATCAAAAACGGCATGTTCTCCACGATCATTAATATAATCATAGATTTTTTTTACCATGGAAACGTTCTTCTTTAGCTTGTTCAATATAGAAGTTAGCAAAGCCATCATAAGATTCTTTATCGCAATAAGCTGCCATTGCCATATAAGCATGAGCTGCGAAATATTCTTGATTCATTTGTTCATTTAAAATTGCTAATAAGTCTTTACTTAACATCTTCAATCACCTCGTATAAATAATTAATAAATTAAGATTAATTAAGAGTATAACAAATCCTTTCTCTATAGTAAATAATAATAATTCTAATCTATAGAGAACTATTCTCAATTATAAATGACAATAATTATAATTGAGAATATAATTTCAACTGACTCAGAATGAGAATCTTTTTTGTTATACTCTATACATGTTATAATTATGCGAGTGGAATGATGAGGAGGAAACGCATGAGACAATGGACTGCAATCCACATGGCTAAATTAGCACGTAAGGCAAGTATCGCTGTTGGTAAAAAGGGCACAGATTTGCCAGGTCAAATTGCGAGACGTGTGGATGAAAATATACTAAGAAAGTTATCGGAACAAGTAGATGATATTGTATTTATCAGTGGTACCAATGGTAAAACAACGACGTCTAATTTGATTGGACATACATTAAAAGAAAATCAAATAAACATAATCCATAATAACGAAGGGGCAAATATGGCAGCTGGAATTACATCTGCTTTCATTATGCAAAGCTCCAAGGAGACTCACATTGCCGTGATTGAAATAGATGAAGGATCAATTCTTCGTGTTTTAAAGGAAGTTACTCCGTCTATGATGGTATTTACTAACTTCTTTAGAGACCAAATGGATCGTTTTGGAGAAATCGATATTATGGTAAATAATATAGCTAAATCTATTAGTAACAAAGGAATTAAACTACTTTTAAATGCAGACGATCCGTTCGTAAGTCGTTTGAAAATCGCAAGTGATTCACGAGTTTATTATGGTATGAAAAAATATGCGCACGAGTTTGAACAAAGTACAATGAATGAAAGTAAATATTGTCCTAACTGCGGACGTCTATTGCAATACGAATACATACACTATAATCAAATTGGTCATTATCATTGTCAATGCGGTTTTAAACGTGAAGAACCTAAATACGAAGTTTCAACTTTTGAAGTATCGCCATTCCTAAAAATAACGATTAATAACAGTACTTTTAATATGAAAATTGCCGGAGATTTTAACTCATATAATGTGATTGCTGCTTATACAGTACTCAGGGAATTAGGTCTTAATAATGCGTCAATTCAAAAAGGATTTGAATCATATACATCTGATAATGGACGCATGCAGTATTTTTCAAAAAGTAATAAAGAAGCTATGATTAATTTAGCAAAAAATCCTGCTGGTATGAATGCAAGTTTGTCTGTAGGTGAGCACCTTAAAGGTAAAAAGGTATATGTTATTAGTCTTAATGATAATGCAGCTGACGGTCGAGACACATCTTGGATTTATGATGCTGATTTTGAAAAGTTGACCAATCAGGATATTGAAACAATCATTGTTACAGGTACCCGTGCGGAAGAGTTGCAATTGCGCTTAAAACTTGCTGAAGTAAATGTGCCTATTATTGTCGAAAAGGGTATTTATAAGGCTACAGCTCTAACTATGAATTATTCTTCATTTACGGTAGCTATCCCTAATTATACGTCTTTAGCACCAATGCTAGAACAATTAAATCGCTCGTTTGAAGGAGGGTAATCATAGAAATGAACGAATTAACTGTATATCACTTTATGTCAGATAAGTTAAATTTATATAGTGACATTGGAAATATTATTGCATTAAAACAGCGTGCCAAGAAGCGTAATATTAAGCTTAATGTTAAAGAGATTAATGAAACAGAGGGTATTACATTTGATGATTGCGATATCTTTTTCATTGGTGGTGGTAGTGATAGAGAACAAGCTCTTGCTACAAAAGAATTAAGTAAGATTAAGACGTCCTTAAAAAATGCTATAGAAGACGGTATGCCAGGTTTAACTATTTGTGGTGGTTATCAATTTTTAGGGACAAAATATATTACACCAGATGGTACAGAACTTGAAGGTCTAGGTGTTCTGGATTTTTATACTGAATCAAGAACTGATCGTCTAACTGGAGATATTGTTATAGAAAGTGAGACTTTTGGAACGATTGTAGGTTTTGAAAATCACGGTGGTAGAACATATCATGACTATGATACATTAGGTCATGTGATACATGGTTATGGAAATAATGATATAGATCGTGAAGAAGGTATACATTATAAAAACTTGCTAGGTTCATATTTGCATGGTCCTATTTTACCTAAGAATCATGAAATGACTGACTATTTACTTGAAAAAGCATGTGAAAGAAAAGGTATTTCATTTGAACCAAAAACTTTAGACAACACTGAAGAAGAAATGGCTAAAAAAGTATTGATTAATCGGGCAAGAAGTAACAAAAAATAAAAAAGCTTAATCTTGAAAAAGAGTTAGATTTTAACGTTATTTAACAATATAATCTAACTTTTTTAATTACACTTAAGAAGTCTAACTGTAATTAAAAATAACTCACACGACAGTTAAGTGTGGTATCATGAATGATAAGAAATAAAAAGTCTATATTAGAATAGTATTGTTACACTAAATGTGAAAAAGATAGTTTCATTATTTTAATAATATAGGAGTGAGAAAATGAAAGGTTTAAAGTTTATGAGTCTAACATTAGCAGCTTCTACAATAGCTTTTTCACTTTCACAAATCGCACATGCTGAACAAATCGTTGATAGACAACAGCAATCTTCTAGTTATGAAAATTACGCAAATCGTGCTCTAGATAGTTATGAACATCATGGTAATGCTGGAGAAAACGCGACATTTTTGTTTAACTCCCAATTTATTAAAGCATTAGATAGTGGACATTTGAATTTCAATGGTTACAACATAAATCAAGATAATGACGATAACATTCAATACAAAAAAGTATATGATCAAGAGGTAAGAGCTACGAGTGATCATACTGCAGCAAGTGTAAGTTTTATAGTTAAAGATCAATCGGTCACTATTAATCAAATGAAAAAAGCTTATAATAATAGTAAATTAAATCATATTACTCAAGCTACACATCATAAAGACTATCCTAATGATGGTGTGTATGTTTATCACGGTGAACAAATTCACCTTCAATTCAGAGTAGACGAAGGGTATGTAACAACTGTTACTATAGGCCAAGGTGAAAATGAATAACAAGTTAAATTAAACAATGGATTTAAGTTGAAAAAGTGCCAAGCTCTATTATTTAAAAATAGAACTTGACACTTTTTTATTTGGCATATCTTGTATCTAAAATCTTATAAATTAGTAACACTTCATAAATCAGAGTACTTTTCATTTGATTTTGATCAAATTCCTCTAACTGTTGTACCGACTTCTTTAATGTGGAAGTGTATATTTGTTGTCGTTTAAAACTACCATTACTAATAATATCATGAATACTGTTACTTATATTGATGATTGCTATTTTTTCATTTGTTGTAAAAGCGATACAAGTATTTTTAGGTAGATAGATAATATTTGATAAATGTGAGATGAATAAACGATTGCTATATGCTCGGTTGGTAATTTTATTTAATAATTTCCAATCATCTTCTTTATTTTTATGATAATGAAGTTCATCTCGTTGATAGTTCATTAGAGTTTCAACTTTTTGGATAATCGTATTTAATTTTATTAGCTCTTTATTACTGTTCTCAGAATTAAACTTTCCTAGTAATAATTCATGACATCTATTGTAAAATAATGTATACATCTTTTTCTCAGAAAGTAATAATTGATCCTCTAACTGATGATAATATTTTGGGGGTAAAATGGTGAAATTAACGAGTCCAGCTGTTATAAGTCCAATTAAAGCGGTTAATAATCTTGAGAAGAAATTAAAAAAATACGCTTCATGTATACCAGGAATCATTGCTACAGAGGTTAACACAGCAACCGTGGTACCTACTTGTAAATTTAATTTCGTACATAATAATATGGTAAATGTTGCACTAAGTGCATAACTCATTGGAGATTGGTCACCAAAAATATATGTAAAGACAACTGCGAATAGCGCTCCAATGACAGTTGCAGGAAGACGGCGGTATCCTTTTTTGAGAGAAGCTTTAGCAGTCGGCTCAATTGTTACAATTGCTGTTAATATGGCAAAAATTGGAGTGAGGTTTAATAACATACAAAATATTGTTGTAAAGAAGGTTGCCAAACCCGTCTTAATAGTTCTAGCTCCAATTATATGTCTGTACCATTTCTCATTCATACTTTCATTGACTCCTCTATTTAGAAAAGGGAAATCGAAAAGCTAATACTTTATACAAATTCTCTTTCTCTAAAACTAATTCTATTCTAAACAGTGATATATACATTCAAGTTTAGTATATCAAAAAAAATTTGCTATAATAAGATGAAATTAATTTTAAAAAGGAACGGGATAAAATGATTGTTAAAACTGATGAAGAATTACAAGCGTTAAAAGAAATAGGTTACATTTGTGCTAAAGTCAGAAATATAATGAAAGAAGCAACTAAACCAGGTGTGACTACACGTGAGTTAGACAATATAGCTAAAGATTTATTTGAACAACACGGTGCGATTTCAGCACCTATTCATGATGAAAACTTTCCAGGGCAAACATGTATTAGTGTCAATGAAGAAGTAGCACATGGAATTCCTGGTAAACGTATTATTCGTGAAGGAGATTTAGTTAATATTGATGTTTCAGCTTTAAAAGATGGTTATTATGCTGATACCGGTATTTCATTTGTGGTGGGTGAATCTGATAATCCACTTAAACAAAAGGTTTGTGATGTAGCTACAATGGCTTTTGAGAATGCTATGACTAAAGTGAAACCTGGTAGTAAATTAAGCAATATTGGTAAAGCAGTACATGCTACTGCCCGTCAAAATGACTTAACAGTTATTAAAAATTTAACAGGTCATGGTGTAGGTCAATCGTTACATGAAGCTCCAAATCACGTAATGAATTATTATGATCCTAAAGATAAAACATTACTTAAAGAAGGACTAGTGATAGCAGTTGAACCATTCATTTCCACAGGTGCAACTTTTGTTACTGAGGGAAAAAATGAATGGACTTTTGAAACACAAGATAAAAGTTTTGTAGCACAAATTGAGCATACAGTGATTGTTACAAAAGATGGTCCTGTACTAACTACAAAAATAGATGACTAGTTTTCAAAAATAATGTAACCGTATCCGTTTTCGTCGGACTAAAGTATGAACTCAATATGGTTCCGGAGCCTATTTCGTTAGGTTTCGGAATTGTTTTATAATAAACCTTAGTTAACGACGAAGTGATACTATGAATTTTATGGATTTATATTTACGACATTTTCTAAAATCAACAATTAAGAATAGTATCGAAGAATATAAAATGATACTGGATAGAAAAATTAAGAATATAGAAAGTTATATTAATTATCTTAGTGACAAAAGAGGTCAATTGTAAGAAGTTAATTGACACTCTTACAATGTCATTAGAAAATAAATATATTGATATTGTTAATGATCAAGAGATTCAATGTGCTGTGGAAATCCTTGATCAAGAAATTGATAATATTAAAACAAAATTAGATGTTATCGAGGCTTATTATGGAAGAATAGAATTAGACATACATTCACAACCGAAAGAAAAATTAACTACAGAAAAAGAATTTAACTTAATTTATTATATGAGTAC
>VNIV01000226.1_pt1 | contig 11255 bp, 21 predicted proteins | sample 7248611 | NCBI WGS metagenome assembly VNIV01 (sample SAMN12251775, study PRJNA551026) | human skin metagenome | isolation source: skin samples from healthy patients | host: Homo sapiens | place: France:Paris | reverse complement strand
TAGAACTATTAGAACTACTGCCGTCCACGGCAAACTATCTAAACTATCTAAATAGCGCGAGCTGCGCGAGCATATATTCTTTTTCTCTGCTAGGTAGTATTGGAACAACGGAACCAGTGGAACCATTATACAAATATCTTAAAATCTTGTCAATAGATTTTTTTGTATATTTTATGTAAACATAATAAAATAAAAATATTATTATAGTCAATTCTATTTTTGTTGTATTTTTATATCCAGAATATTCTATATCATCTTTAAATTCATTTTATTCATTGTTTAATTGATTTATACATATACTTATATAAAATCATCTAGAACGCATCTAGATCATGAATAAAAATAAATTAAAAATCTATTTACTTTATAGTAATTATGAATTAAAATATTTTTATTTCAAAGAGTTCTTTTATATATGAAAGTTTATTTAGGCAAATATGTTTATCCGGTTACGACTTATGATATTGCATCTAAAATTATATTTTGGGATAATATTGAATATAGAAAAAAATTAAATGCAATTCTTAAATTTGGTTTATCATATAATCAAAATTCAAAAAAATTATCTATTTTGTCAAAAGTTCTTAATAAATATAATTCTTATCAAAAAAGAAAAGTTTTTATTAAAATTGATGATTATGATGTCCATGATCTTGATTATACTTTATCATTAATTATTGAACCAGCACTAAAAAAATTATTAAATGATGAATGGTTATCTTTTAAAGCTGATAATGAAGACTTGCCTAAAGAATTACAAATTTCAGATGATGAATATAAACTTATTTCATTTACATATTTGGAAAATGATCCTAGATTACCTGAAATTTATAATCGTCTTGAACAACAACCTAAATATATTATCAATAAAATGATTTATGCATTTAATATTCTTAATAGCACCGAATCAGACAAAATAAAAGAAGACTATAAAAAAGAAATTGATGAAGGTTTAAGATTATTTGGAAAATATTTTAGGAATTTGTGGATATGAAAAAAGATTTGATAACTATAATTGGTATTTGGATTTTTTGTATAGTTATAAGATATGTTGAATACAAAGAATTTAAATTATTTACGCCATTTTTTGTATTCTGTGTTTTTTATTATCTTCTTTATAAATTTTTATATAAACTATCAACCATTAACATTCGGAATAATATATGCAAGAAAAATCACAATTAATTTTTAATACACAAAAAACCAAATCAGATTATGAAAATGTAAAATTATTTTTAAATGATTCTAAAGGTTTAATTAATACGATTCATAAAAAATATCCAAAAATTTGGACTCTTTATAAAGAATTAAAAGCACTTGATTGGTCAGAAGATGAATTTAATTATCAGCAATGTTTAGTTGATTTTAAAACAGCTAATAAAGATATTTCTGATATGATGATTGAAACACTTGCGTGGCAATGGGAAGCTGATTCTGTTGTATCTACTTCACCGATTTGTTTAATTGCACCTTTTAATCCATCTATTGAAGTTTGGGAAACTGAAGCAACTATTACTACAAATGAATTAGTTCATGCAAATACATATTCAGAAATTGTTAGAATGAGTTTTGATAAACCTGAAGAAGTTCTTGAGCAAATTTTATCTAAACAGGAAGCATTTAAACGATTATCTAAAGTACAAAATTTCCTTGAAGATTTTTCTCAATTATCATATGATTATCAACAAAATAAAAAATCATACGATGAAAAATATATTATCAAACAATTAATGAAATATTATTTTGTTTTATTATTGTTGGAACGCATTCAATTTATGGCATCTTTTGCAATTACTTTTACTATCTGTATGTCTAATTTATTTCAAGCAATTGGTCAAGCAGTTAAAAAAATTGCACAAGACGAATTAGAAGTTCATTGTGAATATCGTAAAGAAATTTTAAAAGAATTAAAATCTGAATATCCTGATGTATGGGAAAGTGTTTTACCAGAATTTGCTGATTTATTTAAAGAAGTTGTAGAATCAGAAATGCAGTGGACTGAACATTTATTCAAAGATCGTGAATTGGTTGGTATCAATGAAGACTTAACAAAGCAATGGGTTTTATTTAATGCAAAAGATGTTGCAAAAACTGTTGGTATTGATAAAACAGAAAATATGTATAAATTTCCTGTTAAAAATCCAATTCCACATCTTGAAGATTGGTTCAATATGAATGCACAACAAGCAGCACCACAGGAACAGGACGTTGCCGCATACAAATTGAATATTGTTAAACGCGCAGATGAAAATATGGAATTTTCATTTTAAAATAATATTATGGTGAATTTATTATGGAAAAAAGTTATAATAATTTAGAACGTCTAACTTCAAAGTGTGTTCAAAAAAGTTTAAATTATTTTAAAACTGCTTCAATTGATAAAGTTGGATATTTAAGACACCTTGATTTAGATACATTTAAAACCATTGTAATTCGTTTTGATGGAGAAATTGTTGTTTTTAATATTTCAAAAAATAAATTAACAGTTAAAAATCATGAAGTTGTTCTTAAAGAAAATTCAGAAAAATGGTTACATAAAGATACTGATTGGATTTTTAGTGGCTGGAATTTAAATGATATCAAAGGTTTTGATAAACGAGAATGGATGGATTCAGGTATAGATTATCATAATTATATTTTTGAAATTAAATAATTTACACTTCTTATACAAAGAGTACGATTTTTTAGTTGTACTCTTTTTTATTTTTGTTTATAATAAACATATAAATTGATTAATACTGATGAAAGGAATATATTATGTTAACTGTTAAATTGAATACTACACTATCTTCTGAAACTAAATTTGCAATTGCAAAATCAGAAAATCCAAATGCTGATATTATTGCGTATGTTTCTCAATATTCATTAGACGATGCAATTAATTCAAAACAAGTTGCAATTATTACACATATTCAAAATGGTCAAGCGGTTGCAGTTGATGGTACAGAATATACATATTTTATTCCGGTTGTTTCGGTTGTAAAATAACCGTTTACAAATCTTATACACTTTGATATAATAGTTCTATATAACTACGTATAGGACTTTTTGTCATGCCAAAAAAATATAAAAAATCTACAATTATTAAAGAAGGTCAGGATAGAATTGATTCTGACGAATCCCGTCATTATGTTGACAAAGCAGCATTTTATCAAGCATTGGTTGAAAGAACTTTAGATATTAAAGAAGCTGAGTTACATAATTTACCAAAACCGAATATTTCTAATTATATTGGCGAATGCATTATGAAAATCGCAACTAATCTTGCGAAAAAACATCAATTTTCAGGTTATTCGTTTAAAGATGAAATGATTGCTGATGCTGTATATCATTGCTTAAAATATCTTGATGCGTTTGATATAACTAAATCGGAAAATCCATTTTCATATTTTACACAAGCAGCATATTATCAATTTTTAAAAAGAATTGAAATGGAAAAAATGCAAACTTATGTAAAATGTAAAGCAACAATTGGTTCAGCTGTATTTGGTGAATTATCAAAAGGCGATGAATTTTCAAACGATGAACACACATTTGATAATATTGAATTAGATACGGATTTTATGGATTCGTTTATTTCGGATTATGAAACTAAACTTGAACGAAAAGAAATTGAAAAAAACGAAAAATTGCAAATTAAAAAAGAGCAAAAACGTAAAGAATTAAATAAAAATGGATTAGATTTTATTATTGAACAAGAAACCGATTAACAATAGGAATAAAGATGACAATATTTAAAAATTTATATGAATCCATTTTAACTGAAAAAATAAAAATAGATTCATCAAAAGAATTACACGATGCAATTGAAAAAGCGCAGGATAAAGAAACATCGATTGAGACAGATGTAAATGGTAAACGTGTTATTAAAACTGGTGATAATCCTGAAGCATCAAGTTCCGATTTTGATGCACGAAAAGATTCTAATGGAAATAAATTAAATTTATCCGGAGAAAAATCTTTACATAAAATTGCTTTATTAAATTCTGGTGCAAAAGGCGATAAAGGAAAATTAGATTTTGATAGAAAAAATGTAGAAGTTAAAATTAATGGAAAATAATTTTTAATAATTATACATAACTTTACAAAAAGTCTATAATTTCTATTGTAGACTTTTTTATTTTTATATATAATAAACATATTGAAAATTGATAAGGAATTGTATTTATGAAAAATCGTAATTTCGTTGCAAAAAATATGAATACTTTTAATCGCCCAACAACTCATAAAGATAAAAAATATCTTGAGAAAAAAGGCAAAGAAAAACATTCTAAAAATTTAAAATATCAAATTCATTAAAGGAGAATAGAAATGAATAGCGAATTTGTTTCTTTAGTATTAATTGATTCTGATAATCATACGATTGGCACAATGAATTGCAAAAATCCTGAACAATTTAGAAAAGATATTGAAAAATACTATCCTTTTGTTTCAACTATTATTTTTAATACACATAATATACATTTTCTTGGTGAATTTATTGATTTTTTAATTATGTCTGAAGAAGATATTGAAAATCGAAAAGTTTACTTTTCATCACAACAACTTGAAGCAGAATTCATCGACTTTCTTGGAAAATAAAACTATGACATATACTGATAAAGAACATTATGATTTGCTAATTCAATTAACAGAAACTGACTCTGAATTTTTTTATGCTGAACAAACTTCAGATAATAAAATCTATCATATTTTTAATTATCGCCTTGCATCATACGAATCATTTATGAATCCTAAAGTAGCAGATTCTTATATTGCTTTGTCTGCGCGCGGTATTATGTTTGATGTAACAGATAAAGAAAATATCAAAATCTCTTCAAGACCAATGAATAAATTTTTCAATATTGAACAAGGTGAAGTTGACCGAAGCAATATGAAACTTGTTGGTTATATGGATAAACTTGATGGATCTTTAATTTCAACATATCTTCATAATGGTGAATTGAAATTAAAAACTAAAGGTTCTATTAAATCTGAACAAGCGATTGCTGCGATGGAATGGTTGGATTTACCTGAAAATTCTGAAATGAAAAATTTTCTCAAATTTCATACAGAAAAAAATAATTGAACCGTTAATATGGAATGTACTGCACCTGGTAATCAAATTGTTCTGTTTTATCCTGAAGCATCATTACGTATTCTTAATATGGTTAATAATAAAAACGGTAAAATTCTAACCGCTGAAAATATTGATAAAGAAAATTTGGTTAATAAAGATATTTTCGTTAAATCTCATAAAATTCCAAATATGTCTTTAGATAATATTATTGAAAGCATTAGAAACGAACAAGGTAATGAAGGTTATATTTTAGAATTTTCTGATTCTGAAGGTAATAGTCATCTTGTTAAAGTTAAAAATATTTGGTATGTAAATTTACATCAAATTAAATCTAATTTGAATACAACTGCTAAAATTATTGAAACTATTATTGATGAAACTTCAGATGATGTTCGAGTTCTTTTTGCTGAAGATAAACACTTTTTGGATAATATCACACGATTGGAAAATGTTGTGTCTCCAAGAATTTCTAAAATCGAAGCGGATATTGAAAAATTTTATTCCGATAATAAAGAATTGTCTCGTAAAGATTATGCAATTAAAGCACAATCAGAATTACAACCATATATGTCTTTAGCAATGAATTTATATATTGGTAAAGAAACTAATTATAAAGAATTTTTCAAGAAACAAATTGATAAAATTTTCTCAGATATCATTTAGGTAAATATATATTATGAAAACTAATAATGACTCTATATTAAGTATTTTACTTCCATCAATTGGTATATTAATTTTGTCTATATTAGGTTTTTTAGTGGTCGTATCATGCAATGATAAACCTGTTGATAAAGATGTACAACAAAAAACCGAAGAAAAACCAATTGAGCGAATTTCAAATCTAGAGTCAGGATATTGCGTAATTTCCGATTCTAATGATTTAACTCAAACACAATTAAAAATTAAAAGAGAAAATATTGATATTGAATCATATAAACCAGCAATCAAAATTACGCTCAATGATAAAACAGCAATGCTAATAAATTATTCAATGTATTGTATGGATTAAACAAAACTTATACAAACATTTCAGGTTTTTGTATTATAATAAACATATAAATTCAAAGGAATAATATTATGTGTTCAGAAAGTTATAGCTGTTCAAATAAAAAATCTGTTGGTTATTGTCTTGAATGTGAACGTTCTATTGATGAAGATGATGTATCTACAGAAGAATCATGTTATTGGTCATTTCCTGAAGAAGCATGTAAATCATGTGGATACGATTTTGCCGAATGCGCAGGTTATTGTTAAATGTATATCATATCGTTTATTATAGTCTCAATTATTTTTATTACTTATTGTGAAATAAAACATCAGGAAAGTGATGATGAATAATGTTTATGTTGTAGAAAAAGAATTCTTTTCTTCTTATGATTCCGATGGTTCAATTGAAATCTTAGGAATTTATCAAACTCAAGAAGATGCTGATAAAGCTATTAAAATTTATCAAGAATATTTGAAATCTAATTTTCCTGAAATTCAATATTGTTATTCATATGAAATCAAAGAAATTCTTGTGAATAACTTTGACCCAAAATTTATGTAAACGGAAAAATATATAATGATGAACAAAGCATATATTGTAAAAAGAGAACATTATTTAGCATCAATAGAAGAAACTATAGATTTTACCGTTGGTGTTTATCAAACTCAAGAAGATGCTGAAAAGGCCATTGAGCTTCATAAAAAATATTTAAAAGATAATTATCCTGGAACGAGCCCATGGCTACATACATATGAAATTGAAGAAACTATCTTAAATAATTTTGATCCAAAATTTATGTAAAGGAAATAAAATGAAAAAGAAAACTCCGTTTGAAACTGCTGTAAATTATTCTTTAATTGCATTATTTACGTATATTCTCGCAATTATTGTTCTTGCTTGTAATTCTATTATTGCTATTACATTTAAGTATGTTCATAATTATGTTTTTATTGCATCAGCAGTACAAACATTTCTTATTATATTTTTTGGTTTTTGTGTATATTTTTATACAAAACATAAACAGAAAAAAGAAGAATTATAATTTTAATTTTGGAAAATAATTATGAAGATTTATGAAATGAAGTGGCAACGCCGATTTATCGAATTAGCAGAATATATTGCAACTTGGTCGAAAGACCCTTCAACGCGCGTTGCAGCTGTTCTTGTAACATCTGATGGTAAAATCGTTTCAGTTGGTTATAATGGTTTGCCGGCAGGTTTTGATGATTCAAAAATAGCTGACCGTGAATACAAAATACCACGAGTTATTCATGCAGAATTAAATTGCATTGCAAATCGTAATATGTCAATCAACGAAAATTGTTATTTGTTCGTTACACATCCGATGTGTATTGAGTGTGCCAAAATTGTCGCAGCTCATTCATTTATTAAAGGTGTTGCGTGGAAATTTAATCCTGAATTCGCAGCTAAATGGAATTCTACTGCTTCTGTTGAATTTCTCAAAGAACATTTTATGAATCTTAATAATGTTGATGCGTATGATGTTTATAGTTTAACAAAAGATAAAATTGTTATGATAGGAATTTAAATTCAGATTACAAAACTTAACATAAAATTTATTTTAAAATTTTAAAATTATGTTATAATTATTTTATACTCTGATAGGAAATTATATTATGACAAATTCTGTAGAATTAATTAATACTGATGTTAATGTTTTAGCTAAAATTAATTTATTAGATTCTGACTGGGAAGATGTTTTATCTTTATCAGCAACACTAGAAAATAATGAATTAAAAAACTTTGACATTCTTTTAGTTGAATATAATGAAAATGCACTATTTCAATTTAAATCATTTGATGAAATTTCTAAATTAAAAACTGAATTAATTAAATTTCTAAATGATGAAATTTCAGAAATTGATTTTCAAGGAAGCAATAATTCTTATTTTAAAATTTTAAAACTTAATTTAAATAAGATTAAAATTATGGTTTCTGATTCTGACACCACTACAGAAATTGAAGAATTATCTGTATTTTATATTAAAGATATTATTTTGAATATTAATTCTTTTTTAGAATATAAAAATTCATTGTAATAGGATTAAAACATGATTACCGCAAAAGAAGCACGTGATTTATCAAAATCAGAAGAACATATTGAAAAAATTCTGAATAAAGTAGAAGAAGAAATTGTAAAAGCAGCAAAATCAGGTGAAAGATCTGTTAAGATTAAATTTCCATTCAGCGTTACAGTGTCTGCTTTTGACCCTGTATTAAAACAATTATTGAAAAATGATTTTGATGTATTCAGATATTCATCTGATATTAAACAAATGTATGTAACTTATATAACAGTTACTTGGTAAAAGGTAAAATAAAATGGAAAATATTAAAATTAATAAACAAAATTATGAAATGCATTCTCTTGAATTGTTAAGCACTGACGATTCATCAATTCAAGTTTTTCTGATGAAACAAAATTCTAAATTGGATTCAATTGGTTTAGAAGTTATTAAAGATAAAGCAGAAACATTTTTGGTATTCAAAGATCTTGAAACATATAAAAATACCATTAATAATCTCAAACAATATCAAAAAGATAAAACAAATGGTGATAATACATCAACAATTTATTCAACATTATCTGGCGTTTTAGCATGTCTTAAAACAGAAAATGGCAAAAATGTTTTGTTAACAGTTAATGATAATAACAATCAAGTTTCTGTTTTGTTGTCACAAAAACAATTTAAGAAATTGATTGATGATTTAGATTCTTTTGGAAAATATATCGAGGATCATAATGCTTAATTTAACACCTCATAAAATTTCCATTATGGGCAAAGATGGAAAAATGATTGATTTTTTACCGGCGGGTAAGGTTGTTCGTGTTTTATTTGAAAATATTATTGTTAATAACCCATATATTCCAGTAGAAACTGTAACATCTAAATTTGTTTCAATTGATGGAATACCATCAGCAAATTCTGATAATCCGTTTTTAGTATCTTCTATGGTTTTGGATCATCTTGATTCATCTTATCATAATATTGCATTTACTCCAGATACAGGACCATCAGCAGCAAGAGATGCAAATGGGAATGTACTTTATTCACTTAGATTAAAAACTGTTAAAAAGGAAAAATAATAATGACTGATTTTACTTTACCATCGGATCCTAAATCACGTTCTGATATTCGCAATGCCGTTAAAGAAGCAGTAGATTCAAAAATTCGTATTGATGCTGAAAAGGATTTAATTAAACAAATTTCAGCGCGTATGAAAGAAGAACAAGGAATGCCACCTGCGCTTTTCAATTCTCTTGTTAATACATATCATAAACAAGATCTTGATAAAAAACAAGTACAAACTGAAGAATTTTTTGATACATATTCAGTTTTATTCGATTCATCTAACTAAAGGAAACATATGAAAAATTTAATTATTTTATCTGCTTTACTATTTGTTACAGCTTGCACAAAAGCAGAAGATACAAAACAAATTACATTATCTTCAACAACTGAAACAACAAAAGTTTCGTCTGTTCCAATTTTTGTTACTGAAAAAACTATAACTTCTTCAACAACACAAAAATAAATTTTAAAAACTTTAAAATTTTAAAGATCTTTATATAAATACAATAAAGTTTATATAAAGGTCTTTTTCTTATGTCAAATTTAGTATTAAATCCAAAATGGAATACAAGTATTAATCAGGTTGAAAATGGTGAATTAATTTCAGGTGGTCCAGATGGTAACGCAAATTTAGCAACAAAACAATTAGCGGAAAACATTTGGTTTTTAAAAGATAGCGTTGAAAATAGTTTATCATCAAAAGCAGATAAAACAAATGTTTATACAAAAACTGAATCTGATGGAAGATATTCTCAAAAATCAACTACTTTAAACGGTTACGGTATTAATGATGCATATACAAAAAGTCAAGTCGATTCTAAAACCGGTGATTTAACAACTCTTAAAACGACTGATAAAACTCAGCTTGTTAAATCAATCAATGAAATGTTTGATAATACTAAAGGTGTAGTTGATTTATACAAACAAAATGTAGAAAATGGTGGCGGGGGTGACGATGGTTGGGTTGACTCAGTAGTAAAAACAGAAAATGGTGAGACACAACGCGAAAAAAATCGTCGTAACTTGTCAATCTATGACTTTTTTACTAAAGATGAATTAACAGCATATAAAGCAAACCCGACTACTTACGATGCATCAAAACAAGTACAAGCATTTTTTGATTATTGCCATGCAAATAAAGTAATCAATGCAAATGCAGGTGGTGCATTTTATATTACAAAACCTATTAATTACACAGGGTCATACCATAAGACAAACGTGATGTTTGGTGATTTGTATCTAACAACCGATAAACCATTGCAATACATGTTACATATTACAGGGGTCGGGTTTCAGTATCTAGGCTTGATTACTCTAGTTGGAGCTTCTGGGAGCGCATCACAACGTAAAACGCGGTGTGGTTTGTTGCTTGGTTATCCATATAGCATGACTACATTATCTGCCGATGACTGTAGGAGCAGTAACTTATATATTCATGCGATTGAAGTTAAGCTAGTGTATGATGTGGGTGTGTATTGTGGTAATCATTCGCATTTCTCATCCATAGGTCGCTTACGTGGTGACAGTATCGGTTCATTAGGTACGGATAACGGTTGGGTATCTAATGGCGCAACCTTTAGTAGTGTTACAACAACTGAGGGGGATATCCAGCAAAGCAGCACATTGACAGTTGACAAGCTGCCCTACGATTTTAGCGCAACAGCTTTGGCGTATATAGATGGGTATATGTATACCATTAATAGCGTTGATAAAACAGCGAGTACAATTACGATTTACCCGCGCTTACCACGCAATGTAAATACAGGTAAAATTTGGTATCAACAAGGGTCGGCGTTGTTTACAATAGGTAATGATACATCAAATCTACGAGTCAATACATTGCAGGCGATTATTTGTGGTATCGGTGCTAATTTACGTTCATTGTACGGCTGTAATATCAGCACATTTATTAGTGAGGGATTGGGGGCAGGTATTGTCTTATCTACAAAAAGTGAAACTGTAATCGGCAATATTATCGGGAGTGGTTATTTCGAAGGTAACATGGTCGACATAGCGTATGGTTGGGCTAGTGATATATGTGCAATGCCTGTACTGACTGAGATTGCATTAAACCCGAAAAAAATCATTAGCCTTGCTGCATTTAGAATATATA
>VNIV01000064.1_pt1 | contig 11286 bp, 11 predicted proteins | sample 7248611 | NCBI WGS metagenome assembly VNIV01 (sample SAMN12251775, study PRJNA551026) | human skin metagenome | isolation source: skin samples from healthy patients | host: Homo sapiens | place: France:Paris | reverse complement strand
GAACTTTTAAGCGTACATCACCCTGTGTTGGCGTAATCGCAACGATTTTTCCAGTCGCTTCAATAATACCTGTGAACATTGTTTATCCTATTTCTTTATGATATCAATGCATTTTAATGTACTTTTACAACTATCACAAATATAAAATATTATTTAGAATAATTAAATTATAATCAGCTCTCAGATATAATTTAAATTGGTCATCAGGCATTCAAAAAATTAAAATGATAGAGGTAGCTTTTGGTGGATAACTTACCATCATAGACTACTTATGACCTTGTTTATCTACTTATCCACTGGTCTTAATTGTGATAGATTACGGGTGTTTTGTGCTATGTTTCATGTGAAACACCGCTTATAGTCTAGTAGTGCAGTAAAATATAGCTTTAATGACTGTTTCATGTGAAACACTTATCCACAAAGAAAATCTACTTTTAACGCTTTCATTAAATTTAGCTAACAATGTGGATAAGTTTTAAAAAGCGAAAAATATAATAATTTAACTATTTATTTTCAGCGAGATTTATCCAACCCATTATGTGGATTTACTTATCAAAACGATAGGTTAATTTGATATCAGTTCCCATTGTTTCATGTGAAACTAACGAAGCGATAATTTGCTGGTGGATATGCTGTGCATTAAAGTTAATCATGGGCTTAGCACTGTTACCCAAAAAGCATGGCGCTTGATACACGACTAATTCATCTACCAAACCTTGTTGTAAGAAACTAGCAGCGACCGTCGCACCTGCTTCAACCAACACATCATGGATTTGGTAATTATCTTTTAGACTGGTGAGTAGTTGGGTTAAGCTCATAGTTGCGTCTTGGATAAGCAAAACGGGACGCTTGTTGATTTGACTTTGGTACCATGCATCCGTCATTTGGATGCGTTGACGACGGTCAAGCACTACCAATAACGGCTGTGGTATATCGTCTAAATTTACCCCTAATTGCTGACTACGGATATTTAGCGCAGGATGGTCTTGTAGGATGGTTTCGCTACCCGTGATAATCGCCCCTGCTTGCGCTCGTAAACGCTGTACATCCTCGCGTGATTGGTCGCTGGTTATCCATTTTGACTCACCATTTGCCATCGCGGTGCGTCCATCTAGACTTGTCGCTATCTTTAAGCGCACAAAAGGCAAGCCGCCACGCATGACCTTAAAAAAGCCTTCATTTAATTGATAAGCCGCTTGCTCACAAATGCCAGTAATGACTTCGACACCCGCTCGCTGCAGTTTGGCAATACCACCACCATCGACTTTAGGATTAGGATCGACAACAGCAATCACCACACGGCTAATACCCGCTTGGATTAGCGCATCAGCACAGGGCGGGGTACGTCCATGATGGCTACAAGGTTCAAGCGTGACATACGCTATTGCCCCTTGCAAATGCTTGGCATCACGCTCATACGCTTGGCGAAGGGCAAACACTTCGGCGTGGGGTTGTCCTGCTTGATAGTGAAAACCTTCGCCAATGATTTGATTATCTTTGACAATGACGCAGCCGACATTAGGATTGGGACGGGTGGTGAAACGTCCTTTTTTAGCCAGCTCAATGGCGCGTGACATATAGTATTGGTGCTGATAGCGCTCAGCGGATGATAAAGTTGCCGTCATAATAAAACTTAGGATTGTAGATGTTTGAGCTTGTGTGGGTGAGTCAAATCTTCGATACGTTGATTGATTTCTTGTTTGTTGGTGTCCGTGGTGAGGTTTGACACCATGTGTTTAAACGCTTCAATATCTTGAAAATCTCGATACACGCTAGCAAATCGAACGTAGGCGACATCATCAATTTGGCTCAACTCTTTCATGACGATTTCACCTAAAATTTTACTTGGCACCTCACGCTCACCGAGCTGTCTGAGCTGCTTTTCAATCCGGCTAATCATAGCTTCAATGTTGTCAGTCGATATTGGACGTTTTTGTAACGGTAGTTGCACTGAGCGACGCAGTTTTTGTCCATCATACGGCTCGATACGACCATTGGATTTGATGATACGAGGCATGACCGCTTCGATAATTTCAAAGGTGGTAAATCGCTCTTGGCACGCGGCACACTGACGACGACGTCGTACTTGCGCACCTTCTGCCGCGAGTCTTGAATCAATGACTTTAGTATCTTCAGCATTACAAAATGGACAGTGCATGCGATTTCCTAGCTAAGTTTAAACCTTTTAATTTATTTGCCAATACAAAAACTGCCAAAAATCTTACCCAATAAATCATCGGCGGTAAATTCACCGGTGATTTCGTTGAGGCTAATCTGTGCTTGGCGTAGGCTTTCCGCCACCAATTCACCGGCATGAAACAAATGCAGTTGCTCATCGGCTTCTTGCAGCGCCATTTGGGTACGGCGCAGCGCATCAAGATGGCGTGTTCGTGCAATCAAGCTATTTTCAGGGGGATGAAAACCGACTTTATCACAGATTTGATTGACCAATTCCTCAAGCCCGGTATCATATTTACAAGACACATAGACGGGGTGGTAAATCTGCTCTTGTGATGAAAATTGCTTGGGCAAATTTTGGTGATTGTCGGATAAATCAATTTTATTGGCAATCATTAATATCGAATTGGCATTGGGTAAACTACCAAATAATTCGGTCGCCAATCGTAACGGCTCATGCTCACGGTGCGCATCATACACCATAAGCAGTAAATCGGCTTGGGTAATAGCTTGTCGTGCTCGCTCAATACCGGCCTGTTCCACAATATCATCAGTCTGACGCAGCCCCGCGGTATCGGTCAAATTTAGCGTTAGACCGTTTAACACAATGGTTTCTTGCAAAATATCGCGGGTGGTCCCGGCAATATCGGTCACAATTGCACGCTCTTGCCCTGCTAAGCGATTGAGCAAGCTAGATTTTCCCGCATTGGGTCGCCCGGCAATCACAACTGAGACACCATCTCGCAGCAGCTGCCCTTGTTTGGCAGTGGCTAATACATTGTTTAGTTGCTCACAAACTTGGCGTAATTGCTTGGCGATATGCTCATCTGCCAAAAAATCAACCCCTTCTTCATCTGGGAAATCAATAGCGGCTTCAACATACAGTCGTAGCTGAATTAACTGCTCAAGCAGCGCATTAATTTTTTGTGAAAACTCACCGGTCAATGAGCGCATGGCACTTTTTGCGGCAGCCACACTGGTGGCATCAATGGCATCAGCAATCGCTTCTGCTTGTACCAAATCAAGCTTATCATTATCAAAAGCCCGCGCCGAAAACTCGCCCGCTACCGCTTGATTTGCACCCAATTCAAACACACGGGTCAAAAGCTGCTGCTGCAAAATCATGCCACCGTGACCTTGCAACTCAATCACATCCTCACCGGTAAAAGAATGGGGGGCAGGGAAATATAACACCAATCCCTCATCAATCACCGTATCATCACTATCATAGAATCGGCAAAAATGGGCAAATCGCGGTTTGAAAGCTTGACGACCGGTTAACGCCAAGGCAATTTGGTAACTGTTTGGACCTGATAGGCGTATCACACCAACCCCGCCACGACCCATTGGTGTTGCAATGGCGGCAATGGTTGAAGTAAGCGCTGTCTGAGAGTTATTTAACATAATTTTTTAAAATCTAACATTTTGGGTAGTCAGCATTGACTCAATACTGATATTTTAACATCCGTTCACTGATTACAACATGATTATTTTTTGCCAATAAAAAACCCTTTAAACAACTGTTTAAAGGGCGGTTAACTTACTGATTGATGAATTTAGACTACGTTGCGTGCTGCCTCTTTTGCTGCTTGCTCACGCTCAACTTTTTTATTGATAAAGTATTGCTGCGCCATACTAAACAAGTTGTTGACTGTCCAATAAAGCACTAGACCCGCTGGGAAGAATAGCATAAACACAGTGAAAATAATCGGCATAAATTTCATCACACGGGCTTGCATAGGATCTTGCGGCTGTGGGTTTAGCATCTGCTGGAAAAACATCGCCGCGCCCATAATCAGTGGCAAGATAAACAATGGATCCATGGATGATAAGTCACGAATCCAACCAATCCAAGGGGCATGGCGTAATTGAACCGATTCAACCAGTACCCAATACAACGCCAAGAAAATCGGCATTTGCAGCAATACAGGTAAACAACCTGCCATTGGGTTAACTTTTTCTTCTTTGTAGATGCGCATCATCTCTTGTGACATACGCATACGGTCATCACCATATTCTTCTTTTAAGGCTTGCAACCTTGGGGCAACTGCGCGCATTTTTGCCATCGAGTGATAGCTTTTATTGGCAATTGGCATTAACGCGATTTTAACCAATAAAGTGAGTACAATAATTGACCAACCCCAGTTGCCCAAGACTTTATGTACATTATCCAAAATCCAAAATAGCACTTTTGAAATCGGCCATAAGATACCGTAATCAACAGTTTTATCTAATCCCTCTGCCAAAGGTTTTAGGTTGGTTTGAATTTTTGGACCGGCATACAAGGCAGACGTTAATGTCACTTGCTTGTTGGGAGCAACTGACACAGGGTTACTAGTAAACCCGATGATGTGATCTTTGCCAGCTTCACGGCTATAAAAATTTGCTGTGTAATCCTTTGGCATCCAAGCGGTGACAAAATAATGCTGTACCATACCAATCCAGCCTTTATCACTGCTGGCTTTTAACCCATCATTGAAATTACCAAACTTGAGTTTGTTGTAAGGCTGATCTGGTGTGCCCCATGCGCCACCTAGGTAAGTCGATAGGCTAATTGCGCCTTTGTCACCTTTACCTGGATCTTCGCTATTATCACGTTTTAACTGCGCATACATTTGTCCTTGCCAAGGCTGCGTGCCGTTATTGGTGATGTTATAGCTAACGTTGATAGGATATTGACCTTTGGTAAACTTATACGATTTGATGATAGTTACACCATCTTTTTGATAAGTTAAAGGAACGACCAATTCGGCTTGATTGGGCTGCATGACAAATTGGTTACTAGGTGCGGTAAAAGTCGCACGACCATTGCTATTATCAATACCATTGGCGCCAATCAACCCTGACTGAGCCACATATACGCGATTACTATCTTCTTCAAGGAGTACAAATGGCTGTTTGCTATCTAATGTTTGAGTCTGCTCTCGAAGCGCGGCGTACACCACATCGCCACCGACTGGATTAATACGAATATCGTATTTATCCGTCATCACGCTAATGAGCTGTGCGCCCGTTTTCTGGGTAGTGGGAGCGGCGGTTGGTGTGGTTGCTGTTGCGGTTGGAACATCGCCCGTTGGCGTACTTGAAGTCCCCGCCACTGGCACATCATTGCTACTGACCGCTGTGGTTGTTGGGGTTATCGCCACGGGTTTATTTACATTGGTATAATCATCCCGCCAAGCCAGAATCAGCAAATAACCCGTAATTAACATTGCGATAATAATCAATGTCCGTAAAATTTTTTGCATATATAGCTATCCTATCTAATGATATTGCTTGAAATCACTAGTTGCTAATAAAGGAAAAACAATTAAAAAATAGAAGACATTCTACTAAAAAAAAGTTAAAAAAGATATTCCATAAATAGTTGACTCAATTACGCTATTTAAGACTCGCAACAAGTTTTTATAATTTCATCAACCCAATAAATTAATGATAGTGGTAAGCATATACCAAAAAGTAAGACGGCAATGTGTCAATATAATGATAACGGTAGCGATATAATGGCTTAGGGACAAAATCAATGCCATGCCCACCCCAAGGATGACAACGTGCGATACGCTTGGCTGTTAATAATCCACCCCGGTACCCCCCATGCAATCTTACCGCCTCTAAACCATAACTAGAGCACGTTGGATAAAAGCGGCAACGAGGTGCCAACCACGGGCTAATCAAACGCTGATAAAATATAATCATAAACAACAAAAATTTTGCTAATAATTTATCCATGGATTAAACCCAGATTTTTTATTACCTTCATTGGAGTAAAGATATTACGAACTGCCGCTAAAATTAATTCCGCTTCAACTTTCCAATCTTATCATTGATTAAGTTAAAGCCCATCGCTAATTGCTGGACAATTGCTTGATTTTGCATATCATCGGAAAACTGCTTGATAGTTAATAAAATATCAACTTGGGCATTTAGCTGGTGCTGATGCAACCGAAAATACTCTCGCGTTAATCGCTTAATATGATTTCTTTCATGGGCACGTTTGACTTTCTTTTTAGTAATCGCAAGACCCAACCGATTTACTGCAGCTTGTCTTTGGCTATCAGCTAAAACCACTTTGACGAATAACAACAGATTAGGTTGATGAATTTTAAAAACGACAACATGCTGTGACTGATCTTCACCAGTTTTGGTATGACGACCCGACATCGCTTTAAAATCTTTGGGCGTTAGCAGCCGCTGTGATTTATCAAATTTAAAAGGTTTGTCTGCAGTCATGAGGATAAGTCCAAATCAATACCAAAGCACCATTAAAAGCTATCAAGATTTGATGGATAGGGTAAAAACAGGCTGAAATAATAGAGTAGAGGAGTACGCTAAGCGTAGGTTACGAACGGACTTCGGGTATAACAATAAAAAAAGCGATATAAGAAGTATATCGCTTTTTACTATAACCTGTTTTAATGTCAACATTATCATTAAATCAAGTTAAGAAATAGACATTACACCGTTAAACGATGACGGCCTTTAGCGCGACGACGAGCTAAAACTTGACGGCCATTCTTAGTAGCCATACGAGCACGGAAACCGTGAGTACGTTTACGTTTGATTACGCTTGGTTGGAAAGTGCGTTTCATGCGATTCACCTTGGCTAAATTTACGTGATATTTAACCGATAGCGGTTAAAATACAAAATTTCAAAACAGTTAATCTAGTATTATCCTTAATTTTAACCAATAGGTCAAGGATAACTAAGATTATTGATTAATTTCTTTCTTTAAATCACAGACACAATCAATTATTTTGTTTATTTAAAATAACATTTTTGTATAACAAATACCATTCAACAAAAGTTATCCACAAAAAATTATTTTATTATTATATATTTAATAAGTATTATTTATTATTATTAAGCAGGTCTATTTCTGTGGATATTTAACTAAAAATCATAAAAAAACAAATATTTGCCATGTTGATAAGTATGTATATAAACCGTTGATAGCTTGTTAGTAATTTCCTGTTTTTACTTATCAACAATTATATCCACATTGTTATCCACAATAATTTTATTTGTAAAATCGCTGTTTTATGATACATTACACCAATTTTGAAGATGCTTGGATTAGGAAAGCAAAGTTATGGCTGATGCATTATGGCTTAAGTGCGTTGACGAATTAAAATATCAAGTACCTGATAATATTTTTACCATGTGGATTCGCCCATTATCCGCCTCGATGCATAATAACACGATGGTTGTCAATGTACCTAACCAGTACTTTGCCAGTTATGTTGAAAAAAATCATTTAAGTCAAATTCAAACGATTTTACAACAGCTTGAGCCAACCTTACCGATTCAGGTGCAAATTCAAATTGATAAGGGTAACGCAATCACCGACGCCGTTAGTAAACAAGAGTTTGGTGAGCAAAAAGTGACACTGGTAAAAACTGAGCAGCAACGCTCCTTTCAGTATATCGATCCGCATTTTACGTTTGACCAATTCGTAACCGCAAAATCCAATCAAATTGCTTATAGTATTTGCCGAGAGACTGCTAACAACTTGGGTCAATCTAAAAATAATCCGCTGTTTATTTATGGTGCGACAGGTTTGGGAAAAACCCATTTGATGCAAGCAATTGCCCATGAGATTTTAAAGCAAGGCAAAAGTTTTTATTACTTTACTTCCGATAAGTTTGTCAACCAGCTGGTGCATTCATTAAGAACACAAAAAATCGATGAGTTCAAAGATAAAATTAAAAAAGCCGATTTGTTGATTATTGATGATATTCATGTGATTGCCGGCAAGCAAAAAAGTAGCGAGCAGTTTTTGCTATTGCTCAATGACTTTATGAGCAAAAATAAACAGGTGATTTTGGCATCCGATAAACACCCGAGTGCACTGACTGATTTTGACGAGCGCTTAAAGTCACGTCTGGCTTGGGGAGTAGCAGTAGCGCTAGAGCCGCCAGAGCTAGAAACCCGTATTCAAATTTTGCAAAAAAAATCCAAAGCGCAAGAGGTGAATTTGCCAAAAGAGTGCGCTATTTTTATCGCTCAGCATATCATCGCCAATGTGCGAGAATTGGAAGGCGCGCTCAACAAAGTTTTAGCCATTTCCCGTCTGCTCAATCAGCCTATCCATTTAGAACTGGTACAAATGGCGTTAAAAGATTTGATTGCCATGCGTGTACAAGCGGTCAGTATGGATAATATTCGTAAAGTTGTTGCTGAGTTTTATGATATCTCAGTCAAAGACTTAATGGGTAAAAAGCGTTTACGTCATATCGCTCGTCCGCGGCAAGTGGCTATGAGTTTAGCACGTGAACTAACCAACAACAGCTTTACAGAAATTGGTCAATCATTTGGCGGTCGCGACCATACCACGGTGATGCACGCCTGTGAGAAAGTTCAAGAACTTTGTGTCAGCGATCTGATGTTTGATAAGGATTATCGCTCATTAAAATTAATGTTACAGACCTAGTATTTTGTTAACTCGATTAAAAAGATTTTTAGTTAATTACCCCGTATAATAGATTGTAATTTTTCCATTTGTTAAACCATTCATTTTGATTTGAGGCGGTGCCATGCAATTAGTAATCTCTCGCGATTTGTTACTACAAGCGATTAATTTAATTTCAAAAGCCGCTGACAAACGCCATAACATGGTGATTTTGGGGAATATGAAATTGGCGTTAACCGACTCTCAATTGGTGATGGTAGCGTCAGATTTGGAGCTTGAATTACAAGCCACCCTTAATTTGCCAGCATCGGCGTGCAAACAACCAGGTGAAATCACCGTTCCTGCCAACAAATTCAAAGATATCGTAAAATTATTGCCCGACGGTTTACCGGTCTCTATCACTGTCGCTAACGACAATCAGTGTTTAATTGTCTGCGGTAGTAGTCGTTTTAAACTCAGCACTTTGCCTGCCCAAGACTTTCCCCTATTGGGTGAGCCCGAGCAAGTCACGCCTATCCAATTGGGCCGTGAAGACCTAGTCGATTTGCTCGATAAAACGCATTTTGCGATGGCAGTGCAAGACGTGCGTTACTATCTCACCGGTATGCTGTTTGAGGTTAAAGAGCGGCAATTGGCGACAGTATCGACCGATGGTCACCGTTTGGCATTGGCACGTACTGTGATAGCGTGTGATGAGAGCGTGGCACTTGATGCAATTTTACCAAGAAAAGCCGTACTTGAATTACAACGTTTGTTAGCAGAGCTTAAACGCATGCTACCGAATCAAGACAATAAAATCACCCTCAATGTCGGCCGTGAATTTTTACAAGTCTTACTACCCTTTGGTGAAGTCGATAGTACAGGACAGCTAAAAAATGCCATCATGGTGGCTTTTACCGCACGCCTGATTGATGGTAAGTTTCCCGATTATCGCCGCGTCATGCCGTCGTCAACCAACAAACTTGCCCGTATCAGCCAAGAGCAATTAGCGAATGTGCTTCGCCGCGTGGCTATTTTGAGTAATGAGAAATCGCGTGGCGTAATTTTTGATTTTTCAGGTGATAACAATTTGATGGTGCGTGCTAGCAATGCTGAGCAAGATGAAGCCAGTGAGCAGCTTGAGGTTAAATATCAAGGTGAGGCATTAGAGATATCATTCAATGTGGCTTATTTACTAGATGTACTTAATGTATTGCAAGGGGAAATTGACTTTCATATGAGCCAAGCCAATGCTTCGGTATTGGTACAGCAAGTCAACGATAGCAAACACGAGTTTGTGGTTATGCCAATGCGTATTTAGTCAGCGGGCATATTTTTTTCAATTTAGTGATGAGTAGTCAAGTAGATAAATCATGCAAATTATTGAATTAGCTATTCATCATTTTCGCAATCTTCACACGATTGAATTACAACCCAGCAGTTGTAATGTGTTCTTGGGTCAAAATGGCAGCGGGAAAACGTCGCTATTAGAAAGCATCTATTTATTATCGCGCGGCAAAAGTTTTCGCCATCATCAACCGAGGCATTATATTGAGCATGGTTTTAGCGATACGACGGTTTTTGCTAGGCTCAATCATGATCAAACGGTCGCTATTGCCAAATCCCAAGACGCTACCACGCAATTGCGACTCAATGGGCAGTCGCTTGTCACCCAAAGCCCACTTGCGCAGCTGCTACCCACACTATTACTCGAGCCTGTTAGCCTTGCACAGCTAGAGGACGGTAGTCAAGCAAGGCGTGAAATGCTAGATTGGTTAGGGTTTCACGTGGAACAATCATTCCACCCCAATTGGCTGTCTTATCAGCGTCTACTAAAACAACGCAATAGCTTATTAAAGCAAAATGTTGGCAACGTCTCATTAACTAGCCTGCAACAGCAAGAACTGTCAGCTTGGGATTACCAGCTCAGTCAACATGCAGAGAAAATTCACCAAGCAAGGGCCGACATCATTGAACAATGGCAGCCCCATTTTTTGGCGCAAGTGCAAAAATTTTTACCCCAGTATGCCGAAAAATTACGATTGCGTTATACCCCGGGGTTTGATACTGAAGTTGGCTTAGCAACGACCTTAGCCAATCGTTTAGCGTCTGACATTGAGCTTGGCTATACGCGTATGGGATGTCATCGGGCTGATATCAATGTCGTGCTAGATTTAGTGCATACTGATGCAGCAGGGCATAAACACAAGCAGACATTGCTTGCCACCGATATGCTGTCACGGGGTGAAAAAAAATTATTGGTCATGGCGCTTCGCTTATCGCAGTTGCCGTTACTTAACCAGGTCGATAAAGTACCTTTGGTATTGGTGGACGATATCACAGCAGAATTGGACAACGACGCGCTTATGCTGTTATTAACTGGCTTAAAACAAGTGAATTCACAGCTGTTTATCACCAGTCTCACCCAAGATATCGTTGAGAGTATTCAAAAGATTTGGCAGGATAATATAAAACTGTTTCACGTGGAACAGGGAAGTGTTAGACAATTATCCCTTGAAGCACAAGGCATTCAAAATGACCTATGAAAACCAATAATATTTTTAGGTGACTAAGGTTAGATGATTAAGTATTTTTTCAAACTGATGTAACTTAAACTCCTTCTTTTTTAGCTCAGCTAAATCACCATTTTGCCTCTCATAAGCGGGGATATTCAGTGACTTTTCCCCTAAAATTTGCTACAATAAACCCTTTATTTTTC
>VNIV01000087.1_pt1 | contig 11348 bp, 8 predicted proteins | sample 7248611 | NCBI WGS metagenome assembly VNIV01 (sample SAMN12251775, study PRJNA551026) | human skin metagenome | isolation source: skin samples from healthy patients | host: Homo sapiens | place: France:Paris | reverse complement strand
TACCGTGCTTGGAGTACGCGCCAACCTGATTCAGCACGAGGTTCTCAGCGATGGAGAACTCGCCAACAAAACCGTCCCGCTGACGATCCTCAGGCACGAATCCGAGTCCGGCCTCAATAACCTTGGCGGGGGCCGCGCCCGTGGTGTCCTTGCCATCAATGCGGATCGTTCCCGACGTCGGCTTAATGAGTCCAAGCAGGGAGGAAGCGAGTTCCGTCTGACCATTACCCTGCACTCCGGCGACGCCGAGAATCTCACCCCCCGCAACGGACAATGACACGCCGTCGACAACGACTGAGCCGCGGTCGTCAGCCACGGTGAGGTCCTTGATGTCCAGGCGAGAACCGGTCGGCTTAGCCTCGTCCTTATCGACGACGAGCTTGACGGCCCGTCCCACCATCATCTCAGCAAGTTCAGCCTCGGACTGGTCCGCGCTGGCCTTGCCTACGATGCGGCCACGTCGGACCACAGTGATGTCGTCAGCGATGGCGCGAACCTCACGCAGCTTGTGGGTAATGAAAACGATGGCCCGGCCCTCGTCACGCAAGGTCTTCATAACAGCCATGAGCTCGTCGATTTCCTGCGGGGTAAGCACAGCAGTGGGTTCGTCAAAGATGAGGTACTGAGCGTCGTTGGCTAGGGACTTCAGGATCTCGACACGCTGCTGGACGCCAACCGGCAGGTTCTCGATGACCGAGTCTGGATTGACGTCAAAGTGGTAGCGATCAGACAATTCGCGCACCTTTGCGCGAGCCCGTCGCATCGACAGGATGCCAGCGGTCGATTCTTCCCGCCCCAACGCAATGTTCTCAGCCACCGTGAATACGTTGACGAGCATGAAGTGTTGGTGAACCATTCCAATACCGGCCGCCATGGCCTGCTTGGAATTATCGAAGTGTTGCTCCACCCCGTCGATGTAGACCTGCCCTTCATCGGAAGGCAGCAAGCCGTACAGAATGTTCATCAGGGTTGACTTGCCGGCACCGTTTTCACCGAGCAAGCAGTGGATTCGCCCGGGAACGATGTCGAGGTCAATGTGGTCGTTGGCCGTGAGGGTCCCGAATCTCTTCGTGACGCCGCGCAGGCTCAGCCCATCTTTGAGGGGTGCATTGTCACCGGGTGGGGCGACGGTGGTGTTGGTGGTCACGGGGCAGATCCTTCCACGTCTGGTCCCTGATGTCGCGTGCGCCGACGACGCGCCGACCTCCACAGGAAGTCGGCGCGTCGTCGTCTCACGTGGTTGGCCGCACAGCGGCTGAGCGAACCGAGTTCGCGCTCAGACTCACTTAGGCTGGGCCTTTGAGGTGATTGTGATCTTGCCGGAGTTGATGTCGTCCTTGATCGCCTTCAGCTCGTCCTTAACGTCAGCGGGGATCTTGGAGTCGAACTCGTGGAACGGGGACAGGCCGGTGCCACCGTCTTCCAGGGAGCCGACGTACGGCTTGTTATCGAATTTGCCGTCCTTGGCAGCCTTAACCGCATCGAAGACGGCAACATCCATGCCCTTGAACACCGAGGTGATGATATTCGAGCAGTAGGCCGGCTGGGTCTTGCAGCCATCACCGTCAACCCAGATGGCATTGGCCTTTCCGCCAGAGGACTTCACAGCTTGCAGCGCACCGTTTCCAGCATTGCCCGCCACCGGCAGAATGATATCGGCACCCTGGTTGAGCAGTGCTTGAGCAGTAGCCTTACCACCAGAGACGTTCTGGAACGGGTTGGGCTGCGGGACGAACTGACCGTCCTGCTTCTTGACATCCCAACCGATAGCCTGAACCGACTTGTGCTTCTGCTTGTTGTAGTAGTCAACGCCCTGGGAAAAACCATCCATGAAGATGGTGACGGTCGGGATCTTCATGCCGCCGAAGGTGGCAACCTTGCCGGTCTTGGTCAGTGCGGAAGCCAGGTAGCCGGCCTCAAAGGAAGACTGGGCAGTGTTGAAGATCAGCGGTTTAAGGTTCTCAGGAGGATTCGCCGGGTTGTCGTCAACGATGGCGAACTTGACGTTCGGGTTTGCTTTGGCAGCAGCGAGGGTGGGCTTCTCGAGCAGGAACCCAACGGAGACGATGATCGAGCACTTGGCGTCCACCATGGACTGCAGGTTGGTGGCGTAGTCCTTATCGTCCTTCGACTCGACCTTGGCGGTCTTCACGCCGAGATCGCTCGCAGCCTTGTTGAGACCCTGAAGAGAGGTCTCGTTGAAGGATTTGTCGTTAAAACCAGCAGAGTCGGAGACCATACAGGCCTTAAACTCACCGGAGTTGGAGTTATCCTTCCCAGCAGCAGACGTGGAGGAACCCGCCGAGGAGCCCGTGGACGCGTCCGGAGCCTGCGCGCAGGCCGACAGTGACAAGGCTGCGGCAGCGAAAACGGCGGGAATAGCGAGGTGTAACTTCTTCACGGACTGCCTCCTGGAGCAGACGATGATCCAACGGTGGAAAACCCGTGGGGCATGTGTCGCCGATCGGGCCATAAAACTGTAACCCCTTCGTGGAGAAATCGACACCTTAACGGTCAAACTGGCCCCAAGAAGCGGGAGCATATCGCCTCGACCTTGGGTGGCGCCAGCAATTCATAGGGCGAGCGGGTCCATAGAGCGAACCGGGCTTCAGGCCACCTGATTGACCAGCGCTTCAGCCGCGTCAACGATTGATAAGGTTTCGGCCTGCCAATTGTCCTCTTGACTGCGATAAGGCCCGGTAGCCAGCGAAATCGCGACCGCCGCAGAGCGCAGTCTCAACTCAATCGGATCGACCCGCGAATCAAAGACCGGAACCCACGCTGTCAAAATCTGCCGCATGCGATCGGCCTGGGGCACATTCATACGCTGCACCGTAGACAGGTGGGCAACAAGACACGCGAGATCATCGGCCCGGCGTCCTGGCCCGACGGTGTCGACATCGAGGATTCCGCACACGTGGCCATTCCACACGTGGATCTGGCCTTCGTGAAAATCTCCATGGGTGGGTTCGTTCCCTGCCGGCACATCTGACAGCCCCTCGGTAATGATCTGGGCCATCCTTTCTAACCGTTCACTCTGGTCCGGCAGGGCAGCTGCGACCATACGGCAGTAGTGAGCAACCGATTCACTCCACGGTGACCGGCGCGGAAGGTCGCACACCTGCGGAGGTAACTGGTCGAGTAAACTAACAAGGCTCTCGGCGGTGCACGGACTTCCTGGTTCAAATAGCGCCTTGCTAAGTGGGCATCCCGGCAATTCGGTAAGAAAAAGCAGGTTGTCCTCGGTGACGCCGGCCACCCTCGGGCTCGGCACTGACGCGCGGGTCAGCAAGTCGTGGCGCGCCAGCGTCGCCTGGAAGATGCCGTCACGCAACACCTTGACATAGAAGCGTCGATTGTTGACCTCAGCGCACAGCACCGCCCGACGTCGCGGCCGATATCCGATCATGTGCAGATTGATCTGCTGGGCGCTCACCCGGGCGCCAACCAAGTTAAGGTCAGAGATGATGGCTGCCATTTGTTCGGGGTACGCCGCGCGAGAAAGTCCCGGGAGATCAGGGTCGTCAGGATAACGCCAGACGGCGACCTCCCGGGATCCGTCAACATAAATGTCAGCGCGTGAATCAGTCACTGCCGGGCCACTCGCTCGAGCACTCATGCCGAAGAGTTCTTCTCGCTCCCCCGCAGGCCACTGCACCCGAGCCTGATAGGTCGCCGTCGTGGACTGACCAGGGTTCGCGTCAACGTGGTCGAGGTGCCAATCGACGAGCCCTCCACCAGCGTGCCCGACAGCTGCTTTCAACAACTCGCCGGCCTCCGGGCCAGTCAGCAAGACCGCTCCGTCGGCATCTTTTCCGGGACCGCCGAGCCATGCGGGTCGCCTCCTCACGCGCTTGCCGCCTCCCGCTCAGGGCGCGGGATTGTCGACGTCCCCGCTGGCACCGTTGACGCGCCAGGCGCATCTAAGCGACGAATCCTCAGCCACGCTGCACGTAGACCATCAACCTCGGTAACCGTCAGCTCAATATTGGGATCGGGTTCAACATCCTCGTCGTTTTCATCGGGCACGTATCCAACCGGATCGAGGTGAACGTCGACCTGGGCACCCTTAGTGGGCACCTCACCGGTCTGAGCCATGAAATACCCCGCGAGAGTGTCGTAAGGCCCCTCGGGCAGTACCAGGCCAACCTTGTCGGAAAACTCTTCGAGCGTGGTTAGGCCGTCAATATCGCGCTGCCTGACGTGAGCCAGATCAGACGGTTCAACGGTGTCATACTCATCGGTAATATCGCCAACTATCTCCTCGACGAGATCCTCCAAAGTGACGATGCCAGCCGTGCCACCGTATTCGTCGAGCACAATCGCCAAATGAGCATTAGTGCGACGCATCTCGGTCAGCGCCTTAAGCGCTTTGACGGTATCGGGTAGGGAGACGACGGCACGTACCAGTTGGGATACCCGACTGGTACGAATCTGAGGGTTGAGTTCGAGCAGATCTCGAACGTGAACAAATCCAAGCACCCGATCCGCCGATCCGTCGATAACCGGATACCGAGAATGGGACCCGTCGCGAACCACCTGAGCCGCCTGGACAGCCTTCATTGATCCCTGCAGAAAGTCGACCTCGGTGCGCGGAACCATTACCTCGCGCAGGGACTTCTCTCCCACGGCGAAGACCTCGTCAAGGATGGTGCGCTCCTCGTCCCCCAACGTCGCCGAGGAGACGACCATGGAACGAATCTCCTCGTCGGTCACCTCTTCGCGAGCCGCAGTTGGATCACCGCCAAGGATCTTAACGACAAGGTCTGTCGAAACCCCCAGGAACCAAATGATGGGCCGAAACAAGGTAGCAATACCGTTTACCATCGGGCCAAGCGCCACGGAGAATCCCTCTGCACGCTGCATGGCCAAACGCTTAGCTACAAGCTCACCTAACACGATCGAAAAGTAGGAAATAATGACCGTGATAGTGACGAGGGCGACCGTTGCAGCCACTGACGCCGACATTCCCCAGGACTCGAATACTGGCGCGAGCTCGCTGGCCAGCGTCGCACCACCAAAGGCCGAGGCGAGGAAGCCTGACAAGGTGACGCCGATTTGCACCGCAGAAAGGAAACGATTGGGATTTGATTGCAGCTTTTGAATGGAACGACCGCGAGATCCGCGGGTCGCCGCCAACTGCTTGATCTGGGAATCGCGGAGGCTCACCAGCGCCATCTCGGCAGCCGAAAACACCCCGCCCACGAGGATGAACAAGAGAATAAGGGCGGCGTTCTCAAAGACCTCAGCCACGGGCCTTCACCATTCCTCTCTTCACAGAGGCAATAACGAAGGTGGCGTGACTATCGCCCTCCCGGTCATCGTTGTGCATAAGACAAGAATAGGAGCTCAGCCCGGCAGAACTCCACGGCAGGACGCCTCAGGGTGAGAGGTTGTGTCCTAAGATGTCCAGGCTCCACCACGTCGATACTGCCGAGATGACGAGGACGAACACCGCTTGAAACCATCTCGGACTCCGGTCAAGCAATCTCGCCACTGGCAGAAATGCCGGAAAAGCGGGCAGCAGAAATCGGGCCTTGGAGTTGAAGTACCCCTGCATGTGACCAACGAAGATCACGGTCACAAGCACGTATACCGTCAACCACACCTGTTCGCGTCGAACTGCCATGACGATGCCAAGGGCGAGATACATGCACCAGGTCAGGGCGACCAAGCCGGTATACCGCCAGTCGAACGGAACGTGATCCATCCGCGAATGAAGGTCTTCCCACGTGTCAAGCAGGGTCCCCATCTCGCTCCCCCACGCCTTCTGAACAAGCAGGTAACCATTCCATCTACCAGTGCGATGAGCGACGATAACAAACCAGGTCAGCAATCCCAGCGGGCTCAACGCCATCCCGACGAAACGACGCCACCGCTGCCCCGCTTCAGCCTTCGTACACAGGCTCGTCAACCACGCGATACCGAGGACGATGCACACCGGGGCGACGGATGCCCGGAACAGACCGGCGACGCCAACGAATACGCCCGCGAGGATCCACCGTCCCGACAGGATGGCAAGCAGCCCGAGCCCAACAAGGGCGATGAACCAGCCCTCGGTGTATCCCATCGATTCAACGACAGCACGAGGCGCAGCGCCCCAGCACGCCACCAACAGCACCGCTGCGGTCGGTCCTGCCACTCGGTGTCCGACCGCTGTGATGACCGCAGCGGCTGTGAGGAAACCCATCTGCGCGGCAATGAGGATCGCTAAATACGGCGACATACCGGTGACAAGGATGATCACCCTGCCAAGAGCTGGCAGCCCTGGCAAAAACGCCAGATCGGATATCCAGGGATCGGTATGGCCAAACATGGGGTTGGGCCAGTGATAACCCCCAGCCGCAATGACGGAATACCACCTTCCGTCCCATCGAGTCAGCCTCGGAACGACCGGTCCGTCCGAAGCCATCGCCGCTATGAGGGCCAGGCGTTGAGCCACCCACACGGCAAGACCGATGCCGATGGTGATGAACCACCGACGTCGGTCCACATCCTCATGACCGGCCGAAATCGGGGCTGCACTCACAGGGATTCAATGATCGCGTTAAAAGTGGTGCTGGGACGCATGGCCTCCGCGACGAGCTCCTCGTCAGGGTGGTAGTACCCGCCCATATCGACCGGGCTGCCCTGGACCCCGTTGAGCTCCTTCAGGATCTGGTCCTCACGAGCAGCCAGCTCGGTCGCGACATCGGAGAATCGGTCGGCAAGTTCAGCATCATCATGCTGAGCAGCCAGCTCGGAAGCCCAATAGCGGGCAAGCCAGTAATGAGACCCCCGGTTGTCGCTCTGTCCGAGTTTGCGGGCCGGGGAGCGGTCGTTCTCGAGGAAAGCACCGATAGCCTTGTCAAGGGTCGCCGCAAGTATTCCCGCTTTGGTGCCCTCGCTGGTCTGGTCGATGTGCTCAAGGCAAGCACCTAGAGCGCAGAACTCGCCCAGGGAATCCCACCGCAGGTAGTCCTCAGCGACGAACTGGGCGACATGCTTGGGCGCCGAGCCTCCGGCACCAGTTTCGAACAAGCCGCCACCGGCCAGCAGTGGGACGACCGAGAGCATCTTGGCACTAGTGCCAATTTCCAGAATCGGGAAGACATCAGTGAGGTAGTCGCGCAGCACGTTGCCGGTTACCGAAATAGTGTCCTCCCCGCGGCGGATCCGCGCCAGGGTGAACTTCATAGCGTCGGCAGGGGCCAGGATGCGAATATCCAACCCCTCGTGCTCCGGCAGATAGGCCTTGACCTTCTCAATGACGCGGGCGTCATGAGCACGGTTCTTATCGAGCCAAAATACCGCCGGGGTATTGGTGATGCGTGCCCGCTCAATGGCCAAGCGCACCCAATCGCGCACCGGGATGTCACGCACCCGGCTCATGCGCCACACGTCACCGGCTTCGACCTGCTGGTTCGTCAACACCTCGTCACCACAGCGCACCTCAACGCGGCCGTCATGGGGGACGATGAACGTGGTGGGGTGGGAGCCGTATTCCTCCGCCTTCTGAGCCATCAGACCGACGTTCGGGACATCACCCATGGTGGCCGGGTCGAGGGCGCCATGCTCGCGGCAGTCGTCCATAATCGCGGCGTACATGGTGGCGTAGCTGCGATCGGGGATGCAGGCTAGCGTCTCCTGACGCTTACCTTCGGCGTTCCACATACATCCGGAATCGCGGACGACAGTTGGCATGGAAGCGTCGATAATGACGAGATTTCCGGCATGCAGATTGGTAATGCCATTGTCGGAGTCGACCATGGCCAGGGCCGGGCGAGCAGCGAAGGCAGAATCGATGGCCGTCTTAATTGCAGTCGCGCGTTCTGCGGGAAGTTTCTCGAGACGGGTGTAAAGGTCGCCCAGTCCAAGATCGGGATTGACGCCTACCGAGTTGAGGTCGTCACCGTATTTCTCGAAGACGTCGACGAGGAAGGTGCGCACTGCATGGCCAAAGAGGACCGGGTCGGAGACTTTCATCATCGTCGCCTTGAGGTGAACCGACCACAGGAGATCCTCTTCGTTGGCCTGGGCCAGGGAAGAAGCGTAGAACTCGTCAAGGGCATCAACGGACATAAAGGTGGCATCAACGATCTCACCGTCGAGAGTCTTGATGCCGCCGGCCAAGGTCGTCTCGGAACCATCGGTCCCGATGAGCACAACGTCGAGATCCTGCCCCCGGGAGACGAAGGACTCCTCGTGGTCGAAGAAGTCTCCGTGATCCATATGCGCGACTCGGGCCTTGACCTGGTCAGTCCACTGACCCATCCGGTGCGGGTGAGCCTTGGCGTATGCCTTGACTGCGGTGGGAGCGCGACGATCGGAGTTCCCCTGACGCAATACGGGGTTTACCGCCGAACCGAGCACGGTGGCATAGCGAGCAGCGATTTCCCTCTCCTCATCGGTGGAAGGCTTGTCTGGGAAGTCCGGAAGCTCGTAGCCCTGGGACTGCAGCTCGGCAATAGCAGCCTTAAGCTGCGGGACCGATGCCGAGATATTGGGCAGCTTGATGATGTTGGCATCCGGGGAACCGGTGAGCTCACCCAGCTCAGCTAGGTGGTCGGCAACTTTCTGATCTTCGTTCAGACGATCCGGAAACTGGGCCAGGATGCGCCCCGCCAACGAAATATCCGAAGTCGTGATGTCAATACCCGACCCGTCGAGGAATCCCTCCACGATGGGAAGTAAGGAATATGATGCGAGGGCGGGGGCCTCGTCGATCTTGGTCCAGACGATGGTAGGCATGCACGAACTCCTGTGATCGAGGGGAACGCCGCTGTGCAACCCGTCAGGGCGTCTAGCGGCACTTCGTCTTAAGAATAGTGGAGGTGGTGGACATTTCTGACACACCGAAAAGGAACACCGTAGAACACCGAATTGCCGTCATCCAGTTCGCGAGATATCGCATCCGGTGTGACGAGGCCGACTACTGTACCGGTCATGTCGGAATCCCATGAGCTCGTTGTCACCTGGACTAGCCCGGATCGCCCCGGACTTGTCCATGCCGTTACCGGGGCGTGCGCCCAGGTGGGCGGAAACCTCACAGAGTGTCAGCAATTCACTAGCACCGACACCGGAAACTTCTTCATCCGGTTGCAGGTCGAGTCAGCGAGCAGCCGCGCCGACCTCGAGTCGGCCGTCAGCGAGCTCGCCGGAAAGTGCAACGCTACTGTCCACGTCGACGAGTTGGGGCGTCCCGTCCGTACCCTCATCTTGGCCTCCAAAGCGTCCCATTGTCTGTCTCACTTGCTGTTTAACCGGGACGCTGGTCGGCTGCCAATCGACGTTGTCCAGGTCATGGCGAATCATCCTGACCTCGCCGACTTGACTGCTTTCCATAAGGTTCCGTTCCGGTGGCAAAAAGTCGACCGCGAGTCCAAGACGTCTTTCGAGCAGGAGGTATTGCGCACCGTCGGGGACCTTGACGTCGAGCTCGTCGTATTGGCTCGCTATATGCAGATCCTTTCTCCTGAACTGTGTGAGCAACTATCAGGACGGTGCATCAACATTCATCATTCTTTCCTGCCCGGTTTCAAAGGTGCCAACCCGTACCGCCAAGCCCATTCCCGCGGGGTCAAGCTCATTGGCGCGACGGCCCACTTCGTCACTGTCGACCTCGACGAGGGCCCCATCATCGAACAGCGAGTGCAACGGGTCAACCATTCTCAGACGGTGGCTCAACTCACCGCCGTCGGCCAGGACACCGAATCTGCCACCCTTAACGAGGCCGTCCGTCTGTTCGCTGAGCACCGCACTTTCCTAGACGGAATGCGCACCGTCATCTTGCAGTAGCGGTACCTCCTGACGCCCCCATCAGGGCCGTCACCCGATCCCACATGGGGCCGCCACCTGGCCCTCATGGGTGAGGTCATTCTTGATACGAATAAGTCCCCCGGCCAACTTCGCATCGTCACCGCGAGTAGGCTTCAAAATAGCCAAGTGTCATCGAGGACTTTCAAGGAGAGATCCATGACCCAGACCCCAGTCAAGATTGCCGTCACCGGAGCTGCTGGCCAGATTTGCTACAGCTTGTTGTTCCGCATTGCTTCCGGTTCGCTGCTCGGAGACACTCCTATCGAGCTTCGCCTTCTCGAGATCACCCCGGCCCTCAAAGCCCTTGAGGGCGTCGTCATGGAGCTTGACGACTGCGCCTTCGGCAATCTCGTGAATATCGAGATCGGTGACGATCCGAAGAAGGTCTTTGACGGAGTTAACGCCGCCTTCCTCGTCGGCGCCATGCCCCGCAAGGCGGGTATGGAGCGTTCCGATCTGCTCACCAAGAACGGGGCTATCTTCACCGCCCAAGGCAAGGCCCTCAACGACGTCGCCGCCGACGACGTCCGCGTTCTCGTCACCGGTAACCCCGCTAACACCAACGCCCTCATCGCTGCTACCAACGCGGTCGACATCCCGAACAACCACTTCGCCGCCTTGACTCGTCTAGATCACAACCGCGCCAAGACGCAGCTTGCCCGCAAGACCGGAAAGACTGTCAATGACGTCCGTCACATGACCATCTGGGGCAACCACTCCTCCACCCAGTACCCCGACGTCTTCCACGCCGAGGTCGCCGGCCAGAAGGCAACCAACCTGGTGAACGAAGCTTGGATCGAGAACGAGTTCATCCCAACCGTCGCCAAACGTGGCGCTGCCATCATCGACGCGCGCGGCGCCTCCTCGGCTGCCTCGGCCGCTAACGCCACCGTCGAGTGCATGCGCGACTGGATGGGCTCCACTCCTGAGGGAGACTGGGTGTCCATGGCGATTCCGTCTGACGGCTCTTACGGCGTGCCCGAGGGCCTCATCTCTTCCTTCCCGGTGACCATCACCAACGGCAAGGTCGAGATTGTTCAGGGTCTTGACATCGACGACTTCTCGCGCGCCAAGATCGACGCCTCTGCCAAGGAGCTGGCCGACGAACGTGACGCCGTCAAGGAACTCGGCCTCATCTGATCGACCCGACGAACGGGCCCGGAAAACGTCAAGTTTCCGGGCCCGTTCTGCGCGTCACGGCGTGAAACTTCGATGGTTTCGGCCGGTAACCGAGCGTCGAGAGAGATGCACCACACTTGTGCACGAATGTGCAGTACATCGTGGTTCCTGAGTTGTCGATAATGATGCTTACTACACTGCCATAAAGCGGTTTTAAGCCTTATCTAAAGGGTTAGCGCGCAGTGGCAAAGGCCACAATTAAGGCATCCGCAGAAATGCACATTAGTGCACACACAGGCATGCCTTAACTGCACCTCGGACCCGTTCTAGTTGTTGCTCTAGACGAGCGACTACCACCATTTCTATGGTCGATGCATCAGATGTCCTGATGTCCACCGCAAGGAGGCGGATCTCCCCCAGGACTCCACACC
>VNIV01000081.1_pt1 | contig 11487 bp, 5 predicted proteins | sample 7248611 | NCBI WGS metagenome assembly VNIV01 (sample SAMN12251775, study PRJNA551026) | human skin metagenome | isolation source: skin samples from healthy patients | host: Homo sapiens | place: France:Paris | reverse complement strand
TACCCCAACATCTCAGACACCTACTACAGTCGCTCCTACAGCACCTGTAGCTACTACACCTACACCTACAGTTACACCTATTAGTACTACTACTACTACTACTACTACTACACCTATTGCTATCAGTAATAGTAATAATCCTAGCAATAAACCAGTACATGATAAACAAGTAACTATGGTTCAGTCTGCTACGGGTAATCAGTTAAGCATGTCTCAGGTAGATACTGATCCAGACAATGTAAAATACGACAATCATCTAGGTTGGTTAGCCAATCCATTTACTGTATTCAAAGGTAGTAAAACCAAGAATCAGATGATGGAAGATGGTACAACTAAACAGGTTGAAGCCAAACGTAGTAGCTATCAATTAGATACTGCCCAGGAACGTACACCTAAATACATTGAAATGTTCAATAAACTATTCAATGAGAATGATACATTTGCTAGTAAAGTAATTGGCTTGAAAGACCAACATATTACTGGTGACAAGTTCAATCAGGAAAGCACAGCGTATGTTAATGCAGTATTGTCTAAGATGCCTACTGATTTGGCTAAAGCACGTGAGTACTTAAGTACTCTTGAATACGATCAACAAACAGGTGCTATTAAAGTACCTGCACAGTTGGGTACATTGGCTAATCAAGATGAAAACAATGTGTTTGTTGGTGAAGGTGGTATTAATCTAGATACCAGTAAAATCAATGATGCCAAAGGCAGTAGTAAAAAAGTCATTGATGATTTTATCAGTGCTCTAGAAAATTCTGACAAAGAATTAATCTTCAATGAAACTGGTATTGCCAATGAGTTAGAGACAACTGCACCTAAAGGTTATGCTTATTTAAATAAACAGTTAAGCGAGAAGTTTAATTTCAATAACGATAAGGTGACTAAACAAGCTCGTACTCCAGTTACGTCTTATGAGTTTGATGGTTTGACTGATGAAGATGGTAACACGATAAGTAAAGAGCGTAGTGTTGTTGTCAAAAATAAAGGTAGTAAATCTACTAATGGTGTGGCTCGTGAGCCTATCAAAGAGATGAACCCTAAAACAATGGAACAACGTGAAGCTGAGAGAGAAATTAAAAATGCTGTTGTTGCTAAACAGAAAGTAAATAAAGATACTGTTCCAGAGAAACTATTGCCTACTAAGAAAGATGAGTTTAAAAACTCTGAAATCTTTAGTAGAGATATGGGTAGTTGGTCTGCTACAGACTTTAAAAATACTGGTATTGAGTTTACCTACAACGGTAAAGAAACTATTGGTATGAAGGATGGTTTGGCTGAGACTGGTTATCTACAGCAAGCTATGGCTGATACTATTCGTACTGGTTTGAAAGACAATAAATCTACAGATGATATCGTCAAAGTAGTTAAAGAAAATGCTAGTGAAGGTTGGGAATTATCGCAATCTGCTGAAGCAACTGTACGTGCATACATTGAGTCTAATAAAAATACAGTCAATACGGCTGATAAGTTTATGGATGATGGTAAGGTGCATAAGCTGTCAGATGCGATTAAAGAAGTTCGTTTGATTGAGTCTGATAAAATCTCAAGCCAAGAACAACAGTACTATGCTGAACTAGTTGATAGCCTATTGGGTTATTCACCTGATATCAAAATCCAATTCAATCCATCAGTAGCGTCTACAGTAAAAGACAATACAATCATTGTAGGTAATACCAGTACAGCATTAGAGCATATTGCCAGTGTATTACTGACTAAATCAACAGATGAGTTAGCAAGTACACTCACTGATGTTGTGTACGATGAGAGCGATAGTTTAAGTAAGTTAGGTATTCAGCTTGACAGTATTAGACGTGATCTTAAATATGCTATCAATGATAAACGTAATGGTGAATATAAACTAGATATCATGATGCTGTTGAATGAAATGACTAAAGACAACGGTAAACTGATTTCTATTGGTTTATCTAATCAGCGTGTTATGGAATTCTTGAAGACTATCAAAACAGACCGTTCTAAAAAAGATGCTAAGACCAATCTATTTAAACGTATCGTATTGGCTATTGGTTCATACTTCAACATGAACTCAAACAAGTCTCAAAACTTATTTGAACGTCTATTAGAAGTGGGTGCCAAAACAGCAGTAACACAGAACGCTGTAGATAGCGAATACAGCTACTCTAAGTCAGATGATGCCTTACTACCACAACTACGTGGTGTGACCCCTGAGCAAGCAGAGAATGAGCGTAGCAAGCCATTTAATGAACGTAATCTGATGGTAGCTAGTTTTACTCAAGACCAATCTAAACCATTGGCTAAGACAGCATTGTTAGCTAGTAAGTTACGTGACAATATGATGCGTGGTATCACTGAACTTAGTAACATTATGCCAAGCACAGAACAACGTAATCAATTAACTGATTTCCTTGGTTTCAGAGATGAGTTTGTTGGGCATTTATTAGATACATTCAAAGCCAAAGAATCTGGTTATGAATGGCAAGATATGAAGTCATATCTAGTAGATGATACAGGTTCTCTTGATGAAAATACGTTAACTGCTGTTGCATTGACTGTTTACTCATGGGCAATTGAGAACGGTAATAAATCACTGAATACGTATGAAGATGTGATGAAGTTACTTAATCTTGACCCAGAAGACAATACGGCTCATTTACCAAGACGTATCTATAATCAGTACGCTTATGCAGGTACGGTTAATACATTTGTAACAGATGCTTTGGGCACTAAGGTTATCAAAGCATTGGGTATCAAAATCTCTGATGATGCTAACCCTGAACTTCGCTCACGTTTAGAACAGTCTATTGGTCAATGGGCAGTTAATGCTATGCAGTCTGCAGACTTGATTCATATTCAAACTAAACCATCAGCTACTCATTTAGAGAACATTAAAGCAGTAGGTGGTGAAATCCCAGCTACACTAAATGCTGAAGGTGTGGTTACGTTTGTGTCTATCAGTGATAGTGAAGGCAACAACATCAATGACAGAATGCTTGAAATCATTGAAGCCAGTAAAGGTACTAAAGGTTTCTTGTCACAGTTGTTTGGTGTAGAGGTTGGTTTACGTGCGCCTACGCTTGAGTCTACTAAAGAAGTTAATACCCATATCAAAGGTACTAAGTCAATCATGCCTAAATCACAGGCAGATAAACTTAAACGAATCCAAGATGAACCATTCAAAGTTAATACTGCAATGTATGGTGTGATGGATACTCTTTATAAGAAAAATGCTGATGCACTTCTATTGATGCTTGGTGCCAAGGTTACTGATGAAGTATTAGATTATGAAACGCATGAAGATGATGTATTAAGTGTTCTATCTGCTGCTGAAGGTAAAGAGCGTGAGTTACTCAATATGTTTGACTTCGTTTCTGGTTTGGCTAAAACAGTGGGTGGTGAGTTCCAACAATTCTATGACTCAATCTATTCAGCTAAAAATACTCGTATGCACTACAACAGTAATATGGTGAATATCCAGACCAGTAAAATCCAACGTGCGGCAGTTGAGTATGCTAATTTCAAAGTGAAACATGATATCAAAGATTTCAGCAATAGCTTTGGTGACTATATTAATGATGAGGGTTATCCAACACCACTGGGTAAACTCATTCAGGCAATCGCTGAGAATGCTGAAGGTACAGAAAAAATCATTGAGACTATGTTCAAAAATGATCCTATGCTTAAGGACAAGTACACTCGTGGTTTTACTGTAGATAAGATTGAAGCCAGTGATTATATTCCTGCATTCATGCAATATCTGAAAACAGATAAGAAAGTTGCTGCAGCAGTATCTGCTATGGAAACTTTACTGACAGATGCAGACAGTATTACTGAAGCACAGATTGATGATATCAGTGAATTGGTTTCTACTTGGGAAATGGAAGGACTATCATTACGTGCCCTAATGGAATACACCCAGTTCAACATGGCAGTTGAGTCTGGTGCAGATAGCTACACTTCATCGTTTGGCTTAGGCTCTGATGGTGTTAATAACGGTGCGGCTATTGGTACAATTCAAACAGGTTCTGCTAATGAAGACTTCATGAAGATGGTTGGTTTATTTGATGAAGAATCAGGTATCACCTCATATCAACAAACTCGTTCTAATGCAGATATCAGTGACTACTATGAAGGCTTGGGCAACATTCTAGAGCCTATGTTTAACTCTGCTATAGCCAGTGATAAGAAGTTTGCTGCCATTGTTGAATTGAGTCCATCTATCGTTAAGAACGGTAAGATTGGTCGTAAGATTCTAAAAGATTTGCTTATCCCATTTAACTACAGTGCTACGATTAAACGTATCACTCAAGTTGCTTTTGGTCGTGTACTTAGCGATACCAAAAAAGAAATGATGGCTATCTTTAAGGATGCGATGCTAAATGGTGAAACAGATATCTTGGTTAATCGTTATCTGAATTTCCAAAGCAATCTTCAAACTATCCTTGGTGCTGATTTCAAATTACCACCTATGGAAGAATTAAAAACATTCTGGTTTGATGGTAAGCAGCTTGGTGCATTAAATGAAGCCTTTATTGATAGTATTGGTGAGTCAATTAAAGAAGGTGTTAGCGAATACGCTAAAGACTTTATTCCTGTTCGTGACCAGAACATTGCATACCATCGTGCTACGTATGACTTTTACAGTGAAGTTCGTAATAAGATTATTGATGCAGCTACTACGAAACGTAAAGCTGAAATTAAAACTCGTCTTGAAAATGATGGGACAGTTAAAGCTATTCGTGAGAAAGCTAAAGACAAATCTGCTGATGCAATTAATGCCGCTATTGATAAACGTGTAGACGATCAATTTGCTCGTGAAGGGTTTACCAAGAATGAGTGGAATAAACTGGTTGAAGAACCCTTAGCCTTAATCAATCCAACACTATCTACACCTATGGATATGGCTAACTTAGTCAAGAATGAAATGACTGGTTTCCAGCTTGCTAAACAAACTTATGAGTTAGCGTCTGACCCTGTAACACAAACTACTGGTTATCGTGTAGATACTGAAGGTAATTTAGTTTCATCAAGCAATAAACTACCTGTACGTAAGACTACCGTTGAGAGTAATGGTCTTGTACCTAATGCATCACAAACACAATCTGTAGATGCTACAGTTACGTTAGGAGCTACTGCTGATACAGATAAGGTTAATGTTAACGTGCATGATAATAATATTGGGGCAATTGATAGCCACAATAATATGGTGTTTATGCAGAACAAAACATTCTATCAAACACTAGTGAATTATCACCCACAATTGGCTTCAGTTATGGGTTTACTAACTACGTTAGATAGCTATATTCATCTAAAAGAAACCAATAAAGTAACTACAGATATTGAGTTTGAAACTCAGTTGATAGATAACTTACTTGAAACTTTACTTAAGAATCAAGCAGATGTAGATATGTTTACTGATTTGAGATTGCAGACTGAAGCTACTGGCGGTGAGTATATCAGTGATGTTGTTATTCCCACACTGAATAAACTCATCAAGGTAGGTATTAAAGCAGATATCAATAAGTTAAACAGCTTAAGTAAAATTAAGATTGTTCACCAGTATGCAGGTGAAGGTGGTCATTACACAGTAACTGAAGATGATGCAAGTCAGATTCAGGAACAAATTAAAGCTTTAGAAAACATTCAAGATGACTTGATTAAACACACTGAAGCTATGATGAATAAGTTTGATAAACGTGAAGTGGCTCAAGATGTTGGTATCGCTAAAGCATTAGAAATTTATGATGATATTCCTAATCACAAATCTGATGTAACTATGGGTGATATTAAAGGTAAGTTCATCTCAACAGATTTCAATAGAAACCAGAGTAATGTATTTACTAATATCTTTACCAAGTACAAAAGAACTGCTGATGACTTTGGATTGATTCCTGTCAAAAATGATAAGGAAGCTGTTGTTCGCTACATTAATTGGGTACTCAATAATAATGATAAGGACTTTAAAGATGAGCATTCAAGATTGATGCATCATTTCAATTTGGACTTACGTAAATTACCTATCAAGACTAGTGACAATACTGATGAAGTTACGCAAGCACATGCTTTGTATTACCTAATTAATCACTTTAATTGGGGTAGTCAAAGTGTACCTAAGCCATCAGTAACTACTGGTGTTAGTCCACAGGCTCAAGCTATCTATCAAAAACTACTAGATAAATCAGCAAATAAAACTGAGGTAGGTCATGTTACTTTAAAACGTGGTAATGGAGCAATATGGAGTCTTCGTAATAAGACAACAAATCCCGATAGTAACTTTGGAAATCCATTTAGTAGTGTTGAACGATTACTTAATAGTGACCGTGGTTTAATTAGAACAAGTAGCACTAAAGAAAGTGTTGAACGATACATTGATTGGGTCTTATCTGATACCACTACTATTGAGCCTGTACGTCATGCTTGGATTCGTGAGAAGTTACAGTCAGGTAATTTAAAAGGCAGAATGATTGCTTACTATGCAGAGCTAAATGAACCATCACATGCGAATGCTTTGGATTATCTGATTAACGATCATCAGTGGACTAGTCAAGATGAAATCATTGAGACTAAAGAGTACACTGTATTTGAGTTATTACATAAATATGTTAAAAAGATGAATGTATCTCATGATGCTAAAGTAATGTTTGTTCATGTTGGCAATAAAGTATTGGCTAACAATCGTGACCTACGTTTTGTAATGGATAACATTGAGGATAGTTCTGATGGTAAGCTAAGACCAGGGGTTTACAACATTGAAACCAATACCATTACACTCAATAACCGTTTGTATAAATCAGAGACAGGTATTACTGATGAAGTTAAACTACGTGTGATTATGCACGAAATGTACCATGCATTGACTGAAACTGGTATGACTAAAGATACTCAGGCTACCCGTGATTTACAAGCGATGTATGAGTACTTAAAGCCACTATACAAAGGTAATCATCCAGAAGCATTTAGTGATATCAATGAGTTTGTAGCTTATGGTATGACTGAGCCTGAAGTAGCTAAGTTCATTAGTGATACTTTGGATTCTAAAGCTTTGAAAACTGTTGGCGTTAAAGCTAAGAGAACTCTGACTGATAAATTCAAAGAATTCTTAGATTTGGTTTATAAGATTCTTGGTTTAGAGAAATCTATTGGTTTCAAAAACTTTGCTGATAGAGTTGAAGCAACTATTGAGAAGTACAACAAAGATGCAATTAGTGTCAGTGTGTCTTCAACTAAGCAAGCTACTGACTCACGATTCTCTACGATTGGTCAGCAGTTAGTCAATAACATGACTACTAGTGAAGTAATCAAAGGTTTATCTGCGACCAATGTGTCTACAGATTTTAATACTCACTTGGATGAATTCATTGAGAAAATTCTAGCTACTTATGAGAACAGTAATCCTATCCGTACTCGTTTCCTTGGCGTTTCTAAAGCGAACCCTGTACGTGGTACTAAGGCTATTTCTGCTGGGTACAGACTATCTGATAAAGAGATGCATGTGATTGATGCTGTTCAGTTGATGACTGAGGAATATCTTAAACGTCATGCAGGTAGTGCATCTGTTACTGAGCTTTATAAGATTTATGATGAGCTACTTGAAACATTACCTGTTAGTGCATTCATTCCTAATTATGCTACAGCCAGTAAGCAAGATAAGCAGTATGCTAAGAATTTACGTGACTACGTATTCTCTGCTAAAGCTAAGAATGATAAAGCATTTATGGCTCGCTTTGTATCGTTGGCAGTAGGTAGTGAACAGTTTAAAGATATCATCTCTAAACCAAGAACTCGTGTTAAACGTGATATCAATAAACCTATCTTTGATAGAATTATGAATGTGGTAGAGTCTATTGTTGATTGGCTTAAAGGCGTTGTGCTGCATACCAGAAATGGTAACTACGATAGCCAAGTGGTTAAATTACTTAATAACTTAAACAATATTGATGCTAGAGCCAGAGAGAATAAAGCTAATTTATTAGATAAGGCTTGGGCAAAAACAGCAGTACCGTTTAGTTATTTGAATAACAAAACCAATGCAGCTATTAATAAGTTAGTAGCTAATTCGTCTATGGGTAATAGTCGTTTTAAATTCATTAACCAATCAGTAGCTATGGCTAAAACGTTACAAGAGTTACCGTCATTGGCGGGTGGTGTTGTTAATGCAGTTACTGCAAGCAACAAGAACAAGCTATTGAATGAAGGTCTTGAGATTGCTAACGAGATTGCTCAAGGTAGTCAATTGCATAAATGGGCAGATACTATCCTACGTAAAGTTAAATTTACTGAGGGTATTCGTAAGGGCACAGACCAAGCAATGCAGCGTGTATTGGCTAGTCACTTTACTGATACGCTTACCAAAGAAGATAAGGTAGCTATGACTAAGGTTGTGCTACGTACTGATTTAGGTAGTATTTTAGATTTAGGTATGAATAAAGTTCAGTCACTGGTTAGTAATAAAGATAAACGCACCAAGATGATTAAACAGCTTGAAGCCAATATCAAACAACATAAGAACTTTGATGACTTACTTATTCAGACTAAAGCATTAGCTGCTTATATGGCATTAGAGATTACACCATCTGGTTTATCAAAGAATGCTGAATCTATTGCGGCAGGTGTTGGTACTGAATATGAAGTTGGTTTCAATTTAATGGATACAGATTTAGCCAAGGATATTAATACTTTGGCTACACTTTATGCCTTGGACTATACCAGTCAAGAGCATATTGATAGAGTTGTTAAGTTGTTTAATGAACAACCTAAAGGTATTAAAGAGCTTATTCGTAATCATGCTGATTTGGTTTCTAAGTCTAAAGAAGACTTTGCATTTAACCCTTATAACTATATAAAAGGCTACACACCACAGATTACTAATCCTAATCGTGACATGGTATTTGCTTTTGATGAAGCTGAAGCTAAGATGTATGAAGCGCAAGGTTATGAGCGTTTAACCAATGATGAATTGGCACGTGATCCGCACGATAAAACAGACCCTCGTATTGGTCTTGTGCATAGAAGTTTCAAAAAGCCTGAGTATGTATCAGGTATTATGGATATGTATGATACCCATGCTAAAGGTTCTGTGGTTTACAATGAAGAAAATCCACTAGATTTGAACCGTGTTACCAAAGCCAAGTTAGCAGAACGTAAGTTACGAAATGCTAAAGGCTATGAGAAATACAACCCACTAGAGGAAGAAAATTCTTTAGTTATTAACTATGGTGCTGACGGACATATCATTGATTATCACTATGAAATGAATGGCTATGCTCGTGATGGTTTGCTTGAACGCAATAATGATGCATTCGTTTTAATGGGTGCTTGGGCAGGTGATATTGCCTTTAAACCAGAAGTTAAAAAGATGCAACGTACTGTGATTGAGTCCTTGTATATTGACTATAAAAAGAACTATCACAAGACACCTGCTAAGTTTGTGTTCTTAGACCCCAACTCTACAGATGAGCGTGTTTTACAGCAATGGCGTATGTTGCCATTTGAAGCACGTGAACGTGCCAAGGATTTATTTGGTGCAGGCAAACCTATTGCAGTTCGTTCTGATGTGTTTAATACAGTGTTTGGTTTTAGAAGTTATACGATTAGAGATATGTTTGATAAACTTTCTAGTGAGCGCAATGGTTTTGAAAGATTCACTATTGGTATTCTAAACTTTATCTTTGGTGAGAATGCTAAGAATAAGGCATTTAAAGCTGAACAAACAATTATTGAAATTGAGAAATACATCAAGAACAGTATTGTTGTTAGGAATGTTGGTGTACTAATGGGGAATATTTTTTCCAATAGTCTTATGCTGATGCTTCACGGTATCTCACCTACTCAGATGCTGACTGGTTATGTGACAGCTTGGCGCAATGGTAAACGCTATACTGATAGAGCTAGTGAGTTAAAAGAGATTGATATTCGTATTGCTAGTGGTGAGAAGGGTTTACTACAGAAGCGTAATGTTATCTTAAAAGAACTGGCTGCAAGCCCTGTTCATAAGTACATAATGGCAGGTGTGAAAAGTACGATTGTTGATGACGTATCACTTGAGAAATCAAATGATAAGTATCTAACTCGTATTGAGACTGAGATTGACAAGGTAAGAAATAAACTACCTACGTCTGTTCAAACTGGTTTGGATTGGTTATTGATGAGTCAAGATACACCTATCTATCAGTTGATGGCAGATGCAACTCAGTTCTCTGACTTTGCTGCTAAGTATGCTTTGGCAGAACATTACCAAAAGCAAGGTATGGCTTTCAATGATGCTGTCTATGAAGCGCAGGAAATGTTCATTAACTTTGATACACCAACTACACGCTCACTAGATTACGCTAACAGACTTGGCTTAATTCGCTTTACGAAGTTCTTACTACGTTTCCAAAAGATTCTGGTAAAAACTATGCGTGATAAACCAGCGAGTGTTATTCTGCAGTCAATGGCTACAGAACATTTCTTAGGGGCAGGTAGTGTAACAGATTCCTTATTGATGACCCGTTTAGGTGTGCCGTTAGATGGTAGCGTACTGAGTCTGACTGATGCTATTGGCGGTATTACTACCGTGGATATGTTAACCAATATGATTTAAAACTAAGCCAGTCTAATGACTGGCTTTTTTATTTTTACTTAATTGAACGCTCTAATAGAGTATTATTTCCAGTTTCAATTAACAGCCTAATGTAGTCAGCCCTATCTAAGTACTGCCGTGATTTTGCCATGTAATCAATGTGACCTTGCTCCAAACAGTGTAGAGTATCTTTATCAATACGTAATGTTGCATAGGATTGTTTCTTTGGTTTATCAGATGTACTCATAAAGTTTATGTCCTTAAGTTATTTACTATTATGCCATTTAATAAATTCAAGTCCTGTTTTAAATACAGGTGAATCCATAACCATGTCAGTATGGTTATACATACGAAAGCGTTCTGCCATACGAATTGCATTATTTTGAATTGCAACGCCTTCATGCTCTAATAAGATTAGGGCACCTGCACAAAACTGCTCATTGTTATCAATGGTTTTATGGCAAGTAAACGTCATATCGTTACGGATTGCTTCATAGATTTCTTTGGCTCTTTCCTTACCAAGCCAACCTTCTTGATTAGGTTTATCTGTTCTGAATGGGCAATTACCGCAGGGTGCTTTTAGTTTGAAGTCCATGTTATTTACTCACTAACTTAGTTTCTAGTTTCATACCATAAACATCACAGATATATCCAAGTACTCTACCATCATCTAAGATTTCAGCGTCAGTAAATTCATCTGAATACTCCATACCAGTTCTGTTGATCTTATCTACATGGATTGTAGAATGCACAATTACATGCTTAGAATTACCTGTGTGCTCAATCTCAATTGATAAGTAATGTGGTAATTCATATTTACTTACATAGTGGTACATACTCATGATGAGTTCTCCTTATTGTTTAGGTTTGGTATCTAGACTATAAATAACAAACATAAAAAATAAAAAAGCTAGGATTTCTCCTAGCTCTTTGGTTATTGGTAT
>VNIV01000216.1_pt1 | contig 11593 bp, 14 predicted proteins | sample 7248611 | NCBI WGS metagenome assembly VNIV01 (sample SAMN12251775, study PRJNA551026) | human skin metagenome | isolation source: skin samples from healthy patients | host: Homo sapiens | place: France:Paris | reverse complement strand
CTTACAGCAAGTTTAATAGCGTTTTTAAACTCAGGTGTATTAATTAAGTCAACATTATAGTTGATTGCTTTGGCAACTTTAGCCATAGCATCAATTTGGTTTTGAGTAAACTTACCCATTGCCAATAACTTTGACTTAAACGTGTTCTCTTGAATACCAGCGATAGAATCAGCGTTAACTTTATCTAGTTCTTTAGAAACACCTTTTAATGCTTGAGCAACTTTGTCATACGCAGCAGCTTGATTTTCAGCAGCAGTCTTACCTGCCGCAAGCTGCTTGTTCATCTGAGCCAACTTACCTTCAGCAGAATTTAACTCACTTTTAAGGTTATCTGTGCGTTTAGCCGTGTCAGTAATTGTATCACGTTGACTTTGCGGAATATAAGTTGACTGTGCAAAAATCTTAGCAGCATCAGTGGCACTAATCGCACCGCTTTGGTACTTAGATAAAACATTCTCAAGGTAAAGAATTGATTGCGCACTATTACCGTTAGCGCGACTCATTTCAATACTTGAACCAAGCACGTTTTCCATGCTTGTTTTATGGGTTATGTAAGATGATGTAAGATTGTCAGTTAGTGTTTTTTGCACAGATAACTGTTTGTTTTGCTCATCTGTCAATGCGATTTTGTTCTTTGAAACCACGTTTAACACACTCAATCGCTCTTTATTAACGGCAATTACACCGTTATTTTTATCGACTTCTTGAGTGAATTGAGCAAACTTACCAATCTGCTCAGTAGTTATGTCTTTAAACTTAGACGCTTCTAAGACGGCTTGTTGAGTAGAAATTTCACCTTTACTAACTTTATTAGCTAAGTCTTGTAGAGCCATTGATGATTTAGTTGAGACTTTAAACAACGCATCTTGTGTAGCGATGTAAGTATCAAACTTAAATCTTGCTTTGTCAATAGCACTAGCTGCTTCGTTCATCTGCTCGGTTAACTTACCACGTTCAACTTGAACTTGTGCTAAATTCAACTCTTTATATTTTACAGTCAAGTCTTTTATACTGTCAGTAAGGTCACTTACTGAATCTTCAGCAGCCTTAGTGCTATCTTGAAAGTAAAAGAAGGCGACAGTAGCTGCTGTCAATGCAAGCCCAAGTGGACTCATTAACATTGTAAAAAGACCACGCGTAGCAACTGTAGCCACGCCAGCACTTCTTGATAAAGCGTAGTTTGCAGCAGTAAGTTCCATTGATGCTGCGGCTGAACGCTCAACAGCTATAGTTCTTGCTGCTAAAGCTGCCGTCATTTCAGCATCAGTGGTGGCTGCCACGATGCTTGCTCTTGCTCTAGCTAATTCAGCGTCAGCAGCATTATATTCTGCTACAGCTACACGCTGTCTTAATGCAACAGCCACTTGGTCTGCTCGAATTGAAGCAAGTGTTTGGGTTACTTTAGCGTACCCTGCGGCTGTAGATTCAATGGTAGCTTTGGTAATGTAACCTATAGCGGCAGCCGCACCTGCTGAACCGATTAGATTTAAGTTATTAGCTACAAGTAATATGCCGTTAGCTAATTCACCCATTGCACCTGAAGCATTTGACCCAAGAAACTCTTTGAGAGCATCTGACAATACTGTAAATGAACTTGACAAAGTTGGCACGGCAGTTAGAAAGTCTTTATCTACCGAATCCTTAACTTTTTCAAGCGATTGAACCAATACATCGCCTGTCAACTTACCATCATTTGCCATTGCACGAAGTTGAGCGGTTGTTACACCAAGTCCTTCAGCTAACGCAAACATTAACGCTGGTGCTTGCTCGGCTACAGAGTTAAATTCTTCACCGCGCAACACGCCCGAACCCAATGCTTGACCAAACTGCATCAATGCTGCTTGAGCAGAAACGGCTGAAGTACCTGAAATAGCTATAGCCTTAGATACTGTACCTGTGATTTTAGCCACTCGTTCTTGACTTAAGCCTAATGAATCTGATATCTGCATGAAACGCTGATAAACCTGAGCGGTGTCAGCCCATGATGTGCGCGTCTCTTGGGCAATTTGAAATGTGGCAGCCATTGCTGTTTTAAATTCGGCAGTTGTGTCTGTCACCAAGCGAATTTTGTTAGCAATCTCAGTATAACCGTCAGCAGCATGAAGCAATCCTTCAACTGAAAAGTATGTACCTGACAAAGCTAAGAAATGTTTAAGCGTACCTGTTGCAGTATTTACAGCACTGTTCATTCTGTTTACTGAACGCTCAACAGTTTGTGTAGCTGTTTGCATATTGCGATTGAAACCATCTATCCTAGCTACAAGGTCAAGTGTTAGTGTCCCTAAGTTTCTACTCATACTATTTTCCTACCATACTAGCTAGATAATTTTCAAAAGCGTTGTCTTCCCCTACTTGCATAGGTTCTTCATGTGGCATAAAATCATAACCAGTGTACGATTTACCGCCCGAAGGTGTATTGAAACTAAAATAATTAGCTGAAAAGTTACCTAAAGCTTGCTCAACCCTTCTGCCAACATTTAAGCTACCGCGCTTACGAATATATGCAATCCAAATTTGTATTTCAGAGTATTCTAACTCTCTAACTTCTCTGATGGATTTTCCTGTTGCGATTGCGATTTCGCAGAGGATTTCTTCGTCTTCGGAGAGGGTTTCTCCTTTCCCAACGAATTTACTTCATACACCTTTTCCCAAATTGCGTCAACTAGAAGTTGGCTAAAGTTTTTACGAACTTCATCTTCTGTGAAGGCTAACTCACCTTTTTCATCACACAAACAGCTTGCCAAAACACCTGCTAAGGCTTCACGATTTTCACCGTATGCTCGCATTTGAGCGATTGCAGTAGAATAACTGAAAGGCTTAATGTAAATTTCAAATTCACATTCCTCACCATCTACAACAAGGTTAACAGTTACTTTCTCTAATTTTGAAACAAGTAAGCCTGATTTAATATCGGTCAATGATAATTTTTTCATAGTTATTCTCTGCAAAAATAACCCCTAATTAAAGGGGTTAAAGGTTATACGGTTGTTTTGGGAGTGAACACCACTGAACTTGAGCGTTGTAGGCTTACTGTGTAACCAATCAAGCTGTCAGCTTCAAAACGAGGTACAGGTGTTGATAAACCACCTTCAAATCCCCACCATGAGCGCGTTGTAGGTTTAGTTACAGTTGAACCTGAAACAGTGATTGCGCCAGTGCCATCAGAAGCACCAATGTAAAACATGATTCCTTCTTTCTTAGATTGCGCCCACTCAATAAGCTTCAAATGTGACGAATTTGCAGTATCAAGGTTAAAACCAAGTGATGCTTCAGCAGTATCAGTAAGACCTGATACATAAGTTTTGCTTTCTCTATCGTCTAAGCAAGTGGTCTCAATACGGTTAGTTGAATCTGAACCTAAGTCGATTGTGGTTAAACAATCCAGTAAGGTTACTACAGAACCAACAACCGCATATACTTCAGTACCTTGCGATTTAATTACAGCCATGCTATTTCTCCTAGCATAAATTTATAAAGTTACATGAAAAGCGTATGTCATTGTATACTTATAAGTACCTGAGTCTTGCAACTCTAAAATACCAATATCATCAACATACCCTACCTTATCTAAAACCTTTCTCAAACTGTTAACTAGAGATTTAGCTTCAGAACCAGTCTTTGCATAAATCATAACATCAACTAACAGTCTATCCGACTGCGAGACGCTGTCAAAATTCAAATAAGAGTCACCACCTACTTGTTGCCAAATTACATAAGGTAAAACTGGTTCACCTTGCGCTAAACCAAATTCGTAAAATTGTACTTTACCGTCACGATACAGCAGTTTCCTTAAATCATTATCAGCAGAAACAATAGGGAATAGTTCCAAATTTTTCATAATAACTTATCCAGTTGCTTTCCCAATTCATCAGCAAACAAATCTGTGCTTCGCGTATAATTGGCATCGAAAATATTTCTAGCATAACGCCTAGCCCTAATCTTATTTCTACGCCTAGTGCCAAATTCAAGGAAACGCCAGTAGTATGTATCACCACCTCTAGCACCTGTGTTTTTAGCGTATTTAGCACCACCCCGAATACCAATTCTCACACCAACTGAATGTCTCTTAGTTTTAGCAGACAATAAATCCACGTTCATGTAAATCTTTTGGTTTGGAGTGACGATTCGGTCAATTCTTTTGTAGGTTGCTCGAAGTTGCTTACGCATAGGTGTACCTGCTTTTCTCAGTGCAGGTCTAACCGCCTTCTTAATTTTAGTAGGGCTGCTCAAACTGGCTAAACGTGATGATAAATCACCATACTGTTGTACCCCACTTCTAACATTACTAGCCATGTCACTCCCATGTAAGCATTGCCGAGCCTAAATTTAAAGTAAACCAATGGTTTCCACCTTCGTTGTCGAAAAGTGGGTCGCCATTTATGGAGTAATATTTACCGTCATACTTTACGCGACAAGATGAATTAATCTCTTTTGATAAGCTACTGTACCTAATTCTACAAGTATATTTGATATTTGAATTTATAGCTGACGATTTCAAAATATCTTTGGTTGAAAAAGGAATCATGTTAGCCCAATACTTACCTTGAAACCCCCATTCTTCGGTAATTTCACCTGTAATAGGGTTCTGTGAGAAAGTGGGTTTCTCTACGATTATCCTTTTTCTTTGGTGATTGGGGTTTAACATTTTATCCTCAAACTACTGTAGGTGTACGGTAAGGGTAAAGTACATTTCTAACAACAGCAGGTATGTAATTGCCGTCAATGTAAGCTGTATCTGCGCCCATTTCCATCTTTTGAATACCTGAGCCGTCACGACTTGAATCAAGCCAACCAATATAACTCAAAACAGCAAGTTTAAATACTTCAGGGTATTCGTCTTCACTTGCAAAGGTATCGGTGACATAATTCAAAATTGCTGCCATAGCAGAATTATAAAAAAGCATTAAGACAGCATCGTTATCAGGAGTGTCGTCATATCTAAGATATTCTTTTATTTCATCTAAAGATACTATCATTCACTTCCCCTTAACACATAACTTAAAGTCATCGTGAGTAAATTCACCTAAATGGTCTTTTTCACAATACCACAAGCTGCCTTTGTGAGTAACAAAGTCACCTTTAACGTATTCTTTATCAGTTTTAAAAACACCTTTGTATTTATCTTCAAAATACTTCTGACTATCAGCAGGTTCTTGAACTTGCGTATCAACATTATTAGATGAATTTGTAGAGAAAGGGTCATCCTTAGCGTCACGTTTTGCCAATGCTTCAAGCGAATAGTTCTGCTGTTGAATCATTGGATATTCACCACCTTTAGTTGGTAAATAACCAAGTTTAGCCCTAGCTTCGTTAGGTGAAAAAATACCTGCACTGATACCAGTTTTATAGTAGTTAACTTTACCTAAAGAATCCATGCGTATTAGGAAGTCAATATCTAAGAAACATTCAGTACCTGAGCCTTTTATTTCAAAAGCTTCATCTAACAAATTCTCTCGTGCTTCAATGTAAGATTGTAAGCAGTCAGAATAATAACCTTCATTCAATTTAACTGAATCAACGGAAGATGAATCTGTCAAGTGAATTTTTGCAGGTGGAACATTAAATGCAGTACAAGCTACTCTAGCTGAAAGCTGTAACTGCTCAATTAACTGTGAGTCAGTAGCCGTCATGGTTATTTGAGTGTACTTAATACCGTCACCCAGTAATGCGGTTTTACCTACATTTTCACCTGAATATGCTGAGTTCCAAGCCGAACTTACTTTACGCGCTTTTTCTTCAGGGATTGCACCATCAACACTCAAGTAACCACTTGGGCGAGATTGATTTTTGAAAAAGCCATAGGAATTTTTCAAAATGCTCTCACCTGTTCCTGCTGCAATAGCGCAAGCAGTAATTGGTGTGAGACCAACTAAAGGGTGGTAGAAGGCGTTAATGCGGTCATGAATTATCTCTGACGCTGGCAAGATTGTAGGTTCACTACCTGCTAGAATATCAGTGTTCAACTGATAGAAAACATGACCGTTATCTGATACCAAAACTTTTACTAAATCAGGGTTTAGCACAATGAGTTCAAATACGTTTCCAAAAGCATCACGTTTTTTCCAAACGTAAGTGTTACCGCGCAATAGTAGGCTACAAGTCCATTGTTCGTTAAACTGTTGCCAATTCTGATAATTATTGGGTTTAGCGAATACTTTAGTTAAACGTCTTGGTGTGTTGGAATCAACCCATACGCCTTCCTTTTTAGTTTTCAAAGTTAATGGTAATTTACCAATATCCTTTGAAATAAGGCTAATACAAGCAAAGACCGCATGAAAAGTTACTTGGTTTACACCTTTTAGTTCCTCATTCTTTTGCCATGCACCTGAGTAAGGCTCTTGAATGACTGACCGCCATTCACCTGAGCCATAAGTATTAACAGGCTGCAAAGTCTTACGCTTAAATAACGTATCAAAAAAACCCATGAAATTTCCCCTTAATTATTCGCTAGGGGTAAGTTCTTTCGACTTCCCTTTATTTTTAGGAACAACGTGTTTTTTAGCAACTTCTGTTAGAATTAGCACTTCAGCTAAGTGGTCTGCAACTTCTCTTACTTCACCTGCTTCAGCGTCAAACATATCTTTTAGATATACTATTAACATAAATACCTCATTAGAAAAAAGCACACTTATTTAAGTGTGCTTTTGAACACGACCACTTAATGTTACGCGTAAGTAATATAAGCAGCAGCAATCGGTCTACGTTTTGCCCAAGTGATGAATTTCTCAACACGCACCGCAAACTTATTTTCTTGCCATAAGTTATGTGTAGCCGAACCATCAACTAGAGTGGCTTGGTCGCTGTATGAAACATCAACACCACCGTCTTGTGCTAGCAACAACTCACTGGTTTTAACTAGGATGATTTTGTCACCAACAGACTCTGAAGTGATTACAGGGATACCTAGTAACGAACGACTTGTGCCATTGAAAGTCATACCGTTGAAGTATGAATTACCTAGCGCGTCACGAAGTAGAGCTAACTGCATAGCACGAGTTTCAGACATAATGAAATAGGTACTGTCAGTGCTTAGATTAGCTTCAACAAAAGTTTTGATTAAAGTGAACAAGTCAGCTTCATAGGCGGCTGCGGTTACACCTGTTTTGGTGATAGGAGTTGCAGTTTTCAAGACACCTTCAGGAATCACATCAGTGCCAGCTTGAGTACCTAAGAAAGTTTTGTCGATTAACTCAGCAGTAGCTTTAATTAAGTCATCGCGAACCATCATATCAATAGCAGGGTCTGCTCTACGAAGCAACTCTTGAGTATAAACGGTAATTGCCGCTAATTTATGCTCACCGATAGAGATGCTGTCGAAGGTAGGGTTAGTCAGAGGTTTAGCTTGTGCTTCACCCACCCATGATGCCGTACCGCCAGTTACTTGACCATTGATTTTCACGTTGAAAGGTACGTTTCGGAAACCGCGTAACTTGTCGAAAATGGTGGCGTTTCGTAGCAATTCAAGGAAATCACCTTTGTAGGTGTCTTGATTTACTAACGGTGCTGCGAATCCTGCGTCAGTGGTGGTACCTAAAGTAGCTTTCTCAACGTAACTTACCACGTTATCGTTGAATCCAAGTTCTTTAGCAGCAGCTACTGGCGTGATGTAATTTTGGCGTTTAGCTTCATCAGCAGCTAACATTTTTGCACGAACATACTGAGCAAAAGGGATACCTTTTTCCATTGGTACTGTTTCAACGTGTGAAGGGGCTTTACCTTCTGTTGATTTAGCACCTTTTTCAGCAGTATCACCTTCAACGGCTACAGTGTTTTGTACTGATTTAGCGGTAAACTCAATTTGCTTTTCAGTGCGAATGATGTTTTTTTCAATTTCAGCGATTTCTTTCTCAAGAGCAACGATTTCTGCTTCAGTGGCTTCATCAGGCGTAGTACCTGCTTGCTCAGATTTAGAAAGAAGAGTTTGCATTGCTAGATTTTTTTCAGCCAATGCTTTAAGTAATTTTTTCAAATACTCATTCATAGTTTTACTCCACCCTTTGTTGGGCTAGTTAATTTGACAACAACGTGTTTTGACTCCTCCGATGTACGTTCGGGTTCGTCATATTTCAGAGTCTTTTCGCCCAACGCGGCTTTGTACTCAAGAAATTCTTTAGTAAAATCAGTTTCTGATTCACGATTACACGGAATAGTTACTAATGATAATTCATACCATTCCCATTCGTTGAATTGGACACCACCACCTTTAATCATGTCAGCTTTGTCCCAATTAGGGATAAATCCAACAGATAGTCCTTTAATCAGACCATGTTCAAGTGATTGGTAAGCTTCATCAATGCGAGATTTCAAAGTACCTTCCTGTTCAATCTTAGGTAGGTAAATCTCAACCTCAATACCTTTACTCGTTAACTTAGCATCAATAACTTGTCCGACTGGCGCAGTATGATTGTGGTGTAAAAGTAGTGGCATTGGTAGCTTGAAAGTTGCACCTTCAGGCAACATCACATCCTTAACTCGGTCTTGGTTTGGTGTGGACGCAATGCCTTTGAATGTGCGTTTCTCAGCGTCAAAGGATTTAATCTCAAAACCTTCAAATGATTTCTTCATAGTAAACCTATATTAAATATACATCGTAAGATGGTGCTTCCTCACTCTTAAGATTAGCTACACCACAAGCCATTGTTAACGCTACCATAGGGTCAATACGATTAGTAGCCTTAGACTTATCAAGTTTCCTACCGCCAGCAGGGTCTTTTGTCACTACAGCATTGGCAGCAGCCATCGTTAAACAAGGGTTGCCATCGTGAATAATGCGAGCATTGAGAAGTTCAGCTTCAAGGCTGTCTAATGCAGGTGACATATCTTTGAAGCCTTGACCGTGAGGTATTAATGGGAAATCTATCCCCAATTCTTCACAATCCTTCTTAAATACGTCAATTCTCCATCTATCGAAAGCAATAGACCTTAAATTGTCAACTTCACTTAAAAAATCGCTAATAATCGGAATAACTTGCTTATAATCGACTGTTTTACCGTTTGTAGTGAATATTTTACCCTGTTTTACCCATGTATCGTATGGTACACGGTCAACTTTTGCTCTCTCGAACAACGTGTCAGAAGGTGTAAATATGAGCGGATAAACGTAAAATTTATCTTCAAGTTTTCCCAAAAATACACAAGCTGTTAGGTCAGTCCTAGCTGACAAGTCAAGACCACCCCAAACTTCTTCACAATCTGAAATAGGTGGAACATCACCTTCACAAGAATCCCACACAGACTTAGAAACGAAAGGTGATACCAGTGAAACCCTTTGGTTAAGGTTCAAGTTTCTAAATGTGTTCTCAAAAGATGGCATACGAATAGCTTTATCAGCCATTTTCTTCATATCTTCGTATGAGCGGAACTTTCCCATAGCTGGGTTAGCGTCAAGCCATGCTTTTTCATCGGCTAAGTCAGCATTTTTGTCAGCACAGTGCAAGTGGCATACCGTCTTAGGGTTATTACTCTTTAAAGCGTCATCAATCCAAATGGATAGTAAGTCAGCATCAGTGGCTGCTTGTGTAGATATCACCATGAGTAAGGGGTTCTCATGTGCGCCCTGTGCAGTGACGACAGCATCAACGAAGTCGTCTTGAGAACCCCTTACTTGCCCCAACTCGTCCATGATTGCTAAAACTGGAGAGAGACCATGAGTAGTCTTACCGTCTGCGGATAACGCTCGGTATTCCACGTTTTTAGCTAGTCCAATTAACTTTTTAGTAGAAGGGATAATGTGTACTAACGGTTGTAACTCAGGGTTAAGATTAATCATCTTAACAGCCAAAGAGAAAACAATAGCAGCTTGGTCTCGTGACATTGCGCCACTTACAATTTGACTATTTTGTCTAGCTTCAGAGCCTAGTAAGTGGCATAGTAAAATACCTGCGATTAGTGCGGTTTTACCGTTTTTTCTAGCAATGCTTAAAATGGCTGTGTCTGTTATATGCTTGTTATCGTACACCGATAATATGAAGTCTTTTTGAAAGTCCTCTAATACGATTGGTTTACCAACGTGCTGACCTTCAGGAGAGCGACAATACTTCTCAATAAAGGCAATTACTTTTTCACCGCGAGTCATTAGTTTACCTATAAGGCGATAGGTGGTTAGGATGGTCTAGCTAGTAGGAAATCATCGTCAATGGATTTTTCAGCATTTGCCCTTGCTTTTATTGCAGCACTGTTCTTACCACGCTGTTTATCAGCGTCACCAACAGTTGCTACAGCATGGACTTGTACCAGTTTACTTAACGTAACAGAACGTCTTGTCAATGTTTCTAATAGCTGGTGTTTTGGATTTAGGATTTGAGTACCGCGTGCGTTTTCTAAAACGTCGCCTTCCTCGTATAATTCCTGTTGAACACGCTCAATATCAGCTTGACAACGTGCTAAGTTTGCTGCGTGTTGCAAATCAACAGTAGTCCATGATTCTTTGGCTCTAGCTTGAACGATAGCTTTCCAATAAGGCATATCAGCAGGACTTAATCGACAATGTTCAGGCGGCATAATATCTTCTGTGGAAAATATCTCAGTCTTAACGTGTAGACTATCTGAACGCTTACGCCCTGCCATTGTGTTATCCTCAATTATTCCAGTGATGGTTGCGGTCTATTGGAAGCCCTTTTTCATCACAACCTACAGTAAGACCTGTTTTTTCAAACTTCTGCTTATACGCATCATGATGTGTTTTACACATTGGCTGCCAATTTGTTGTGTCCCAAAACAATTCTAAATCACCTTTATGCGGTATGATGTGGTCAACCACCGTAGCGGTAGTTATAATTCTATCGTTCTTACACACAATGCAAAAAGGGTTGCTTTTTAAGAATGTACTTCTAGCAGCACGCCAACGACTACCATATAAGCTTTTACCAGTTGCTGTTTTCCACTTACTCATTTAGAAAGTCCGATTAGCGTAAGGTTCTTCAACAGCTTGTTCAGCCAATGTGTCACCTAGAGTTGCAATTAAAATGTTATTTTGGTCAATCAGATAGAGTAAGTTTTCCAAAATTTTATTTACTTGCTGTTGATGTACTTGGTTTTGTTGTAGCAGCAGCTTCGACTGATTTTCCATCAGTGCTAGTAGGTGTTCCAGTTGCTTCTGTTCCATTGTCCTTACCTGTCAATGCGGTAATAGCATTTTGTAGTGCTGTTACACTACTGTCGTACATCGCCTTAAGTTTCTTACGTCTTTCTTCACATGATTTACAAGTCATAATCTGCTCACAATTTCGCTATTGTTACACATAATAGCAGTTTCACGGTCGTCCGTCAATATTTTCTCGCGCGCGTACACGAGAAGATACAAAAATGCAATGATAATTTTGAATACCCCTCGTAATTTCCCCAATAGAATTTAAGCAAGGGGGGTGGGGCGGTGATTTAGGGAAAGCGATTTTTGGCAAAATTATCCCCCCAATGAGAATGATTATCACTTGTAAATAATAATCACTTGTAAATGATTATTATTTACAAGTGAGAATGATTATTAGTTACAAGTAAGAATGATTATTAGTTACAAGTGAGAATGATTATTGTTTTTATGTTGGCTGATGGCTGATGGCTGATGGCTGATGGCTGATGCCTGATGGCTGATGGC
>VNIV01000215.1_pt1 | contig 11602 bp, 10 predicted proteins | sample 7248611 | NCBI WGS metagenome assembly VNIV01 (sample SAMN12251775, study PRJNA551026) | human skin metagenome | isolation source: skin samples from healthy patients | host: Homo sapiens | place: France:Paris | reverse complement strand
CGGTGCTCGAGCACTTCCTTTTCGACATTGCCGGATGCCGTCCTGACTGGAATGCCAGCTCGATCGTCGGCGACCAGATCGCGCAGATTCGTGGCCAGGTTGGTGACCGGCGCGTCATCTGCGGACTGTCGGGTGGCGTCGATTCCGCTGTCGCCGCGGCTTTGGTGCAGCGTGCTGTGGGCGACCAGCTCACCTGTGTTTTCGTCGATCACGGACTGCTGCGTCAAGGGGAGGCCGAGCAAGTCAAGAACGACTTCGTTGCCGCCACGGGCGCTGATTTGGTGGTGGCTGATGAGTCCCAGCGTTTCCTGGATGCCCTTGCCGGGGTCACCGATCCTGAGACCAAGCGCAAGATCATTGGACGCGAGTTCATTCGGACCTTTGAGGATGTTGCCAAGCGTCTCAACGCTGACCAGCCGATCGACTTCTTGGTGCAGGGAACTTTGTATCCCGACGTCGTCGAGTCTGGTGGCGGCGAGGGCGCTGCCAATATCAAGAGCCACCATAATGTTGGTGGGCTCCCCGACGACCTCCAGTTCAGTCTCGTTGAGCCATTGCGCACCCTCTTTAAGGACGAGGTGCGAGCCGTCGGACTCGAACTTGGTCTGCCCGAGGACATCGTGTGGCGTCAGCCCTTCCCGGGCCCGGGGCTGGCTATCCGCATTATTGGCGAAGTCACCGCGGAGCGTCTGGAGGTGCTACGCACTGCCGATGCCATCACACGTGAGGAAATGGGGGCCGCAGGCCTGGACCGCACGGTATGGCAGTGCCCGGTCGTCCTCCTGAGCGATGTTCATTCGGTAGGGGTACAGGGTGACGGGCGTACTTATGGTTCTCCCATTGTGCTTCGCCCGGTGACGAGCGAGGACGCCATGACTGCGGACTGGGCACGTATCCCGTACGACGTGCTGGAAAAGATCTCGACTCGCATTACGAATGCGTGTCCGCAAATCAACCGGGTGGTACTCGACATCACATCTAAGCCGCCGGCCACCATCGAGTGGGAGTGAGCCCCGCCTCACCGTGAACATGACATGGCCCGCACCTTTCTTGGTGCGGGCCATGCCGTGTTAGTGCGGTCATGTCGGTGAAATCGATGCTTCGGGTTGGTCCGTGTTCGGTAAACGCCGCCATGAGAATGCCACCCTTAAGTACGAGGTCTGTGTCGCGCAATCTGAGGCTGCAAGCCGTGCGAGGAAACCCTCAAGTGCGTACGGGGTGAGGTACTCGGCGGGGTTACGGTGATGGTTCTGGGCGAAGTCGCAGGCCCGACCGTCAATCCTTGTAGGGGTTAAAGGGGGCGCTGGAGCCTTGCGTGCCTTCAGATTTGTGCGGACAACGGGTCCGGTCGGCCAGGTCTGTCACCATACTCGATCCGCTGCCCTCGTCGGGGATGATGGCCCATAGGACGAGGTAGATGAGCGGTCCGGAACCTGCCATGAGAATGAGGAGGGCCGCGACGACGCGGACGACGGTGGGGTCGAGATTGAGGGAGTTAGCGATACCTTGGCAGACGCCGCCGATGATGCGCCCCTCGCTGGGGCGTATGAGCTTGGTCATGTCATTCCTCCTGAGGGGTGTGCGTGATCGTGATCATGTCGATCTTCCAGATGGTCGATTTTCACCCATGATGCCACGTCAAGGCTGTTCCCCAACTCTGGCGAACGCAATGCGAGGCTTACGCTCCGCGTGGCCTCCCGTGCCGTCTTGACGACGGCGGGCAATGCGCGATACGCAGCGAGGCCCCGTCAATGACGAGGCCTCGCCGGAGTAGGGGTAGGCCAGGTGATTACTGTGCCTTCTTCTTGGTGATGATGCCCCAGATCCACAGGACGATAAGAGCACCAACGATTGAAATGAGCCAGGTCCAGGGGCTCCAGAATTTACCGAGCGGTTTGTTGAAGATAGCGGAACCGAGCCAGCCGCCGAGGACCGCGCCGATGACACCGAGAAGCAGAGTGACGAGGAACCCGCCGCCCTGCTTGCCCGGCATGATGGCCTTAGCGATGGCGCCTGCGATGAGGCCGAGAACAATCCATCCAATGAATCCCATGGACCTATCCTCCATTGCAGAGGGTCAGCCGTCCAGTAACTACCGTCGAAGATGGATGAAAAATACTGTAAATATAGTCATATGTTACTATAGTCAACTATGCCCTGACAAGGGGTTACGTATTTTTATTACGCTGCAGACGGAATTCTAGAAAAATGGTCGCCAAGGTGACAGTAGAGCTTCAGTGAGTTTCGCTATGTGAGAGCGCGACTGCCATTCGTCTAAGGTCAGTTCCACACAGTTGGCCATGTCGATCTCGAAAATCTCAGCCATTCGTTGGGCGACGGTGGAGTCAGTGATAGCGACGTTTACCTCATAGTTACCTTGGAGGGATAACCGGTCGAGGTTCGCTGTACCAATCGTCGACCAAATGCCGTCAATAGTGCAGGTCTTCGCGTGGACCATAGCTCCCTGGTAAAGGAACAGCCGCACACCCTGGTGGAGGAGGCGGTCATAGTAGCCCCGGCTCAGCCAGTCGGCGATGACATGGTTCGATTCAGCCGGAATGACGATCCTAACGTCAACCCCGCGAGATGCGGCTTGGTGGAGGGCTGCGACAACGTCGTCATCGGGGATGAGGTAGCCCTGGGTCATCCAGATTCGCTCACTCGCGCGATCGATGGCCTCCAGGTACATATTCCGGATGGGATAGACCGCCATCCGGGGGGAGTTGCGGTGCACGGCGAAAGGGGTATCCCAATAGCGGACGCCGGGAGAGGGTAGTACGGGCTGGTTGCGCCGGGAGATGAGGGCTCCCTTGGGGCGTTGATTCCACATGTCAACAAAGACGTTTTCGAACTCCCCGACGGCAGGCCCGGTAATACGAGCGTGGGCATCACGCCAGCGGTCGGCGTAGAGGGAGCCGATGTTGTACCCACCGATGTAGGCGACCTTGGAATCGACGATGAGGAGCTTGCGGTGGTCTCGCCCCAGATTGCGTAGCGTCGGTATCCATGAGGGGGTTACGAGAGGTTGAGCTCGCACCTGCACCCCTTCGAGCTGCCGAAAGAATCGTGGGTCCACAACGAGGTTGGCGAAGGTGTCCCACATCGCATAGACCTTGACCCCGCGTGCGGCGGCTTCTACGAGTGCCTGCCGAAAATGACGCCCGACTTCGTCGTTTTTCCAGATGAAGGTCTCAAGGTAAACGGTGTGTTGAGCTGATTCAATGTCGGAGATCATCGCCGCGTAAAGATCGCGTCCGAAAGTGAAGATCTCAACCTGATGACCAGACACCTTGAGGGGCTCCGCCGGCGCAGTAGGGAAACGGTATGGGCGACGGCCTCGTCGCTTAATGCCGTTGTAGGTGACCAGTCCGGCCATCGTGGCCATCTGGGCGGCAACCATCCCGCCTGCCACCCAGTGCAGTGCGCGGCGAATAGTGAATCTCTGGCGAGGGGCCCGGGTCATGTGTACAGAGTACCGGGCCTTCGTGCACTGGCGGCGAGGCAGCCGACGGTGGGGCCTGGAAGTGGTATGTGGTGTTATGGGTGGTCTGGGCGTTTATCGCCACAGCGCTTACCACCGTAGCGCGCGGCGAGCCAACCAGTTGCCCAGGAATTGCGCCAACTGTACGACGATGATGATCGTCACCACTGCGACGGCTGTGACTGCCCAGTTGTAACGCTGGTAACCGTAGGTGATAGCGAATTGACCTAGACCACCGCCACCCAAGGCGCCGGCGATGGCCGTCATATCGACGATCGCAATGAGGATGTAGGTGTAACCGAGAATCAGCGGCCCCAGCGCCTCCCGGGCAACGACGTCAAAGAGGATCCGCCACGGCCCGGCCCCCATAGCGCGGGCCGCCTCAATAACCCCAGGATCGACGGTGACGAGATTCTGCTCAACAATCCGGGAGATGGCGAAGGTCGCAGCGATGCACAGAGGAAAGGTGGCCGCTCGCACCCCGATGGTGGTGCCGATGACCTTGAGGGTGAGGGGAGCGATCGCCGTCATAAAGATAATGAACGGGATCGGCCTGATGATGTTGACGATGACGTTGAGGATGGTGTGAACGATCTTGTTGGCCAGCAGGCCACCACGCCGGGTGGCATACAGCAAGATTCCCAGTACCAGGCCGCAGATTCCCCCAATGACGAGGGTGATAAGGGCCATGAAGAGGGTTTCCCAAATCGACTGAAGATAGATGGGGCGCAAATAGTCGTTCATCAGTGGGCCTCCTCAGTGGGTGTCGGGACGGTTGCGGACGTGGTTGGTGCCGCTGAATGGGATACCTCGTCGAGGATCTGGGCCGCCTGCTCGACGGCCTGTGCCGGACCAGACAGGGCCACCGTGTAATTGCCCAGCGAGCCGTCATGTACCTCAATGACGCCGCCGTGGACGATCTGGAAGGACGCCCCAGTGTGGCTTATGCAAGCTAACGCGTCACCGAACGAGTGACTGGCCACCGAACTGACGTCAACGAGTCGAGCATGTGGGTTTTCTGACTGCAACCGTGCCTGTTCCTCCCCGTTCGGGTGCTGGCCGATAATTGTCGCCAGGAAACGCTGGGTGGTCTCTGACTGTGGATGAGCGAAGACCTGGCGGGCGCTTCCAGACTCGACGAGATGGCCAGCTGCTAGTACCGAGACCTGCTGGGCAATCGAGCGGACGACCTCCATCTCGTGGGTGATGACGACAACCGTCACCCCAAGCTTCGCATTGACCCGTTTGAGCAGGGATAAGACATCAGCTGTCGTTTCTGGATCCAGCGCCGAGGTGGACTCATCAGCCAACAAAATCGACGGTTTAGTTGCTAGCGCCCGGGCAATACCAACCCGCTGTTTCTGCCCGCCCGAGAGTTGGTCCGGGTGGTCCCAGGCTTTGCTCGTCAACCCGACGAAACTCAGCAATTCGGTGACGCGCTTCTTCTCGTCCGCTTTCTTCCAGTGAGCCAGCTTGAGTGGATAGGCAACGTTGTCGTAGATGGTCCTTGAGCCGAATAGGTTGAACTGCTGGAAGATCATCCCGATGTCTGCGCGTAGCGGGCGCATCGCCTTGTCCGAGAGCTGGGAGACGTCGGTGCCGTCTACCAAGACGCGGCCACGCGTGGGAGTCTCTAATCCGTTGATGAGGCGAACCAGGGTGGATTTGCCGGCTCCGGAGTGCCCGATAACGGCTGAGATGGAACCTCTCTTAATAGCCAGGCTCACATCGTCAAGGGCTCGTACTGTGCCGGAGCGGGTACGAAATTCTTTCGTGACGTGTTCGAAGACGATGTGGTTGGGACACTGTGGCGCCGAGGTGGGCGTGATGTCTGTTGCCATGTGGAAGGCCTCGCTAGAAATCGGATGTGGATCAGGAATTCGACTTCTTGATGTCGGTGGTTAGGCCACTAAGTATCTTGTCCAAATCGGCCTTGGAGTGGTCGGAGACGATCTTGGCGGTGCCGCCAGACTGTTTGACGATGGCCTTTTCGACGGCGGGGTCGGACCACAGCTGGGCGACCTTCTGATAGGTCGGGTTGTCTTTGTCAGCGTCCTTGACTGCGATGATGTTGAGGTAGGGATCGGCCGACTTGCCGGTGGCGTCATCCTGGTAGAGAACCTTGTTGCGGTCCAGCCCGGCGTCTGTGGCGAAGTTGTTATTGACGACGGCACCATCGACGCCCTCGAGGGAGGCGGCAGTCTGGGCTGCATCGATCGCCTTAACCTTCACCTTGGACTGGTTGGCGATGACATCGGCGGGGGTGGATAACGCTGAACCGTTACCCCGTAGCTTCAACAAGCCAGCTTCCTGCAACACTAACAGGGCGCGTCCCTGATTGGTGGCGTCATTCGGGATGGCGATAGTTGCCCCGGCGGGTAGCTGGGAGAGTCGCTGGTACCTTTTCGAGTAGATATTTAGCGGGACGACGTAGGTCGCAGCTAGCGCGGTGATGTTGTCGTTATTTTTGACGTCGTAATCAGCCAGGAAGAGCAGGTGCTGGAAGGCGTTGAGGTCGATCTGTCCCTGGGACAGCGCCACGTTAGGCTGGGTGTAGTCGTTAAAGCTGACAACGTCGATATTGATGCCTTCAGCAGCGGCCTTTTTCTTGATGACGTTCCAGTAATCGTTGGCTGCCTCAGTCGTGCCGATCTTGACGGTCGTCTTGCCATCAGCTGCGGAGTCCTGTCCCGTGTTCTTGGTTACCGCGAAGATAATGCTGGCAATGATCGCAAGCACGATGATGATTGCTGCGATGATGAGGCCGGTGTGGCGTCCTCCGGGTTTTTCGGGAAGTGCCTCAGGGATGGAAGCCGAGGATATAGGTGTGCTCATGGTAGGTCTCCTGGAAATGTCGCAGAGAGGTGTGGCGAACGGTCATCGATCGTGGGATCGTGCGGGGTGACATGTCGGTATGCGTAGCGACGCAGACATGGGCATAGATCGACTACTGGCTCAAACCAGTGGGAAAGGAGGCGGAAGTCCTGCCAGCGGAGATGAACCCGCCGTCAGCAGGTGCCGAGCATTCGCAAGCAGCACAGGCGGCACATCATCATCGAGGCCGCGCGAAGGTCGGCGTCGACGGTGTGGCTGATGGCCGCGGTCATGGTAGTGCTCCTGGATTCGATGACGGCCCTCATCGGGCCGAATTGCCCTTGAATCTAGGACCTTTGAGGATCACTGTCAATACGGGGCCGTTGGTTCGCTGTGTGAACATGCGATGGGCTGTGTCAGCTGGGGACGGCTATGGGCCGGTAGGCTGTGAGTCGCCATGACGACACCGGATCTGTTTTCGTTTTTCGAATCGGCTCATGAGAGACGCAGCTCTGTTGAGCCAGGGGTTTTGCCGACCTATGCCCCCGTGACGGCCGGAGCAGCCTCTCCTGCTGACTTACTGGCCGATCTCAACGAGCCCCAACGTGAGGCGGTGTTGCACGCCGGTTCGCCGGTCCTCGTTGTCGCGGGTGCAGGCTCGGGAAAGACGAGAGTTCTCACGCGACGCATCGCCCACCTGGTGGGGGAACGAGGCGTTCATCCTGGGTCGATTTTGGCTATCACCTTCACCAATAAAGCGGCGGCCGAGATGAAGGCGCGCGTCGTTGACCTGGTGGGAAATCGCGCTAAACCGATGTGGGTGTCAACCTTCCATTCTGCCGCGGTGAGAATACTACGCACCGACATTGACCGTCTGGGTATTTCCCGTAATTTCTCAATATACGACGATACGGACGCTAAAAGGCTTATCACTCTCGTTACCCGTGACCAGAATCTGGATCCTAAGAAGTTCCAGCCTCGCGCTATCATGAACTGGATCTCACATCAAAAAAACGAGCTCATTGCCCCGGATCAAGCAGTCGCGGCTGCCAAAAGCGGAAATGATCGAATTAATGGTGACGTCTATGTCGAGTACCAACGCAGACTACGAGCTGCCAATGCGCTGGATTTCGATGATCTTATTATGTGTACCGTCACCGTGTTGAGGCAGTTCCCTGAGGTTCGCGAACAGTATCGACGTCGGTTTCGGCATGTACTCGTTGATGAGTATCAGGACACTAACACCGCCCAATATCAGTTCATTCGTGAGCTGTGTGGGGATGACCCAGTCGAGCTAGATGACGGTGCTCGCAGTGTCGATCCGCCGGAGCTCATGGTGGTTGGCGATTCAGATCAGTCGATTTACGCATTTCGTGGCGCGACGATCCGTAACATCATTGACTTTGAAAAGGATTTTCCGGGGGCTAGGACGATTCTCCTGGAGCAGAATTATCGCTCGACTCAGACGATTCTTACCGCTGCAAACAATCTCATTAAGGTCAATCTAAATCGTCCCGCCAAAAACTTGTGGACTGATCAGGGCGATGGCGACAAAATCGTCGGGTATGTTGCTGATACTGAACATGACGAGGCCGCCTGGGTGGCCCGACGTATTGACGAACTCGTCGATGAGGGACGTACCAGCTATGGACAAGTAGCCGTTTTTTACCGTACCAACGCCCAATCGAGGGCCTTCGAGGATGTCTTTATTCGCACTGGCTTGCCCTACCGTGTCGTCGGCGGTGTGAGGTTCTACGAGCGCAAAGAAGTCCGGGACGCCGTCAGTTACCTGCGCGCGATCGCTAACCCCTCCGATGACGTTTCCCTGCGTCGCATCCTCAATACTCCGCGCCGTGGCATCGGGGCGCGAGCTGAAGCAGCCGTCGAGATGTTTGCTACTGCTCGCAGAATTAGCTTCTGGGAAGCTCTGAAACGGATCGATGAAATCGACGGTCTAGCAACCAGATCGGTCAATCAAATTCGAGCTTTCGTTAGCCTCATGGATGACCATATCGCCATGGTGGGGCAGGGGAAACGGGCCGACGAGATCGCCAACTCGATCCTGAAAGAATCCGGTTACATCACCGAGCTGGAGAACTCCAAAGACCCGCAGGATGAGACGAGGCTGGAAAACCTCGTCGAGCTTGTTTCGGTGGCTCAGGAATTCGTTGCCCGAGTCCATGCTGTCGATATTGACGAGGCTGAGCAAGGCAACGTCGAAGACCTCGAATTGTCCGGCGACGACTCTTTGCCGGCCTTCCTGGAGCAGATCGCCTTGGTCGCCGATTCCGACCAGGTACCAGCCGACTCCGATGGAGTCGTCACCCTCATGACCCTGCACACCGCCAAAGGTTTGGAGTTCGACACAGTTTTCATCACTGGATTTGAGGACGGTGTCTTCCCTCACATGAGGTCTCTTGCCGACGCCACTGAATTGTCTGAGGAGAGACGGCTGGCTTACGTCGGTATCACTCGCGCTCGCAAACAGCTGTTTGTGTCGCGGGCCTCTGTGCGCACGATGTGGGGCCAGGCTCAGTACAACCCACCGAGCCGATTCATCGACGAGATCCCTGAACACCTCATTGAGTGGGAGAGAATCGGCCAGGCCTCGGTGGGATGGTCAACTTCGGCGAGTGGCCGCTCGCAATCAGCACGCGGGGCCCTTCGCGACGACACTCCGGCCTTCGGTTCTGGACGAGGGTCAGCAAGTGCGCTCAAGGGACGCACCCTCGCGCTGTCGGTAGGGGATAAAGTGCTTCACTCGACCTTCGGGCTGGGGACCGTCAAAGCCACGTCAGGCCAGGGCGACAATGCCAAGGCTGATGTCGACTTCGGGTCAGCGGGGCTCAAGAGGTTGGCGTTGAGGTTCGCTCCACTGGAGAAGCTGTAAGTGGATGCTGACGTAGTCTTCGGTCGCTACGAAAGATCAGATTGCTCGACGTCGTGAGATCAGGTGGGCATCGGGCCTCCGGGGTTGTTAGTCTGTTCATTGGTGGGCAAACGACCAGCTGCGTCCGCTTCGCTGTGAACGTTCTTGTGCTGTGAAGTCGAGACAGCTGCCGTCGCCCAGTTCCCCGGCCCGTCAACGGCCGGTCGACTCGCAGAGTGGAGAGATTGTGGACCTGTATGAATACCAAGCCCGCGACCTGTTTGAGAAGCACGGCGTGCCCGTACTTCGAGGCATCGTCGCGGAGACTCCAGAGCAGGCGTCCGAGGCTGCAGCAAAGCTCGGTACCCCCGTCGTCGCCGTCAAGGCGCAGGTCAAGGTGGGTGGCCGTGGCAAGGCTGGCGGTGTGAAGATCGCTAAGTCCCCGGCCGAGGCGGCTGAACGCGCCGAGGCCATCCTCGGTATGGACATCAAGGGTCACACCGTTCACAAGGTGATGGTCGCTGAAGGTGCTGACATTGCCGAGGAATACTACTTCTCGATCTTGCTCGACCGTGGAGAGCGTCGCTACCTTGCGATGTGCTCGCGTGAGGGTGGCATGGACATCGAGACCCTTGCTAAGGAGCGCCCCGAGGCTCTCGCCAAGGTGCCGGTCGACCCGATTGACGGCGTTGACGATGCTAAAGCCCGCGAGATCCTTAGCGAGGCAGGGTTCCCCGACTCTGAGCAGGACGCTATCGTCCCGGCTGTTCTCAAGCTGTGGGAGACCTACCGTGACGAGGATGCCACCCTCGTCGAAGTCAACCCGATGATCAAGACCGGCGATGGACGCATCCTGGCTATCGACGGCAAGATGACTGTTGACAACAACGCGTCCTTCCGTCAGCCTGACCATGCCGGCCTGGTGGATCGCGCCACCACCGACCCGCTCGAGTTGCGTGCCGGCGAGCTCGGTCTCAACTACGTCAAGCTCGACGGCAACGTCGGCGTCATCGGAAACGGTGCTGGACTGGTTATGAGCACCCTTGACTGCGTTGCTTACGCCGGTGAGAACTTCCCGGGATCTCCGGCTCCCGCTAACTTCCTCGACATCGGTGGCGGCGCCTCGGCCGAGATCATGGCCAACGGCCTTGACCTCATCATGAGTGACGAGCAGGTGCGTTCCGTGTTCGTCAACGTCTTTGGCGGTATCACCGCCTGTGACCAGGTGGCGCTTGGTATCAAGGGCGCTCTCGAGAAGTTGGGCGACAAGGCCGTGAAGCCGCTCGTCGTCCGTCTGGACGGCAACGCTGTGGCCGAGGGCCGCAAGATTCTCGAGGAATTCAACCACCCGCTCGTGACCATGGTCTCGACCATGGACGAGGCCGCCAGCAAGGCCGCCGAGCTCGCATCCAAGGAGGCCTGAGACATGGCGATCATTCTCGACCAGAACTCCAAAATCATCGTTCAGGGCATGACCGGCTCGGAGGGCATGAAGCACACCCAGCGCATGCTCGACTCCGGTACTGCCGTCGTCGGCGGCGTCAACCCGCGCAAGGCCGGTACCACCGTTGACTTCAACGGTGGCACTACCGTCCCCGTCTACGGCAGCGTCAAGCAGGCCGTTGAGGCTACCGGCGCCAACGTGTCCGTCATCTTCGTCCCGGCCAAGTTCACCAAGTCGGCCGTTATGGAGGCCATCGAGGCCGAGATGCCATTGGTGGTCTGTATCACCGAGGGTGTACCGGTCAAGGACACCGCGGAGTTCTTCACCGCTGCCCAGCGCTCCGGCAAGACTCGTATCATCGGCCCGAACTGCCCGGGCATCATTAGCCCCGGGAAGTCCAATGCCGGCATCGTCCCGGCCGACATCACTGGCCCCGGTCGTGTGGGCCTGGTGTCGAAGTCGGGCACCCTGACCTACCAGCTCATGTACGAGGTGCGTGACCTGGGTATCTCGACGGCAATCGGCATCGGCGGTGACCCGATCATCGGCACCACCCACATCGATGCCCTACAGGCCTTCCAGGATGACCCGGAGACCGACATCATCGTCATGATCGGTGAGATCGGTGGTGACGCTGAGGAGCGTGCCGCTAAATACATCTCTGAGCACATCACCAAACCGGTAGTTGCTTATGTAGCTGGGTTCACCGCTCCTGAGGGCAAGACGATGGGCCACGCCGGCGCCATCGTGTCTGGGTCCTCGGGTACCGCGGCTGCCAAGAAGGAGGCCCTTGAGGCCGTCGGCGTCCGCGTTGGCAAGACCCCGACTGAGACCGCCCGGCTGGCCCACGAGGCGATGGAGTCCCTCAAGAAGTGACGCCTTGACCGTCTGAATGCATGGAGCCCGGTCCCACGTGGGACCGGGCTCCTGCGTTCCGGTGGCCCTGGTGTGGTAACCGAAAAAGTTGTTGGTGGACGGTAGGGTTCCCTATAAC
>VNIV01000030.1_pt3 | contig 11887 bp, 12 predicted proteins | sample 7248611 | NCBI WGS metagenome assembly VNIV01 (sample SAMN12251775, study PRJNA551026) | human skin metagenome | isolation source: skin samples from healthy patients | host: Homo sapiens | place: France:Paris | reverse complement strand
CTATCGTAGCTGGTGGTTTATTAATGGGATTAAACAATATTCTGACAGCAAAAGATTTATTTTATAGTGGTAAATCTATTATTGATATGCATAGTCAATTTGCTGGTTTAGCAGATATGATAAATATCTTTGCTAATGCACCATTTACGTTATTACCAATTCTTATCGGTTTCAGTGCTGCTAAACGTTTTGGAGGAAATCCATTTTAGGTGCCGCATTAGGTATGATTTTGGGACATCCAATCTTGATGAGTGCTTATGATTTTCCTAAAGCGATAGAAGCAGGTAAAGCAATACCAGATTGGGATGTGCGTGGGTTACATATTAATCAAGTAGGTTATCAAGGACAAGTGTTGCCAATGTTAGTTGCTGCGTATATTTTAGCAACTATTGAAAAGTCGTTGCGTAAAGTTATTCCTACTGTTTTAGATAACTTATTAACACCTTTATTATCCATTTTTATCACTGCATTTATTACGTTCCTTTTTGTAGGGGCCTATTACACGACAACTAGGATATTGGTTATCTGATGGATTAACTTGGTTGTATGAATTTGGAGGAGCAATAGGTGGACTGATTTTTGGGGTATTATACGCGCCAATCGTTATTACAGGTATGCATCACAGTTTTATAGCAGTTGAAACAACATTGATTGTGGATTCTGCAAAAACGGGAGGGTCTTTCATCTTTCCGATAGCTACAATGTCAAATGTGGCTCAAGGTGGTGCAGAGCTTGCAGCACTTATCATTATTAGACAAAATAAAAAATTAAAAGGTGTAGCTTCAGCTGCTGGTATTTCTGCATTGTTAGGTATAACAGAACCAGCGTTATTTGGTGTGAATCTTAAATTAAGATATCCATTCATTGGTGCGATTATCGGTTCTGGAATAGGAGCTGCATATATATCATTTTTTAAAGTTAAAGCTATTGCACTTGGTACAGCAGGTTTACCAGGATTTATCTCAATTAATCCCACACATAGTGGATGGTTACATTATCTTGTAGGAATAGACATTGCTTTTGTTGTTTCAGTGATAGTAACTATTGTTTTATCTAGAAGAAAAGCTTATCGAACTAGTGCAGAATAGCAACTAATATCAAAGCCTTAGTAAATGATATTGAACTTCTAAATTTAGTTTTAGAGTGTCCAAAAAATTTTACTAAGGCTTTTTCTAATTATTTATATGTGAAATTGCTAATTTTAATCACTTATTTTTATAGCTTTTGCTTACGCCATAAGAAAATGCTGACAATAGCTACAAGAATTAACGAAATGCCTACTACAATGATCCATGAGATATAACTATGGGCATCAATAGGCAGTGGTACGTTCATGCCGAAGAAACTAAAGACTAGCGTTGGAAGAGTTAAAAGAACTGTAAATAACGTTAGTGTTTTCATTATATTGTTCATATCGTTAGATAATAATGACGCATAAGAAGTTGTAATACTCTCAAGAATACGTTGGTGTAATTCAGTTGTTTCAATGGCTTGATTGTTTTCGATCACTAAGTCTTCTAACAATTCTTCATCCTCTTCAAAGCGTTTAACAGCGGGTAAGCGGAATAACTTTTTGATAATAGTATCATTGCCTTTTAATGCTGCTAAGAAGTAAACTAAACTCTTTTCTACTTCCATTAGTTTAAACAATTGCTTATTAGTGATATTATTTTTTAATTCTCGTTCAATTCTGATTCTAGATTTATTTAATAGTCTTAAATTTCGATTATAGTGATTTGCGATAGTTAATAAAATCTCTAACGCAAAGCGACTGTGGAATTTTAAATTAATATTATCTAGTCTTGCGAAATTCTCTAAAAATTCGTTTTCAGCATCGCAAACTGTCATGATCGTTCCATTGCCAATAATAATCCCCAATGGAATCGTTACAAATGATAAAACCCGACGATTCGCTGAGTTAACTATTGGTAAATCAATAATAATAAGTGAATATCCAGTATCTTCATCGTATTCGATACGTGCACTTTCTTCGGAATCAAGAGGATCTCGAATGAAATCTTCAGGAATGTTATAGTAGCCCATCAAGTTTTCAATTTCCTCTCTGTCAGGTTCAACAACATTAATCCAAGAAGCACTATGATCCACGTTAGTTTCAATGATTTCTAGAGAATCATTGCTAGCATGTTTGTAAGCAGTAATCATAACTCATAATTCCTTTCAAAGTCTTTTATATTCTGGAAAATGGTTAAATATAATAGTAACGATTAAGTCCTATGATATTTATATCTATGTTCCGCCATAATTCGAAGTGGCCCTTTATAGACAATTTTGTAAATATGTTGAGTTAAATCTTCTACAGAAATTCGTTGCGTATCTAATACCCAATATTTGATGATAGACATAGTAGCGCCTGAAACATAACTATGAAAATACATTTTTGGTATACCATCAATTTCTGATTCAATGTTAATATATTTATGCATGTTTTCTTTAATTAACTCACTTAATTTGTCTTCTAGCCTGCTTTTGCGTTCTAATTGCAAAATCGTGTGATAAAATTCCAAGTTATCATAAATATGTTGAAGTATCTTAGATAAAACATTTTCAATAAACAAACGAGAGATATCTTCAACATCTTTACCTCTAACTTCATTAAACTTCGCGATGTTAGACAGTTCTGAAATACACTCATCTTCCATATCATTTAAAAGAATGTATTTATCTTCATAATGCAGATAAAAAGTTCCTCGATTGACATCAGCTTGAGTTGTAATATCTTTAATGGTTATTTTATCAAGCTCTTTTTCTTTTAATAATTGTGTAAATGCCTTTTTTATGGAAGATTTTGTTTTTCTAATTCGCCTATCTTCTTTCAATTAAATAAGACCTCCCCATCAATTAATAGACAATTTACAACTATATGTTCAATATTAGACATAACGCTAAAAATTGAGCATTGTTAAATTGCACTTTCCTATTATAATAGACAACGTGCAAAATATTCAACACATTGTTCAATAAAAAGGAGGTATCTTGATGAATATATTTAAAAGCAAATTACTTTGGTTTACATCATTAGCTATATTAGCGTTACTCTCATTATCTTTGCTCTAGCATTTAATCCAGCATTTAATCCAGCATTTAATCCAGCATTTAATCCTAAACCCAAAGATTTACCGATAGCAGTTGTTAATAATGACAAAGGTACGATAATTCAAAGTAATAAAGTAAATATAAGTAAAAAAATTGAAGATAAATTGTTAGATAGCAATTCTAATAAAATTAAATGGGTTAAAGTTGACAAAGAAGCTGATTTAAAAAAAGTATTCGACAATGAAAAATATTATGGGGCAGTCGTATTTGATAAAGACTTTTCTAAAAATGCTATGAGTAAAACTCAAAAAATTGTTATGGATAGTAAAAAGTCAGAAATGAAACAAAAAGTTGAATCTGGCATAATTCCAGCTCAACAAGCTCAAAAAATGAAAGAAAAAATGGATAACCAAAACATTGATGTTAAGCAAGCTAAACTCAAAGCTATTGTGAGCCAAGGTTCAAATACACAAGCATCAAATATTGTTACAAATGTTTTATCTAGAATCGGACAAAATTTGAACACTCAAATTACTAAACAAAGTTTATCTACACTTCAAAAACAAAACGTAGATGTAAGTCCTAAAGATATTCAAGGCTTAACAAATCCAGTCAAAGTTGATAATCATAAAATCAATAAAGTTAAAGATCATCAAGATGGAGGTAATACACCATTCTTAATGTTTATGCCTGTATGGATGGGTTCTATAATTACATCTGTGATGTTATTCTTTGCTTTTAGAACGAGTAATAATATTAAGCTTTACTATCGTATTATTGCTTCAATAGGTCAAATGATAGCAGCAGTTGTAAGTGCTTTTTTAGGTGCATTTGGATTCGTATATTTTATGGGATTATTAGGTTTTGATTTTAATCATTCTGGACGAGTGACTTTATTTGTAGCAATTGCAATATTAGGATTTGTAGGTTTGATTTTAGGTGTCATGGTTTGGCTTGGTATGAAAGCATTACCTATTTTCATCATTCTCATGTTCTTCAGTATGCAAATGATCACTCTACCGAAAGAAATGTTACCGAAAGGATATCAAACATGGTTATACGAAATAGATCCATTAATGCACTATACGACTAACTTGAGACAAATTATTTACTTAGGTCAGGATATACAGTTAAATCTTACAATGTGGATGTTCTTTGTGTTTATCATTTTTGGAGCAGTATCAAGTTTACTTTCTGCTCTAATAAGAAAACATAGTACAAAACGTACTGAAGTACCTTCATAAACCTTCATTAAAAATGAATTAGATTGTAGTATTTATATACCACCTAAATTCTTTGTGAGTTCATCACATAGAGTTTAGGTATTTTTGTGTCGAAATAGTGAATAATTATTGTTAAGTGATTTTGTAATCTTTATGATTAAAATCAGAGTGAACTTTAACGACATATAAGAGGAGGTTTCAATGTTACTGTTTAAAAATTCTTCAAAATATATAATGGCTTTAGCTATTGCTTCTTTGATAACATTGATTCCAGCTTTTCAACATCAAGCTTCTGCTCATGCATCATGCAACTTTAGAAAAAACCACTCCTCAAGAAAAAGGGATTGTGAAAGATAAGCCAGAAGAGATAAAGTTGGAATTTAATCAACCAGTGAATACAAAATATTCAAAGATTACTTTATATAATGATCAAGGCAAAAAGATTAGTGACGTTAAGCCTTCTACAACAGGATGGTCACAGACTGTCATCTTTCCTGGTGATCAAATTACGAAAGGAACCAATACTGTTGAATGGCATGCGATTTCTGCAGATGGACATGAAGTAGGTAATAAGTTTGAATTCTCATTAGGTAAGGTTACAGTTGAGGATCTAAATACTGCCAATCCATTTTATGAACAACCTAGCTTTTGGTTTGGCGTGTTTAGATATTTGACAGAAGGATTAGCAATTATACTCATAGGTTTATTCTGGGTTAATGGGATTGCAAAAAAACGTGGATTACGACAGTTTAATGTTCTACCAAAGCAATCTGGAATTGCATGGATAATGGCGATGTCAATCATAATGTCTGTAGTAGTGTACATGATGACACTTACTTCAGATGTCTTAAATGATGTATTGTCCTTTAAGGCCGATGTTATCATACAATTTCCATACATTTTAAGTTCTATAACTCTAATCGTATTGTTTATCTTATTCGTATTGAAAGACATGGAGAAGGTTTGGTACTGGCTGATTTCTTTAATGATTATTATTACAATGAGCATGTCAGGACATACTTGGTCTCAACATGTGCCTATTTGGTCTATTATTATTAGAATCTTACATCTCTCAGGAATGGCATTGTGGCTTGGGACTTTAATATATCTTGTGTGTTATGGATCTATGGTCGATCGAAGTCATATTTCAAATGTGAGACAAATGCTGTTTAGAGTTAATATTTCAGCAGTTGCTATTTTAATTATTTTAGGTGTTTTAATGGTCATTGACGAAACAAATATTTTAACAATTTGTAATCATATTAGCACATGGTTACTATTCTTAATCGTAAAAGTTCTAGGTACAGTTATGATGATGGCGTTAGGATTTTATCAGACAGTACGTGCTTTAGGACATAACCGTCGAGTTAACAGATTCGCATTAATGATTGAACTTGTGATGGGAATTATATTAATTTTTGCCGGCGTTATGATGAGTCAAATCAATATACCTAACTAAGGAGGACAAAGATGTTACGTAAATTATTATCTATGACCATTATTTTATTTTTTACATTAGGGTGCTATAAATATGCTGATGCACACGTCACATTGAATCCTAATGAAAGTGAACCCGAATCGTATGATAAATATGATGTGGGAGTACCTGTAGAACAAGATAATAATACTGTCAAAGTTGAATTAGAAGTACTAAAGGGTTTAAATGTATCAAATGTTCAACCTGTTGAGGGTTTCAAGCATCATTTTACTAAAGATAACAAAGGAAATATTATGAAAATAACTTGGACTGCTACTGGTAAAGGTTTAGGCCCAAATGAATTTATTGAGTTTCCAATTGTAGTAGCGAATCCTAAGAGTGAAGGAACATTTAAATGGAAAGCTTATCAAACTTATGATAATGGTGATTTAGTTAAGTGGACTGATAAGGAAAATAGTGAACATTCTGCACCAACTACCACTGTTAAAAAAGGACATAATTCCAATGGTAGTAAAGATGATTCACAATCAACAAATAGTGGAGGTTCAATTGCATTATGGATTGTTTCTATAATGGCAATCATTATTTCACTCGTTGCTTTTTTTAAGCATGCGCGTCATAAAAATTAAAATATATAATGCGGGGCTCTCCGAAGGATGTTAAAACTTTTGGAAAGTTTATACATATTGACGTCTAGATATTGTCACTTTAATAATTATTATTATGTTCTATAATATAATCGTGAGGGAGGATTCGTCATGAGAAGATTACTGTATTCATTTCTTTTTTATATGATTATTGGTTTGCTTAGTGGTTTTTATTATAGAGAACTCACAAAAGCGCATCATTTTACCGGTGATACACAATTAGCATTGGTACATACGCATACACTTATTTTAGGAATGTTTATGTTTCTATTGTTATTACCCCTAGAAAAAGTTTTTAAATTAAGTAGTTATTATTTATTTAATTGGTTTTTCTGTGTATATCATGTAGGTGTACTTATTACTATTGGTATGATGACGGTAAAAGGCACTTTCCAAGTGATTGGTGCTAAATTTTCCCCTGAAATGTTTGCTGGGTTCGCTGGAATAGGACATACTGGTATGCTAGCTGGATTATTGTTGTTGTTCCTTTTATTGAGACAAGCAACCGTTACTGAACCTAGAGACTAAAGATAGGGTTTTGAGGCTGGGACAAGTTACTAAGTGTCTCAGCTAAAACTTTTTACAAAACGATTTGAAAGGTAGATTTAATATGGTAATTATTAAATTTGAAGCACCACAAGTTGAAGAGTATTGTGATTTAAGAGTGAGTGCAGGTATGAGCCCAAAATCAATTGAAGCGGCTAGGAAAGGACTTCCACACGCATGTTTTAATATCACAATATACGACAACGAATCTTTAATTGCTATGGGTCGTGTCATAGGAGATGGCGGTACAGTGTTTCAAATTGTTGATATTGCTGTAGATAAAGGGTACCAAGGTTGTGGTTATGGACGTATAATCATGGAAGAGATTATGACATATATAGAAAATGTTGCTGAAAAAGGAACTTACGTCAGTTTAATGACTGATTATCCAGCAGACAAATTATATGAAAAGTTCGGATTTATTAGCACTGAGCCTTATTCTAAAGGAATGTATAAAAAATATTAAAAACAAAATAAAAAAGTCATTGGGTGACTGTTTCACAGCATTCAATGACTTTTTTAGTTTTATTAACAATAATTATATATTAAGCATTAAAGTCTATTACAATACGTCCAGTGTTTTGATGATTGATCACTTCTTCAATGGCTTGAGGAATATTATCAAATGATATGATATGTTTAATATCATGCAATTGATCAGGTTTTAAATCTTTAGCTAATCTTCGCCACACGCGTTTTCTTAGTTTAATAGGTGTGAATACGGAGTCTATACCAATAATACTAACGCCACGTAAGATGAACGGGAATACCGAAGTTTCAAAGTTGTAACCACCAGTCATACCGATAAGCGCGACACTACCATTATTGTCTAAACGTTTAACTATATATGGAAGGTTTTCTCCACCAACAGGGTCGATAGCAGCTTGCCATGTCCTTTTTTCTAAAGGTTTACTATCATTCTCAGGTAAACGCTCAATCACTTCTGAAGCACCTAACTTTTTAAGTTTATCAGCAACATTTTGTCGCCCGGTACTTGCTATGACGCTATAGCCTAAACTTTTTAACATAAGAAGTGAAATAGTACCAACACCTCCTGTTGCACCTCGTACAAGTACATCGTTTCCTTCTATAGACATCCCTGATTTTTCTAAATTTTCAATAGCTAAACCTGCAGTATAGCCTGCAGTACCATAAATCATCGCTTCTTCTAAAGTTAAGTCCTCAGGTAGTTCAATTACCCATTCGGATTTAACTCGTGCATATTCACTGAAACCACCGTAATGACTTACACCTAGATCATAACTCGTCACAATCACTTTATCTCCAACTTCAAATCCAGTAGCATTCGTTTCCTCAATCGTACCTGCTAAATCAATACCTGGGACCATTGGATATTCTTGAATGATTTTATTATTATCTTGAGTAGCTAGTGCATCTTTATAGTTGATTCCTGAATAATGAACTTTGATTAAAACATCGCCTTTTGGCAAATCATCTTTTGACAGCTGTTGATATTTGTGTGTAACATTACCATTCTTATCTTGATTAACTACGAAAGCTTTAAACGTTTCTACCATATTTTATTCACTCCTTGAATTACCATCAATTCATTTTTCTTAGTGTAATATTTGCGAAATAAATTGTTATATTCTTTACCCTGATTATTTAATTTTAAAAATAACTACTCACTCTACGCTACACTTTTTTGATTTAAATTGCATCTATTTTAGAAATATAAATTTATTTACAGATGACTTAAATGTTATTTCTTAGGAAATGCGTTAAAGTATTATTAATGAGATAAGGGGGGGCTTATGACAGAAATCATACGTCAAGTTAAAAAAGAAGAGGTAGAACAATTACATGCCATCGCTAAGCGTACATTTTATGAAACTTTTAAAGAATCGTATAGTGATAAAGATTTTGAAGCATTTTTTGCATCAGCATATAATATTGAACAATTAGAAAAAGAAGTAGCACAGATTTATTCATTTCATTATTTTTATGAGGTTAATAGTAAAATAGTTGGATATTTAAAATTAGACATTAATGACGCTCAAACTGAAGATAAAGGTGACGATTATTTGGAAATACAGCGTATTTATTTTGGTAAAGCATATCAAGGAGGGGGTAGAGGTAAACAATTCATTGAGTTAGCAATTCAAAAAGCGATAAAATATCATAAGTCTAAGGTTTGGTTAGGTGTTTGGAAACATAATCTTCAAGCTATGGACTTTTATGACAAAATGGACTTTCATGTAACGGTGACACATGAGTTTTATACTGGTGATGTGATAGATAAGGATCTTATCATGGAAAAAGTTTTATAATTTTAACATTGATAGTCCTAATGTATATACAACAAAATATTTAACTCATTATTATTAGCATTTGAGAGAGAGATTAGATATAATTGTAACGTTAAATTTTTGTAAATCCTTAGTAAATGAGTAAACGATAAATATCGAAGATTTGTCGGTAAGTCAAATTTAAATTTGTGTCATTCTTATATTAGACAGAAAGGACGTATAGCATGAATACACTCACAATTATTGTCACATACTATAATTCGGAGGAGTATATTCAAAGTTGTTTAGAAAGTATTAAGCAACAGCGAACTCAAGATTTTGAACTTATTATTGTAAACGATGGTTCTACAGATCAAAGTGAACAGTTAATGCATGAAACTTTAAAAGATTATGATAAAAAAGTTAATTTCATTAATTTGAAAAATAATCAAGGTCACGCACACGCACGTAACGTTGCATTAGGTGAAGTAGAGACACTGTATTTCATGTTTTTAGATGCTGATGATGAATTGGCCTCTTATGCAATAACATTTTATTTAGAGAAATTTAACTATACAGATGGTTTAATTGCTCCGATACATTCATTCACTACTAAACGTCCTCAATTTGTTGATTTAGATCGTGTGACAGTAGAATTTCATAACGCTAATACTAATGTTAATGAATTTTTAAGAAAGCAATCTGTATGTAATATAATTTTTAGAACAGCAATAGTTAAAGCCCATCATATTCGTTTCAATGAAGATTTAAATATCTATACTGACTGGTCATTTGTGCTTGAGTACATGAAATATGTAAATAAATTTGTACGTATATTAAACTTTCCATTTTATTTCCGTGGGGAAGTTTTCGATCCATTTGAAACATTGACACTTAGTGAACAAAGTTTTGATGTTCTTTTTGAGGACTATGTGAAAAGTTTCTATGATGCTTTAGAGAGAACAACAAATAAAGATACTCGAGAGTTTATTTTTGGTAAAATGGAAAGAAAAATTGCTAATGAGTTTGATCCAACGCGTCATGATATTAAAGAACGTTATTACAAGCATAAAGCTACCCTTGTAGAATTATCACAATTTTTAAATGTTCATTTAGCCAAACATCAAAGACTTATCAATAAAATTGAAACAGTTTTATTGATGTACAATGTTACTGATAAAGCATTTAAAGTGAACCAATTTAGAAAGACACTTAGACATGTTAAGAATGTTGTCTTAAGAAGAAAAAATAAAGAACGTTCAGTTTATGAACTTACAGATAAAGAAGAAAATGTTAAACCTGAAACAATCGTCTTTGAATCATTTGGTGGTAAAAACTATAGTGATAGTCCTAAATACATTTATGAATATATGCAAAAATATTATCCGAATTACCGATATGTATGGTCTCTTAAAAATCCAGATAAAAGTGTTGTGCCGGGGAATGCCATTAAGGTAAAACGTGGTTCAACTGAATACTACCAAGCCTACTCAGAGGCAAGTCACTGGGTTTCAAATGCTCGTACACCTCTATATTTAAATAAAAAAGATAATCAAACATATATTCAAACTTGGCATGGAACCCCCCTTAAACGCTTGGCGAATGACATGAAAGTAGTTCGTATGCCAGGTACTACGACTGCAAGATACAAAAGAAATTTCAATCGTGAGACGACACGTTGGGATTATTTAATTTCACCTAATAGGTATTCTTCAGAAATATTTAGAAGTGCTTTTTGGATGGATGAGCGTAGAATTTTGGAAATTGGTTATCCTAGAAATGATGTTTTAGTTAACAGAGCGAGTGATAAAAATTATATTAATGAAATTAAAAAGAATTTAAATTTATCAAGCGATAAAAAGGTCATCACATATGCACCAACTTGGAGAGATGACGAATTTGTCAGTAAGGGTAAATATTTATTTGAGCTTAAAATTGATCTAGATAATCTCTATAAAGAACTTGGTGATAAATATGTTATTTTACTGCGCATGCATTATCTTATTTCTAATGTGCTAGATCTCTCAGGTTACGAAAACTTTGCTATAGATGTCTCTAATTATAATGATGTATCAGAGTTATTCTTGATTAGTGATTGTCTAATTACTGATTATTCATCAGTTATGTTCGACTACGGCATTTTAAAACGTCCTCAATTCTTCTTCGCTTATGATATTGATAAATATGATAAAGGGTTAAGAGGTTTTTATATGGACTATATGAAAGACTTGCCAGGTCCTATATATACTGAGCCATATGGTTTAGCTAAAGCATTAAAAGATTTAGGAAAAGTTCAAAACGAGTACCAAGATAAAATTGACGCATTTTATGATAGATTCTGTTCTGTAGATGACGGCAAGGCCTCCCAATATATCGGTGATTTGATTCATAAAGATATAAAAAATAACAGATAAACTTCATACTTAATTAATAAGTTTAGGGTATAATATTAGTAAGAAACTAATATTATACCCTTTTTATGTTTTAAGGAGGGATAGAAATTAAATTTCGATTAGTGGTGAAATCAAGTAAGAGGCGATTTACATGAAAAAGTTATTTGCAAGTGTTACTATTTTATCTCTTTTATTGGCAGGTTGTGCTCATGGCGGAAATGATAAGAATGAGAAAAAAATAATAGTTCGAAAACAGAACAAAAAGATAAACAAACGAACCATGATTCTAAGAATAAGTCAAACAAACAGGATAATCCTAAAGATAAAAATAGTAATC
>VNIV01000046.1_pt2 | contig 11939 bp, 17 predicted proteins | sample 7248611 | NCBI WGS metagenome assembly VNIV01 (sample SAMN12251775, study PRJNA551026) | human skin metagenome | isolation source: skin samples from healthy patients | host: Homo sapiens | place: France:Paris | reverse complement strand
TTGGTATCTCTTGCTGACAGGTATAAGTCTGCCAGGTCAGGGATGGGATGTCAAACGGTGGGTTGGTGTGGGCTGGACGGATTAGCGGAGTGACCGGCCCAGTAGGCCGCGCCCATAGGCGCGACCACTAGGGTAGGTCAGTCCATGTCGTGGATGTAGAGGTGCGCGGCGGCGTCCCCGTCCATCTCATGAACAGTCTTGTCGCACATGTCGCACGTCCAGGACAGGCCTAGATTGCCCGTGACGATGGCGACCTTAGACCAGTCTTCGCTGATGTATCCAAAATTCTTGAACGTGTCCCCCAGACCATCCGCGCACTCGGCACAGGCGAACTCGTGAGCGTCGGAGGCGTAGGCCTTGGTGATAGCCGCGCTACCCTCGGGGCGCGGATCGTAGGCGTACCGCACGGTCTCCAGGGACAGGGAAGAGTCGAGGTAGTGGACGGCCTCGGAGACGCGGATCGTGGGGATGCTGGACATGATGGGTTCCCTTCGGTTGGTGTTGCTTACGTTGGTTAGTCTACCGGATGGGATGGCGAGAGTCAAACGGTGGGTTGGTGTTTCGAGTCACGGATTAGCGGGCCAGGGTACGGGCTAGGCCCGCCCCGTAGGGCGGGCTCTAGCGTCAGGCCTCGTCCTCGTCCTCGTCCTCGTCCTCGTCCTCGATCCACTCGTGGTTCTCGGTCCACTCATCCCACTCCAGGGCGTCCCGGTAGTCCGCCATGCCGCAACGGTAGGCGATGGGATCGACCTCTTGAAGAACGCGAGACACGGAGTATTCGAGCCCGCCGATGGTGACGGGACCTTCCTCGTCCAGCATGTCATCGTAGCGCTCCCGGAGGTCGCTCTCGTCGTAGACGTTGCCCTCCGCGTCGATGTAGTCGGGGGTGGTGAGGTAGTAGTCCAGGTACTCGGCGGTGTTCATGGTGCTTCCCTTCGGTCCGGCTGGGTTGTTCCCTGCCTCGTGGTCTCTACTCTACCGGATGGGTGAGGGTAGGCCAAATGGTGGTTGTGGTTGGTGGTGGGTAGCGGATTAGCGGACTGGTGGCCAGGCTAGGCCCGCCCCCTCTCGGGGACGGGCACTAGGTCACGGTACCTGGTCGGTCACCGGCTCGCCCAACTCGGCCTCGGCCCGGTTGGACCCGCTCCGCTTCACATCGAAAGCCTCCTCGAAGTCTCCGAACACAGGAGAGAAGACTCGGGACACGCCCCAATAGTACGACGCGGCGGCGTCCAGGTCCGGGAACTTCACGCAGGAGAAGGTCTGACGGCAGGTGATGGTTTCTCCGGCCTCGCGGCTGGCGATGATTTCCTCGCGGCGCACGGCGTAGGCGGCGTCCTCCAGGGCGGCAGTAGCGATTTCCTTGCGATCCATCATGATGGTTCCTCTCGGTTGGTGTTGCTCTGTGTTGCTGACAAGAAGAACATTACCGGGCCGGGGGTGGCATGTCAACTCTGGTTTGTGGTGGGCGGTCTGATCAGGCTCCGGTGATTCCAGCGAGCACGCCGAGAGTGCACACGAGCCAGACGTAAAGCATTCCCGCGTAGACCACGGCGCGCACGAGCATCTGAATATCGTGTGCCGTGGTGTCCTCGTCGGGGCGGTACCATGGGCCAGTGTTCTGCATGACGCTATCCTCTCGGTCGGCGGTCGGAATGTCCGCTGTTGTGTTCCAGCCTACGGGATGATTGGCCGGATGTCTAGTCGGCGGTCGGTGGTCGGGTGACGGATTAGCGAGAGAGTGGCGGTAGAAAAAATGTCCCTCCCCTAGAAGGGAAGGGACATTCTTTCAGTACTGAATGTCATTCAAGATGACGGCATCCTCCAGCATGTCCATGCGGCACGCCTCGCACGTCCAGTAGGTATCCGGGTAGAACGTGGAGCCGAGCACCCACGGCAGGTAGTGGTCCTTGAGCCATCCGGACAGTTCGGCGGGGGTGAACTCGTGGTCCTCCTCGCCGTTGACGATGTGGGCGGCGCAGTCGCCGCAGACCGCGATGACATCGAAGATGTTGGAGTCGTCGGCCAGGGCCTCGCGCTCATAGTCCTTCAAGTGCTTGATGTGGTCGGGGTGGGAGAGGTTGAGCGTGCCGTCCGCGTGGTTGGTGCTCTCAAACATCGTGGTTCCCTTCGGTTGAGCGGGCCGAATGTCCGCTGTTGTCTCCCAACTTACATGGTGCCATGGCCGCTGTCCAGTCGGTGGTTGGTGGTGGGCGCGCCGCTAATCCGGTAGGTCGGAGAAAAAGAAAAAAGAAAATCCCTATTCCCTTTCGGGAATAGGGATTCTCATTTCAGTTCATGTATCGCGTTTCGATTTCCCGTGACTTCTCCATCGCGGGCTCGACCATGTCCTCGATGCTCACCGAGTAGTCGGAGATGACTTCCCACGGATCGTTGCCCCAGACCAGGAGCACCCCCCCGATGTACTTATTCCCATCGTGGACTCGGAGATTGTCGTAGTCCGTGGCGCGGAGCGCGTCAACAATCTTGTTGATTTGGGATGAGCACGTGAGTTCATCCTCGCCATAGGTGGTCACCGTGAGCGTGTGACCGCGCTGGAGTGCCTCGCGGATGAACACGCGGATGATCGTGTTCTCCAGTTTACGGGCGGTCTCCTGGTTGTAGGTACGCATCTCAGTTCCTCTCGGTAGGCGTTCCGTTGTGCTGATAGCACCAGTCTACGGCACGGGGTGGCCGGATGTCAAGTTGTGGGTTGGTCTGGAGTGGTCGGATTAGCGAACTAGGGCGGGCGGAGAATACCGCCCCCGTAGGGGCGGCACTCTCCGGATGTCAGCGGGTCTCCGTGATGGCGGCGGAGACGTGGCTCTGGTGGTTCGTGGTGCTAACGCTGAACTTCTCGTCGGCCTGGGACCATCCGCGACCCTCCACGTACCATGCGATGGGCGTCTTGTAGGACCGCACGACGTACACGCGGGAGGCGTCGCGCGTGTCCTCGCGCATCCGGTCCTGGCCCTCGCTGGAGAGTCGGCCCATGTAGAGCGGGCCGTCCTCCCAGGTGCCGGACAGCGTGGCCGGGGCGCGGAAGTCGGACAGCGTGGCGATGCCGTTGCGGATGATGTTCTTGGTGGTGGTGCTGTGGATGGCCATGATGTCTGTTCCTCTCGGGGGTGGCTGGCTGGGTGCCTGCCGATGACTCAATCCTAGGGCACGGGTAGACCGGATGTCAAACCATGGGCAGACCTGGGGGCGTGGCCGCTAATCCTCCGGTATAGGCAAAAAAGAATCCCCATTCTTTTGGTAAGAATGGGGATTCTTTTCAGATGTAGGGGACCGGACTGAAACCGATACGGGTAGTCTTCTCGCGCGGGATGCTACGGCAACCATCACACTCAACGCCCATCCGACTACCGACCACCACCATTTGATAATGGGCCAGCATATTCTGGGACGCCGGAGTCAGATCGCGGATGCAGTCATCGCATAGCGTCGCATTCTTTCCCTCGTATGCACGAGCGAAACTGTTGAACTCGCGGACAAGCATTTTCAATTCCCTTTCAGTGAATTCTATTGTTTCAGTTCGTCCCGTACGCGCCAGCGACCTTAGCCTCGGCCAGGTCCCACAACGAGACGGAGCGCGTGGAGACGCCGTCGATGTACTCCACGCGGATATCCCGCATGTCCTGGCGGTACATGTCTCCCATGACTCGCGTGAACGTCCCGCCGTGCATCTCATCCCACGAGTCGTAGGCGTCCGAGCACTTGAGCACGGCGCGGAAGTTCTTACCCGCGAGCACGTCCCGGAGCACGTCCGCGAGCGGGAGGATCATGGCGGCGGGGGCCTTGTCGGTCTGCATGGTATGTCCTCTCGGATGGGCGGGCCGGATGCCTGCCTCGTGGTTCCCACTTTACGGCATGGGATGGGCGGCGTCAAATCGTGGTTGGCGTGGCGGGTGACGGATTAGCGGAATGGGTGGGAGAGGTGGCCCGCCCCCGTAGGGGCGGGCACCGACTCACTTGTCCAGGGCGGCGAGGCACCTCTTGCAGGTCACGCGCGTGTCCTCCGAGCCCTTGAAGGATCCCACGTCCAGGGGCCGGGACCGTCCCGCGCCGCACACCGTGAAGACTTCCGTGAACGGGTAGCCGTCCCGCATCCGGACGGGCCGAGTGCCCTTGACCGCGTGGATGGCGAGGCCGGTACCGATGTGTGCGAACTTGTCCATGGTGGTTCCCTTCGGAGTGGCTGGCCGGGTGCCTGCCGATGACTCAATCCTAGGGCACGGGTAGACCGGATGTCAAACCATGGGCAGACCTGGGGGCGTGGCCGCTAATCCTCCGGTATAGGCAAAAAAGAATCCCCATTCTTTTGGTAAGAATGGGGATTCTTTTTCACCAGTCGCGCGGCTTCTGTCCCTTCAAGGCCTCGAACGTGTGGCCGGTCTCATCCTCGAACTTGCGCCGAGCCTCGCCCGAACCGTTGCCGCCCAGAACGTCCATATCGATGATGTCATATCCGCCGCCAGTGGTGTAACGGACGTGGCCAGACTTGACGATGTTGTGGGATCGTACCGTGTCTCCTGGGTAACGGCCATTGTTGGTGAGCCACGCTACTACGATGGAGCCCATGTTCCGGGACATTTCCCAGCGGCGTGAGCCGGACGTGCGATCCTCTGAAATCAGCCGGTACTGGAGCGTGCTCATGGTGTGTCCTCTCGGATGGGCAGGCTGGGTGCCTGCCGATGACTCAAGCCTAGGGCACGTCCGGCGGACATGTCAAGCGGGTGAGTGGTCCGCATGTCCGCGCCGATTTTGGCATGGTTTGCGCTGCGCTTTGGATAACCGATAACCGATGACCGATAACCGATGGCCGGGCGTGCAGGGGGCCGCGCTAGGCGCGTGCCCTGGGACGTGCTGGGCGGGATTCTCTCGTGTGCTGGATAGTCGTTCCCTAGGCCTAGATGGGTAACCGATGGGCTAACCGATAGGCCTAGGGGACTGGGGAGAGTCCGGGGACTGTGGCACTGTACGGGCCAGAAATGCCTCTAGGGCGCGTGCATAGTGGCCGGGCGGTAGATCATCCCTAGATGCGCTGTCCTCGCGCCTAGGGGCCGCTCAAGCATCCCTAGGCTTGAGTGAGTGTCTGGCAGTGTTGGTGGGCAGGACTAGGGACTAGGGACTAGGGACTAGGGACTAGGGACTAGGCCTAGTGGCGCGTGCTGAAAGCCTAGGCGCGTCTATGTCCTAGCGCTGTTGGTGCCTGCCTGCCTGCCTAGGCCTAGGCCTAGGCCTGGGTAGATGGGACATTCCCACTAGGGCAATGAATGCCTAGGGCAGGATGGGCGAGAGTCTGGGAATGGCTGATGGGCCATTCCCTAGGCGAGAGTCATTGAATGCGGGAATGCAAAAGGTCCCGACCAAATGGCCGGGACCTAATGCGGGATGGATCAGCGGGACATGGCGTCAGCATTCATGGATTCAATGCCTGCCTTGCAGGTGGCCATCTCATCCTCGACATCGCAGATGTCAGCCTTGAATGCCTCCAGCCACTCATCGTAATAGTCCATCGAGAGTGAGCCTCGATCCATGTAATAGGCCGCGTGCAGGTAGGGAACTCGATACTTGTTCCCATCGCTATCGATCCAAAAAGAGTCCTCGCCAACTGCATTCACATAGCGCAGACACATGGTCTCATTGCCATCATGGCAATCGATTCGCGTCATGTCCTCGTCTGCCTGGCCATTGTTGTAGTCCTCGACAATGATCAATGAGTCATCGTTCATTGTCTCAATGCTCATGTCCTCGTTGCTCATGCTGTTGTTGCCCATGCTGAATGCGCCAATGGCGAGCATGATAGCGACGATGATGCGAGTGATGATGCTCACTGTGTTGTCCTCTCGGCGTGCCCGATACCGGGCCATTCTGTGGGACCGCGCCCCGCTGACTCCCTAACCATGGCACACACTCCGGGCCGAGCGCAAATCGGAGGCTATATCCGCGTGCGTACGCGCCCACGCGCGCCTACGCGCGAGGGATCGGCCACGTGCTGGGGGCCGCAATGCGCGCCGAGCGGGGCGGCTCGGCTTCCCCCGGAATGCTGGGACATATTCCACATTCATTCTGGGGATGAATTGAGTCTGGAATTAGACCATTCAGCGGGTACGGAATGGGTAAACGGACCTGGACGGAACCCATTAGGGGGGCACCGCCTATAGGGGGCCGGGGGCCAGAATACGGTGGCCATTCTCGAAAATTTAGGCCCCGGTAAAAAAATTTGCTGGGCAGGTCGTTTTAAAAATTTACGGCAAAAATAACCTTTCTAAAAAATGTGGTTGACACCCCCAACCATGCTATAATTGATCCATGACAACAATAGATCCCCCCGCATTCCTAGACCTCCCAGACCCATCCCCCCTAACCTACAACTGCTTCTCAGAGTTCGCGGAAGACTCCCCCGCACTCCACATCCAATTGAACTCGCCCACCCACACGATTCTTCAATTAGCGATACCGTATGATACACTTGGAGTAATGATGGCATTGAATGAGCACCCTGACCGGGAGTTCTATCGACTGCCCATCTTAGGAACACCAACCCCCCTCACCAACGCCGAGGCCCGAAAACTTGATAACGACACACTGACCACACTACACACCGCGATCCAAAGGACACTGGATGTCTACCAACTACTACATGGAATTTCCTGAGGAGTATCGACAACTCTACGTCGAATATGCCCATTCATCTCCGAAGCGCACTGAAATCTACTCCCACACCATTGCGCTTCTCATTGCTGGATGGTCTCCAGAATACATCCTCTCCCACTACAGCCGTGGCAGGGAGATCATCAGGAACTACAGAGACATCGATTACACCCAGTTTGACTTCCCCATCGTGCCGGAGCCGCACATCGACTCCCCACATCTGGTTAAACTTCGCTCGATCCACCTGGGAACTGCCTCTGGCAACTCAGCATCAGCGAGGACCGCGAAGATTCGCCCCCTAAGCGGTCTCACCCAGGAACAGGTCAAGGAACTCTACGACATGTTCCAGCATTACCGCTCATTCCGCAGGTTCACACCCAGGGATGAGTACGCAACATCTCCAAAATGGGGAGCCTATACACCCCTTGCACAGCGCCTTCTGTTCTACTACTCACTAGGCGTCCCGCCATCACTACTGTCCCAGTCCATGTCAGGACAGCCCCACCGGGATCCATTCCTCGCAATCAAACTACTGAAAGGTTACTACCAATGGCCTACTCCCTTTCTCTCTCGGAAGAGCCGAGATACCTTCTCCTTAACCTATTTCCCGCAGATATCGCATATGGAGCAAGATCTACTCCAGATGCTGAGCCCTTCGAGAGAGAATGTAGAGTCATTATCACAGACTCCACACTGTACGCCATTCGGGCCGGACTTGACGCTCCAGAAGCATTTATTCAGGCGGACATCCTACCTGAATCTTTTCAAGGCTCTCCCAAGGGAGGATATGATATTGAGACGACATCAGGTGAACACTTCTATATCACCCGCTCTTCCGGATGTGGATGCGGATCCTTCCTCCGAGGAGTCAACCCATTCCCATACGCTCCCTACAACAGAAAGCACCCACTGAGATGACCCTCACCGCCACCAACCTTCTTACCCTTACCCTAGCCACCCGCAGAGGCACTCGACTGGTCATGGAGGACAAGATCACCGAGCCAATCAGGAATCTGATCTTCAAGCACGCCCCAAACCACCCTCTCGCCTACCTCATTACCTGTCCGTGGTGCACATCGATCTGGGTTGCCGCCGTTCTGGTCATCCTTCCCACGCTTTCCCCGAAGGTTGCCTCCCAGATTACCGCAATTCTAGCCCTGTCGGACGCTTCAACGACCCTTTCACAGGCCGCTGACACCTACCTCTGACCGAATTCCCCAAGGAGTCGCAATGAAACTCAACATTGACCCGGATACAGGAAAGTATCGCGCAGTTCCGGTCTCCACACCGAGGGCAATCACCGCTTCAGCCGTGAGAATCAACCTCAAGAACCCCCGAGAGGTCCAGGAATTCGCCAGAAGATCCTCCAGAAAGAACTCCTGGCAGTCTCAGGCGTGGGATTACTACGATTACATCGGTGAAATCAAGTTTTCGGCCAATCTTATCGCCAATACGGTCGCAAAGATCAAGATTTTCCCCGCATATGCCGCCACTGACGACTCAATTCCATCCGCTGTGCGCCATTACCCGGAAATTAAGGAGTACGCCCCCGTCATCGAGGAGGTTTTCTCCCTCCTGAACACTGGATTGTCCGGAGTTTCCGGTTACCTACGCACTGCCGCCCTGTCTCAGTTCATTGCAGGCGAGCATTACCTCGTCAGGGAGCACGCAAACCCGGTATACGGCATTCCAGAGAGGTTCACCGCCCGATCTACGGACGAAATCATCATGGAACCTTCTGCCGCCGCAGGGGGAACCCCTCAATTCTTCATCAAGCCTGCCCCGGAAACCCCAAAAACCGAGTATATCCCCATCGCAGAGGGTCAGTACATCTCCCGGATGTGGAGAAACCACCCTCGATACGCCTCTGAGGCCGATTCTGCTATGCGCGGTATTCTTGATGACTGTGATGATCTGCTCACCTATGCCCGAGAGGGCAGAATTCTCTCACGTTCGCGTGCATCTGCCTCACTTCTCTATCTTCCTGATGAGTTGGACGACTCCGCCAACCCGGATGATCCGGCACTTGATGATCCGAATGAAGAGCATCTTGACGATGGCTCGGATGATTCCCATGATCTAGTGGCTGAGCACATCGCTCAGGCCCTCAATGAGGCCGCATTCATGGATGAGCATGTGAACCACTATGCTCCGATCATCATTCGAGGCCCTGCCTCATTGGCCGACTCGATCAAGTTGATTGAGATGACCCGCCCAATGGACAATCTCCACGCCAAGATGGTTGAGGACAAGTTGGATCGGATCCTCAATGCCCTGGACATCCCCAAGGACCTTGCCAAGGGCCTGTCGGATCTTAAGTATAACTCCGGCGCACTCATTGAGGATTCACTCTACAACTCACACGTTGAGCCTCTCATCCTTCTCATTGTCGATCAACTTACCACCGGATTCCTTCGTCCAGCGCTTCTCGCCCAGGGTATCCCGGAAGAGGTTGTAGAGAGGGTTCTGGTGTGGTACAACCCCTCTGCCATCATGGCAAAGCCCACCAAGTCTCAGGCCGCTTCATTCGGATATGAAAACGACATCATCTCCGCGCAGGCCTGGAGGGATGCCAACGGATTCACCGAGGCCGATCAGCCTTCCCAGGCTGAGCAGGCCCGCAAGATGCTTCGTGATAAGTTGGCTCTGGATCCGGGCCTCACCTCCACGCTCCTTGAGACTCTCATGCCCGAGGTGATGAATGCATCACGGCAGACCACAGCCACGGATCGAGACCCCAATGCCGTAACTGAGTTGTCTGATGCCCTGAATTCGGCGGAATCAGCCCCAACTCAGATCACGGAATCGGATGAGGCTATCCAGTTGACCTCTCAGGACCTCCAGGACATTCAGGAGGCCGGAGGAATTGACCAGGCAACTCCAGGCCCAAGCCAGGATCAGCAGGCCCAGGGACTCATTGAGCCTTGATCCCCACACAAAAAAGAAACCCCCGCCAAGTGCGGGGGTTTTTCTTTTACCGTCCTTACAACTGATAGACTGTCTCTTCTACACTAAGAAGAAGGTCGATCAAGGTTGCGGCATCCTTCATCTCTGATGCGTTGTCATCCCCATCCCACTCGGAGACGAACGTATCTAGGTCGGTTAGCATGTCATTAATCATGTCCAACGCTGTCTCACGAGCATCTTCGCCCTCTTCTGGGTGGTTTACTGCCTCAACCAAGGCGGAAATGCGGGGCTGGTAGTGCTTAAGTACGTTCATGGTTCGGTCTCTCTATGTGTCGGTGCCTGTACCCCTCTATCCTAGCACTGATTCGCTCCCCGAACAAACTGTGTGGTACAATATAGATTGAATGATTATGCCGACAGATAGGATTCACCGTGACGTTCTTCCATAAGGGTATGACCACAGATCAGCGCCGCCGTAAGGTGGCCGAGCAGGCAAGAGATTCCCGTGGACAGTGGATCGAGGAAGGCAAGAACGCCTCCACAGTCATCAACGGCAAGCGGTATTCCGGTAAGGTTGTCGGCATTTACGGTGGATACGCCTATCTCGTGCCCCCCAAGGAGAACCCCACCCACGAGCCAATGCCCTATAAGGTGCCGCTCAAGAAGGTGAAGATGACCAACTCCAAGGCCGTTCTACCGGACAAGGAGAAGGCACGGAAGGCACGCGGCGCAGAGGCTCTCAAGGGCACCAAGTACGAGCAGATGTCGGATGCTGAGTACGCCGCTGAGATGGAGCGCCTGGACCGAGCATACGCTAAGAAGATTGAGGCCATGCTTGAGGGCAAGGCCACCGATGAGGAGCGTCAGGACCGTAAGGAATACCAAGAGGCCATCAAGGAGGCCAAGGAGGCCGAGAAGCGCGGCGAGATTGAGCCTGCCCCTCGCACCGCCCCCGAGCGCGAGCACTCAGAGCAGGCCAAGGAAGCCACCAAGAGTGCCCTCTCCGACTACACCGCCAAGGTCAAGGAAGCCTACCAGGGATCCCGCAAGGACTTTACCGACGTAGGCCATGCCTCATATCAGGATGCCAACGGCAACAAGTACTACGTCTCCCCGCGCAAGGAGGCCGAAGGCCCTGTTATGGTCGTGCGCGATGAGGACATGAAGGAACTCTTTAACGTCCCCGTCAATGAGTCCGACACCGATGACTCAATCGCCCAGAAGATCCTGGATGAATACGACTCCGAGATTGACGACAATGAAGATGACGCTGAGCCGTCAACGGAGACTTCTCCAGACTCTGAGCCCGAGACCGCTCCAGAGAACGATTCTCCCACTACTCCCGCAGATCCACGCGAGGTCAAGGATGAGTCCTTTATTCCAATGTCCGGAAAGGATCTTAACTGGAAGGACTACAGCGAGGGTCTTGTAGATGATCTTGTCGCTTATCGGACCTCTGAATTTGATGTGGGCGATGTTAAGTACGACGTGGACATCAAGAAGGAGAAGGTTCCGGGAGAAAAGCCTCACTGGCTTCTATCAGTCTGGGCTAATGATGAGCGCCTGCATACCGAGGATGATAATGAGTTCCGCACCGAGCCTGCCGTCAAGAACGCGGCGGCTAAGGTAGTCAGAAATGACCTCCTAAAGCGCGCGATGGACGCGACAGAGAACACCGAGAATGATGGCGACGCAGGCAGTGACCAGGACAGGGACCAGCCCGCTAAGGATGCCGAGGCTGAGCAGGATGCCTTGTTCCCCGAATCAGTACTGGACCCTGCCGAAACCCCTCAGGATAAGCCTAAGCGAGAGCGCGCCTCCCGACCGACAACCCCAGAAACCACCGAGCAGGAGATGCTTCCCGGCTTCGATGACGGCGAAGATGTCCCAGAGGCCCCAGAGCCAGAGGCACCTGAGGCTCCCTCCGAGCCTGAGACCGCCCGTGATCTGATGGATGGAATCACTGAGGTTGAGAGGAACAATGTCGGCGGAAACGCCAACACCAAGTACGACACCACTGCTGTCTACCGGGATGAGCAGACCGGCAAGATCTACAACGGTGAGGCCAAGTACATCGGCAAGGGTCAGTCCGGCGAGTACAAGAACAGCGACCACTACCGCGCAGTCATTCGTGACGAGGATGGGAATGTTCTTACAAAGAAGACCGGCGCTACCTCTGAGATTACCCGCATCATGCCTCGACTGGTCAATGAAGTTGCCGCCAAGGCCCGCGAGGATGCCGATAACAACGCCCCAGAGCAGGAGCAGGAGCAGGAGCAGGAGCAGGAGCAGGAGCAGGACACAGAGCCCGAGAACACCCCTGAGGATGCCGCACAGGACTCCACAGAGGAGTATGAGGGCGCAGACCTTAT
>VNIV01000155.1_pt1 | contig 12097 bp, 10 predicted proteins | sample 7248611 | NCBI WGS metagenome assembly VNIV01 (sample SAMN12251775, study PRJNA551026) | human skin metagenome | isolation source: skin samples from healthy patients | host: Homo sapiens | place: France:Paris | reverse complement strand
ACCTTTGGCTAACTAATTTTGGATACCTAAAAGTGACAGGTTTCATGCATTATCTTTGGGCAGTCGTCAATTCGGAAACAAGTTATATGCGAAATTCAGCGTTATTTTTGGTTGCACCGTTAGCACTCGTTACCTCGTATGCACAAGCGGCAAATTTTACCGTGAGCGATATTCAATTTAATGGATTGACACGGGTATCCGCTGATAACCTCTATCCCGTGCTTGCTGTCAATACCGGTGAAGTAGCAAACGATGCCAATATCGCAGCTAGTATCAAAGCCCTCTATGAAACTGGCAATTTCTCAGACGTTAAAGCATCCCAATCAGGCAATAAATTGGTATTTGACGTGGTAGAGCGCCCAATTATCGCAAATGTCACTTATGACGGTAATAAACTGATTCCAAAAGAAGCATTGACCGAAGGCCTAAAACGTATTGGCATCGTAGAAGGCAATGTGCTAAAACAGGCGACAGTTGAGCAAGTGCAAAATGAGCTAAAACAGCAATACAATCAGCAAGGTTATTATAATAGCGAAGTTAAAGTGACCCAAACGCCTTTAGATAATAACCGTGTCGCGCTTAAATTTAATTTTGTTGAAGGTAAAGCGGCGCGTGTTGTCGATATCAAGGTGATTGGTAACAAACATTTTAGCGACAAAGAAATCAGACAGGCGATGAGCATCAAAGAAAGCTCATGGGTCAATGTGATTAGCAAATCTGACCGCTATGCCAAAGAAAAGCTTGCGGCAAGTTTAGAAAATGTCACCGCCATGTACCAAAACGCGGGCTTCGTCAAATTCACCATCAATGATGCCACCATTAATTTAAGTCCAGAAAAAGACAAAGTGTTTATTGAGCTCAATCTTACTGAAGGTGAGCAATATAAATTTGGCAATGTCAACTTTATGGGTACGCCCAACTACGATACCGACAAGCTTCGTAAGCAAGTAGCATTTAAGCCAGGTGAGCGTTATTCACAACGTCAAATGACGACAACTTTACAAAATCTTGGCACACTGTATGGTAACGATGGCTACTATTTTGCCCAAATCCGCCCAGTGCCCCGTATCAATGAGGACACTCGCACGGTAGATGTCGATTTCTTTATTGATCCTGTGCGTCCTGTGTATGTGCGCCGTATCAATTTTACCGGCAATAATAAAACCGCAGATGAAGTATTGCGCCGAGAAATGCGCCAAATGGAAGGCGCATTGGCCGCCAATGAAAAAATCGATTTGTCGCGCACGCGTTTGATGCGTACAGGCTTCTTCAAAACTGTCAACATGGATGTCAAACCTGTCCCCAACACCCCCGATCAGGTAGATATCAATGTCGCAGTAGAGGAGCAGCCATCAGGTACCAGTACCATTGCGGCTGGTTATTCACAAAGTGGTGGTATCACCTTCCAAGCAGGTTTAAGTCAATCTAACTTTTTGGGTACAGGTAATCAGGTCAATATTTCGTTATCGCGTTCTCAGACGTTAGATAGTTATAATTTGGGCTATACCAACCCGTACTTTACCCCAGATGGGATATCGCAAAGTGCCAGTATCTATACACGCAAAACCAAATATGACAGAAAAAACATTTCAAACTATGTAACAGACTCGTATGGTGGCACCTTAGGTTTTAGCTATCCGATTGATGAAAATAAGAGTTTAAGTGCTGGTCTCACACTTGATAGTACCAAAATCAAAGCAGGCGCTTTGTTAGCGGTATCAAACTATCAATACTTAAAAGACGAAGGTACTCTGCAAGTAGGTTCAGACTCCGATGGCAATGAATCATTCGAATCAGACCCATTTAATACCGCGAGCCTAAATTTAGGCTGGAATATGAACACGCTTGACCGTGGGCGTTTTCCAACCAACGGTATGTCACATAACGTCAATTTGGAACTGGCCTTTGGCGATGCCACTTACCAAAAACTGGTCTATCAAGGAAACTACTATCGCCCATTCCTAAAAAATACCGTACTACGCGGTTATACCAAGTTAGGATATGGTAACGATTTACCTTTCTGGAAAAATTTCTTCGCAGGGGGTTATGGCTCAGTGCGTGGTTATGAGAATGCCACTTTAGGCCCTACCAGTAATCGTTATTACCCAGTGAAAAATAATAGTGGGGTCGATAATTACCCAGAAGAGATTGGCGGTAATGCACTCGCGCAAGTGGGTACTGAATTAATCTTGCCGATGCCGTTTAAAGGCGATTGGGCAGACCAAATCCGTCCCGTGTTATTTGTTGAAGGGGCACAAGTGTTTGACACCACCAATAAATATGACCAAAAAGTCACAGTGAATGGCAATACCGTATCGCTATTAAATGAAAAAGACAATAACATGCGTTTTAGCGCGGGTGCAGGCTTCACTTGGATTACCCCAATTGGTCCAATCTCATTAAGCTATGCCGTTCCGCTCAATGATAAAGATAAAGATAAAGTCGACAATGTACAGTTCGAAATTGGACGTACATTCTAAAAGGTCTATGTATATGAAAATAATCACTCAGTTAGCCACAGCAAGTATTTTAAGTGTATTGGCAATGCCAGTGTTTGCCAATACCGTTGCGGTTTGGAATTCCCAAGTTGCCATTAACAATACTAACATCGCCAAAACCAAAATTGGCGTGGTGCAAGCGGCGGTCAAACCAAAGCAGCAGCAGCTTGATAGCTATAAAGCGACCATTGAGCGTTTGCAAAAACAATATGCCACGCAAAACGCTCAGATGACCCAAGCACAAAAGGATGATTTGCGTAAGCAAATTCAAACCAACCTACAAAACTATGAACAGGTTGCCAGTCAAATCCAGTCCATCATTGATGCCAATGAGGCAGAAGTGATGCAGCGAATTGTCCCCAAAATCCAAGCCATTAAAGAAAATATTGTGCGTCAAAAAAATATTGATGTGCTCATTGATAATCGTGATAGAACGGTTAGTTATGTCAAACCTGAATGGGATGTAACGGCAGATTTTACCAAAGCGATTAACGATCAAGTAAAATAATATTTTTTAAGCTCAGAGGTTTTAGCAAAAACGCAATATTCGACTATTGCGTTTTTTATTTTGTGTGTAAAATTAAGGCAAATTTTAAGCAAACGATTGGAGTAATCAAATGGCGTTCACCATCGCACAAATTTTGGATTTTTTAGGTAGTGACGTCATTGACCAAGGGGATGTACAAACCGACCAAAATTTGCAGAAACAAATTTCTAAAATCGCTGCCCTTGAGGATGCCACCGACAGCGATATCACTTTTATTGCCAATCCTCTATTTGAATCAAAATTGCAAACCACGGGCGCGGGCGCCGTGCTAGTCCCCGCATCTTTGCAGGAAAAATGCCCAAGCCATAGCGTTGCCATCGTGGTCAAATCACCTTATGCCGCGTATGCCAAACTGACCGCATTGTTTGAACCGACGCAAGCGTATCATCAGACAGTCAACCCTAATTTATCGGACAGTTTGATTCACCCGACTGCCATTTTGGGTAACAATCTGCAGTTGGGCGACAATGTGCGTATTGGGGCGTATAGCCAAATTGGTGATAACTGCGTCATTGGTGATGGCGTCAAGATTGATGCCCAAGTCAATATTCAGCCCAATGTCGTGATTGGCGAAGGTAGCTTAATCGCGCCGCACGTGTACATCGGTCATGATTGTGTATTGGGTAAACATGTCAGCTTGCATAGTCATGCCAGCATTGGCAATGACGGCTTTGGCTTTGCCCCTAAAGGCAGTACAGATGAAGCAGGTTGGCAAAAAATTCACCAATTGGGGCGAGTGATACTGGGCGATCATGTCAGCGTAGGCAGCCACACCTGTATCGATCGCGGCGCGCTGAATGATACGGTTATCGGTAATCATGTCATTATCGATAATTTGGTGCAAATTGCCCATAATGTAAAAATTGGTGCTGGCACGGTGATTGCAGCGTGTGTGGGGATTGCTGGCAGTACAGAAATTGGTAAACGCTGCATGATTGGTGGCGCATCAGGTTTTGCAGGTCATATCAAAATTTGTGATGATGTCACGATTACTGGCATGACGATGGTAACCAAATCGATTCACCAACCGGGTGTATATTCTTCAGGCATGCCAGTGATGCCCAATAGCTTATGGAAAAGAGCCTATATTAATTTTAAGCAACTTGGCAAACCAAAAAGTTAATCGTTACCTTTATCCATCAAATAATTTGAGAAAACAACTGTAAACTCAATCTTAAAACCGTTACAATGGTTGTTTTTCACAAATCTATTTTTTTGATAAAGATGATTTAAAAGTATAAAGGATATATCCATGGATTTTGATAAGTTGATTGATGAAGACATCGCTGGCCTTGCACAGATTGGGGTGACATTACCTCTCAATGCCGTTGTGTTACGTGATTATCTGCCTCACCGTTATCCTTTTATGCTATTAGACAGAGTCACTGCGGTAAAACCCAATGAGTGGATTACCGGTCTTAAAAACATCACCATTAACGAGCCTTTTTTTAACGGTCACTTTCCTGAAGAGCCTATCATGCCAGGCGTCTTAATGATTGAAGCCATGGCGCAGGTGGCGGGTGTACTGGGTTTTATCAGCAAAAATGTCAAACCAAGAGATGGTTATATTTATCTGTTCGCTGGGGTCGATAAAGTGCGGTTTAAACGTCAAGTCATCCCCGGTGATCAGCTCATTTTACGCGCTAAAAAGACCATGGAGCGTCACAGTATCTATAAATTTAGTTGTACAGCGTGCGTGGGCGATGAGTTGGCAGCCAGTGCAGAAATCACCATTGCAGAGCAGCGTACCCAATATCACCAGTCATGACTTTAACTTCATTTTTACATGGCTTGAATAAGGCACTTTTGAGTAAGCCATACCGATAAAATCTGTTTAAGTTAAGCAAAATCCTTGATAAAAATGGCATACTTTAGTAAAAATGCTATAATGTCGTTTTTATTTTAACCTGCTGTTTATAGTTAGCTTTGCCTATGGTTTCAGCTAAACCTGTATTTTTAATTCTTGTTGAATAGTGGGCTGGTATAAGGATTTTTCATGACGATTCACCCAACGGCGATTATTGATGCCACTGCAACGATACACCCGTCGGTCAAGATAGGGCCGTATTGCATTATTGGTGAACATGTCACAATTGGCGCACAGACTGTGCTTCACCCCCATGTCGTCATTAGCAAGTTTACCCGTATCGGTGAGCGTAACCAGATTTTTCAATTCGCTAGCATCGGCGAAGACTGCCAAGATCTCAAATACCAAGGCGAGGAGACGTGGCTAGAAATCGGCGATGACAATCGCATTCGCGAAGCCTGTAGCATTCATCGCGGCACGGTACAAGATAAAGGCATCACACGCGTTGGTAGCCGTAATCTGTTTATGGTCAATACCCATATTGCGCACGATTGCGTGATTGGCAACGACAACATTGTGGCTAATAATGTGGGGATTGCAGGTCATGTCCGCATCGGTAACCATGTGATTGTCGGTGGTAATTCAGGTATTCACCAATTTTGTAGCATTGATGATTATAGTTTGATTGGTGGCGCAAGCTTGATTTTAAAAGATGTTGCGGCTTTTAACATGGTATCGGGTAACCCTGCCAAAAGCCATGGTCTTAATATCGAAGGCATGCGCCGCAAAGGTTGGTCAAAGCAAACCATCGATTATCTGCGACAAGCTTATCGGGTGATTTTCCGTTCAGGACTGACCAAGGAAGAAGCCATTGTCGCGGTGAGCGAGCAGCTATTACCCCAAGAACCTTTGGTACAATTGCTATTGGATTCCCTGATTCATAGCGAACGTGGCTTAGTCAGATAACGTGGTAAGATAAGGTAGTAAGAAAGGATAGCGTTGCTATTTAGCGTATCAACAGCAGCTTATAAAAAGTAAAAAAGAGCCAAATCGGCTCTTTTTTTATGTGTTTTTAGGTGGGTTTTAGGTCAAATGCAAATCAGGTTTTGGTAAGTTTTGCTGCTGATAAAAAGTATCGACAAACGCATCAAACTTATCATCTTCAATGGACTGACGGATATCTGCCATCAAGCGCTGATAGTAACGCAAATTGTGTATGGTGCCCAACTGTGCCGATAGCATTTCATTGCATTTAAACAAATGATGCAAATAGGCGCGGCTGAAATTCTGACAAGTATAACAATCACATTCGCTATCAAGCGGACTTTGGTCAAAACGGTGCACCGCATTTTTAATTTTAACGGCGCCAAAAGTGGTGAAATAATGACCATTTCGTGCATTACGTGTTGGCATCACGCAATCAAACATATCAACACCGCGGCGTACCGCTTCCACGATATCTTCAGGCTTACCCACGCCCATCAAGTATCTGGGCTTATCGGCGGGCATATCATCGGGTAAGTAATCAAGCACCGCCATCATTTCTTCTTTTGGCTCACCGACTGACAGCCCGCCAATGGCATAGCCATCAAACCCAATAGCGAGCAACCCTTCTAGGGATTTTTCGCGAAGGTTGCGATACATACTGCCTTGGATAATACCAAACAAAGCATTCTTATTACCCAGTTTTTCATGCTCATTTTTACAGCGCTCGCCCCAACGCAGCGATAATTCAAGCGATGTATCCGCTTCGCTAGGCGTTGCAGGGTAAGGCGTGCATTCATCAAACTGCATGACGATGTCTGAGTTCAGTGAGTATTGAATTTGCATTGATATTTCGGGGGATAAAAATACTTTTGCGCCATCAATCGGCGAGCGAAAATGCACACCTTCCTCGACGATTTTACGCATTGCACCCAGGCTAAAGACTTGAAAACCGCCGGAATCAGTTAAAATCGGCTTATTCCAACCGATAAAGTCATGTAAGCCGCCAAATTTGTCAATGACATCGGTCGTTGGGCGCAGCCACAAATGAAAGGTATTGCCCAAGATGATTTCGGCACCGATTTCGTGGATATCCCGCGGCAGCATGCCTTTGACGGTGCCATAAGTACCGACAGGCATAAAGGCAGGGGTTTGCACATCGCCATGAGCGAGATGAACCGTACCACGGCGAGCACGGCTCTCGCCTGTAGCGTTTTTATGTAAGGTAAATTGCATAATCTAAAGTTTCTGTAACAGGTTTTTTAAAAGGTTAAAATCATAAAAGGTTGAAATTATACCATTTTTTCCAACAACATCGCATCACCGTAACTAAAGAAACGGTATTGTTGCTCGATGGCGTGCTGATAAGCCTGTTTGATGGGCTCACTGCCTGCAAACGCTGACACCAGCATCAATAGCGTGGATTTTGGCAAATGAAAATTGGTGATGAGCTTATCAATCACCCCAAACCTAAATGACGGATAAATAAAAATATCGGTGTCACCTGACCAAGCCGATAGCATCGGGTTTTCAAAACTGGCGGTTTTTTGAAACGCCGTTTCTAGCACCCGTGTCACAGTGGTACCGACCGCAATCACTTGCCCGCCACGGGCTTTGGTTTGGTTAATCAAATCGGCAGTCGCTTGGGGCAACTCAGCATATTCTGAGTGCATTTTATGGCGCAAAATATCCTCTGTCTTGACAGGGGCAAATGTGCCTGCACCGACATGCAAGGTGACAAAGGCGGTATTGATGCCCTTGGACTTGAAGGCAGCCAATACGTTATCATCAAAATGCAGGCTTGCCGTCGGTGCGGCTACGCTGGCAAGTTTGGTTGGGTCATGAAATACCGTTTGATAGCGGGTTTCGTCATTGTCATCGGCATGGCGCTCAAAATAGGGCGGAATCGGTAGTTCACCATAGTGCTCAAGCACAGGCAATATCGGCTGGTCAAATGCTAGCAAAAATAAATTGTCCTCACGCCCCATGACCGTGGCATGAATGTTACCATCGGCAAGGCTCAACGTTTGCCCCTCTTTTGGGCTGCGGCTGGCGCGTACATGACACAAAGCGGTGTGCTTTTGGTGGCTAGTAGCATCATCGGGCAAAATACGCTCGACCAATACTTCGACCGCGCCGCCACTGGCTTTTTGCCCAAACAGCCTTGCTTTCATGACCTTGGTGTCATTAAACACCACCAAGTCACCACTATTTAATAGCTCTGGCAAATCCACAAATTGTTGGTCTTTGGGTTGACCATGAGCAGGCAAATACAGCAATCGAGAGGCGGAGCGCACCGCTAACGGATAGCGGGCAATGAGTTCATCGGGCAGTTGATAATCAAAATCATCTAAAGTTAAAGGCATTTATGGGTTACTCGGTGATAGCAGAATCTTTGGCAAGGTGGACATTGGCTTTAGGAAATGGGCGGATTTTATCGGCGTCCGACCAAGCTTTGACCCAGTCATCAGGTGGCATATTGATATCTTTATAATCCAATGCGCTGAGCACTTGCTCAGTCGGCAAAACCTTGCCAGTCACGATGTTGGTGATACCAGTGCGCAGCAGCGCAGAGCAAGTCGGCTGACCTTTGACCCACATGCTTTGCTCGATATAAAACCAGCGCTCATCAACAGCTATCAGTCGGGTTTTGATGGTGACCTTATCAAATAAACGAACACGCTTACGATATTGGATGGTACTACCAGCGACCACCAGCCCCCAGCGATGCTTGAATAATTTTTTGGCAAGTCCTGAGCGAATGGCAAGATCGTTTCGCCCCAAATCAAACAGCGTAAAAATACGCCCGTTGTTCATTTCAAAAAAATTGTCAATGTCGTTGATATTAGCGGTCAAGGTGATTTCGCTGGTATCGGTTAATTGAAGCGAATGACCTTGTTTTTGTTTAATCGCGCTTTTGATGGCATGGGTGCCCAGTCGTAAAAAAGGATACATGGTTGTTCTCAATCTAAATTTGTGCCACATTATAGGTAAATCGCGCTTGTTTAGCAAAATTTGTCACTATCATTACCCGACAAGTCACTATAATTAACCTACAAAAGGAAAGCAAATGACCAATCAATCACAGGTAGCAGCGCAACCCTTATCAGCGGACGCTAAAAAGGTATTAGATTTTTGGTTGCAGGAAAATACTAAGCCATTTTGGTTTGCCAAAGATGAGGATTTTGATAAAACTGTAACGGCTAAATTTTTAGCCACACTTGAGCAAGCCAAACGAGGCGAGTTAGGGGATTGGCGAGCCAGTACAAAAGGGCGACTGGCAGAAATCATTGTATTGGACCAGTTTTCGCGCAATATTTTTCGAGATTCTTCACAAGCTTTTGCCCAAGATGGCATGGCGTTAGTATTGGCGCAAGAAATCGTCAAACAGCCAGATTTTGACAAGTTAAATCAAGACGAACGCAATTTTGCTTTAATGCCTTTTATGCATGCAGAATCGGCAACCATTCATCAGCAGGCGTTGCCACTGTTTAAAAAATACGCCAGTGCCGATACGTTAGCGTTTGAATATAAGCATCAAGCCATTATTGAGAGATTTGGGCGTTATCCGCACCGCAATGCGATTTTGGGTAGACAATCCAGTGATGAGGAAATCGCCTTTTTACAACAACCCAACTCGTCATTTTAACTTTTATTAAGTTGTTGCTGGATCGCCCAATCAATATGTTCTTGTGTGTTTTCGCTTAGCATTGGGCGTTTTTGTTGCAGTTTGTCAATAATTGCTTGGCTAAATGGTGCATTGCCCAAGGCTACCGCCACATTGCGCATAAAATTGTCGTAGCCCGTGCGGCGAATCGGCGAGCCTTCAGTTTTTGTCAAAAAATCCTGTGCATCCCACGCCCATAACTCAAGTAGTGACACCTCATCTAAACGGTGACGCGGATTAAAATCCTCAATCGTCGCTAATCTGGCAAATTTATTCCAAGGACAAATCAACTGACAATCATCACAGCCAAAAATGCGATTGCCGATTTTGGGGCGAAGTTCTACAGGGATTTTTCCATCTAATTCAATGGTTAAATACGAAATACACAGCCGTGCATCGACATCATAATGCCCGGTGGGTGTTTTGCGGATGGCATGGGTAGGGCACACATGAATACAAGCACGGCAACTGCCACAATGCGATGATATGGTTTCGATTTGCTTTTTATCCTCTGCCAAAGGCAAGCTGGTGAATAATTCCCCCAACACAAAAAATGACCCCGCTTGTGGGTGAATCAGCAAAGTGTGTTTGCCTGTCCAGCCCAAACCTGCTTGCTCAGCCAACGCGCGCTCAAATATAGGCGCGGAGTCGCTAAAGGGGCGAAATACAAAGTCGTTGGCATATTGCGGATAATCGGTGGTTAGTTTGTCTTGAATCAGTCTGGCTAGGGTTTTTAATAACCCTCGCATGGTTTTATGATAATCACGTCCTCGAGCATAGCGGGCAATAATCGCTGAGTTGGGGCGCTCGTTGTCTGGCACACTGCGTTTGGGCGGCGGCGTGACCAAATAATCTAAACGCACGCTAATGATACTTTGCGTCCTGTCAACTAACAGGGCAGGGTTAGCACGTTTATCATGATTGTCTTCAAAAAACAGCATATCGCCATGTTTACCTTGGGCTAGCCAAGTTTGCAAGGCATCAAGCTGTTTGCTAAAGATGGGATTGGCGGGATGGACAAAGCCACAATCAGCAAACCCCAACGCCTTGGCTTGCGCCTTTATCCAGCCCTTGAGTGCATTGAGTTCGTTTGTAGTGTCCAACATGCCAACAACCAGATAAAATTAAAATGCTATTATAGCAAAATAAACACCTACCACATCATTGGATCATCTTATGCAAAGTAATGCACAGACGGATAAAAATACTGTGATGCAAAACGCCATTGCCTTATATAGCCCCAAACAAATTTATGACATTGAAAAAAACTGGTTTAGCAATAATGACAGTTTTGCCTTAATGCAACAAGCTGCATGGCAACTTGCACACATCATCAAGCAGGAAAGTAGCAATCAAAAAGGCAGTCCCCCTCAAAAAAGCAATCACCTTCAAAAAAGCAGTCACCCTCAAAAATCGGTATTGGTAGTGGCAGGCGCGGGTAATAATGGCGGCGATGCTTGGTTGGTGGCGCATTATGTCAACCAGCTTTGCCCAAATTGGTCAGTTACCGTAGTACAAGTCGCAGCGCCTAGCACCCTCGACAGCCAAACAGCAAAGCACATGTACCTGTCAAACTGTGCAAATGCGGCAAAATATTTGACGTTGACAGCATTTCTACAGCCATTCTATGAGCTTGGTTTAAGCTATCAGTATGATGTGGTGATTGATGGGTTATTGGGGATTGGGCTCGATGGCAAGCCTAGCGATGATTATCAGACAATCATCAATTGGATTAATCAATACCGCAAGCAAGTTCACGCTTGTCAAGTCATCAGCATCGATGTACCCAGCGGACTTAATGCCGCTACGGGCGAAGTATACGATGACACTGCGATTAAAGCAGACAAGACACTTTGTTTAATTGGGCGAAAAGTCGGACTGCATATGGGGGATAGTAAAGATTATGTTGGCAGCGTTATCGATGTGCCTTTGCTCCCTATTGAGCAATCAGGCATCTTGTTGCATTGCACGCTACCTAACTTGCCACAACGTCAGCAGGTGAGCCATAAAGGTACGTATGGTCATGTACTCATCATCGGTGGCAATCGGTTACAGGATGGGCATGGCATGGCAGGGGCGGCGATATTGGCCGCCAGTGCAGCATTGAGCAGTGGTGCAGGCAAAGTCACCGTTGCTTGTCATCGTGATTTTCATTCAGCCATTGTCACCGCTTTGCCCAATGCCATGACCGCGGATTTACACAATATCGCTAGCGTCATCGAGCTGATTAACGCGGTGGATGTGGTTGCCATCGGCATGGGTTTGGGTAGAGATAAAGTAACGCTTGATTTATTTAACCAGTATCTTACGGCCATCAAACAATCAGAGAAGCTATGTGTCATTGACGCTGATGGTTTATACCATTTGGCAGATTGGGCAGGCACGAGTGACGGTTTAACTGCGCCAATTCCACCACGATTGGGACAGTCAAACCAACGGTTTTACCTAACGCCGCATTCAGCGGAAGCAGGACGTTTGCTCAATCAACACTATGCTGACATTGATCGAGACAAAATCAGCGCGATTCGGGCATTAGCTCACCAATATGGGGGCAATTGGCTTATCAAAGGGGCACAAACGATTGTGCTTGAACG
>VNIV01000009.1_pt1 | contig 12164 bp, 19 predicted proteins | sample 7248611 | NCBI WGS metagenome assembly VNIV01 (sample SAMN12251775, study PRJNA551026) | human skin metagenome | isolation source: skin samples from healthy patients | host: Homo sapiens | place: France:Paris | reverse complement strand
TTGTAGAAATTGAACAACAACTCGCTCATGGGAAGCGTCACAATAATATAGTCTTAGAAAAGTTGTCATTCGAAAACTATACACCCTTTTCAACACCAATGACAAGTCAACATTTCAACGACTTTAAGAACTATTATCACTTACCTAAAGATTTAAAAATTAAAATCATGCCGTATGGTTCAAATGAATAAGTATTAAAGGAGAAACATATGAGATTAAACCAAACACATTATGAAATCATTAAATTTGTAATAGTGGGTGTAATTAATACTTTAAATTACTATATTGTATATCTTTTCCTTCTTAAGTTATTAAATGTTAATTACTTAGTCAGTCATATTGCAGGATTTATTGTAAGTTTCATCATTTCATATTACCTAAATTGTTATTTTGTTTATAAAGTTGAACCAACTTTGAAGAAGTTTCTTAGTTTTCCTTTAACTCAAGTGATTAATATGGGAATACAAACGGTACTTTTATATGTATTTGTAAAATGGTTTCATGTGTCATCGGAAATTGCACCTTTTGCTGGATTAGTTATCACTATTCCTATTACATTTATTCTTTCAAAGTGGTTATTAAAGGATTAATTTATCGTACCATCTAAGTCAATATATTTAGGTAGTACTTTTAGTTATTAAACGTGATTAAAAAAAGAAGTTTTTTTCTAGAAACGTTGAATTAGGTTTATCTAAAAAAAATCATTTGATTATAAATATAAAAAATATGAAAATAAAAAAAGTTGTAATGACCAAATGAATGATTCATACTATGATTACTAAAGGATTTTAAGGTGGTAAGTAAGGATGTCTCAAAGCGAAAATTTGAAGATTGCTCAACGTGGAGCTTTCCTTAGTTTAGTGGTATATATCGTTCTTTCAATCGCTAAATACATTACTGGGTATGTATATGATTCAGCAGCCGTTCGTGCAGATGCTTTGAACAATATGACCGATATTATTGTGTCAGTTGCTGTGATTGTAGGACTCAAAATTTCTATTAAACCTGCAGATAAAAATCATCCGTATGGACATTTGAAATCTGAGAATATCTCAACGTTATTAGTTTCATTCATTATCATGTTTGTAGGTATACAAGTCGTTATTGAGAATGCGCCAAGATTATTTACTCAAGACACACATGTACCCAATTTCGTGACGATAATCGTCAGTGTACTCAGTGGTATCATTATGCTAGGAGTATATTTTGTTAACTCTCGACTTGCTAAAAAAACAAATAGTAGTTCATTAAGTTCGGCATCAAAAGATAATCTATCTGATAGCTTAGTGAGTATAGGTACAGCTATTGGTCTGATTTTCACCCAAATTGGGTTTCCTATCGTCGACATTATTTTAGCGAATATTTTAGGTTTATTGATTATTTATACAGGCTTTGGGATATTTAAGGAATCTATTTTTGCTTTGAGTGATGGTTTTAATGAGCAAGATTTAGAAGAATATCGCAAAGATATTTTAGAAGTAGACGATGTGATTGCTGTCAACAATGTTAAGGGAAGATATCACGGTAGCAGTATCTTTTTAGATGCTACGATTGTCGTAAACCCTAATTTATCTTTATATGAGGCACATCAAATATGTGATAGGGTAGAAATTCATTTGCATAATAAAGGGATTTCATCCGTTTATGTGCATCCTGAACCAAGTAAAGCAAAGTTTAGACAATAACTTTATTCCAATCTTATGTATACAATTGAGTGGCAACCAGTATAAAAAAGTATGTACGTATTTTTTAGACTGCCGACAAATATTTCCAATTTTGTTGGCAGTTTTTTATGTATTTATTTCTGAGATGACTTTAGCTGTCAGATGTTGACTAGCATTTATTTTTTGTATCAGCGAATCTAGTTAAATTTTTATTTTTAAGCTTTAAGTTAACAAGATATTACGAAAATAGTCATATAATCATTTTGGAAAATAAGTTTAAGAGTTTTATAATGGGAGTAGAGAAAGATAAAAGTGAAATCAATGATTCATGTAATCGTAAGAACATGTTAATAATCTAATTGTTATGTAACAAATTCATCACTGAGATTGTTAATACGTTGATTACATAATTACAAATGAGAAAGGTGTTTGAACTTATGCCAAATTTAATATTATGTCGTCACGGACAAAGTGAATGGAATGCAAAAAATTTATTTACAGGTTGGGTGGATGTAAAATTATCTGAACAAGGTATTGAAGAAGCACAAACTGCAGGTAAAAAAATTTATGAAAATAAAATTGAAATAGATGTTGCTTACACATCATTACTTACAAGAGCTTTAGAAACTACTCAATATATTTTAGCTGGTTCTGAACAACAATGGATTCCAGTTAATAAAAGTTGGCGCTTGAATGAACGTCATTATGGAGGTTTACAAGGCTTAAATAAAGATGCTGCCAGAGAAAAATGGGGGGAAGAACAAGTTCACCAATGGAGACGTTCTTATGACGTTCAACCTCCAAAAGAAAGTGAAGAACAAAGAGAAGAATATTTAAACAATCGTAGATATCAACATCTAGATAAAAGAATGATGCCATATTCTGAAAGTTTAAAAGATACTTTAGCACGTGTAGTTCCTATTTGGGCTGATCGTATCTCTCAACATTTATTAGATGGTGAAACTGTGTTAGTATCTGCACATGGTAATTCAATTCGTGCACTTATTAAATATCTTGAGAACCTTTCAGAAGAAGAGATTGTAGGTTATGAAATTAAAACAGGAGCACCACTCGTTTATGAACTTACAGACGATTTAGAAGTTAAAGATAAATACTATTTATAATAGAAACAATCATTTTTAAATATCATTAAAAGTGTTAGTTAGAAAGAAGCCATTAGAAGCCATTAAATGAAATGTCATACTTTCATTTAATGGCTTTTCAATTGTGGAGTTATATTGTTAGTATTTGAGAATTTGAAGAAGTAAATATACGTTTGAAAAGATTTAAATCAATGGTTTAACCATTGAAGAGAACAGTTAAATAAAGTAAGAAGTATTATTATTTATCTTGATTTTGGTGTTGTTTAATTATTTTTAAGGCACGTTTGCGCGTTTTAATATTAGGACTATTAAGATTACGACGTGCAGTTTGTAAATCTTGTTTCATCATATCTCCCTCCTTATGTAGATACATTACATTATGAAAGAAAATCATCACTTCGTAAACAGTAATTATTTCGATTTGTAAAGTTTTTATTAGTCAAATCTTTGATGAGCCGACTTAATGAACATTAAGATATAAATATGTATAATTAGCTGATGTCTTATTTGATTGTATATGGAGGGGCAATAGGATGCTCTTAACATTTAAGTTAATCATGATTATAACGATGTTGCTCGGAGGGTTTTTTGGTTTATTAAATGAAACGTTATTAACAACAGCATTACCAAGTATTATGAAAGATTTCAATATTGAATATTCCCAAGTTCAATGGTTAACAACTGCATTTTTACTAACTAACGGTTTAGTCATACCATTATCAGCACTTGTTATTCAACGATTTACGACACGACAAGTATTTTTAACAGGTATATTTATCTTTTTCATTGGAACAATTGTAGGTGGTTTTAGTCCTAATTTTTCAATGTTGCTTATTGCGAGAATTATTCAAGTGCTCGGTTCAGGTATTATGATGCCATTAATGATGACAACTATTTTAGATATATTTGGGCCTAATGAACGCGGTAAATACATGGGGATATTTGGTCTAGTTATTGGATTAGCTCCTGCTATCGGTCCAACATTGTCAGGATATTTAGTAGAGTATTTCAATTGAAGATCTTTATTCCACGTTGTTGCACCAATTGCAGCAGTCACTTTTATCATGGCACTATTCACAATTAAAAATGTAGGAACTATTATGAAGGTACCCATTGGCATTCTTTCTATTTTACTCTCTATTTTAGGTTTTGGGGGATTACTCTATGGAACAAGTTCAATTTCACATGATGGTTGGAATAATCCATTAATATTAATAACAATCATTGGAGGTATGATACTTGTTGCTTTGTTTATTTAGAGACAATCACGTTTAAAAATACCTTTACTTAATTTTAGTGTATTTAAAAATAGATAATTTACTATAGGCATATTAATTATGGCCGTCACTATGGTTTCATTGATTGATTCAGAGACAGTATTACCTATGTTCGTTAAAAATTTACTGCATCACTCTGCCCTTGATTCAGGACTTATACTGTTACCTGGAGCTAAGTTATGGCAATCATGTCCATGACTTCTTATGTCATGTATGAAAAGTTCGGAGCTAAGCCCTTAGCCATTATTGGTATGCTAATTGTTATCATAACAACTGCTTACTTCGTAGTGATGGATGAACATACATCAACTATAATGCTAACGACTGTATATGCAACTCGTATAATAGGAATCGCATTAGGGTTAATGCCTGTGATGACATATACTATGAATCAGCTCTCCCCAGAAATGAATGCACACGGTTCATCTATGACTAACACAGCACAACAAATTGCTGGATCAATAGGTACAGCTGGTTTAATAACTATTTTGAGTCAAGCAAGTCAACATTACTCACCTAAAATGGGTAATTATCAAGGAATGAATAAGCAAGAAATGATTGAACAAATTAAAATAGACATAATGCTACACGGTTATCATGCAAGCTTTTTATTCGCAGTTTTAATTACAGTGATTAGTTTTTTATTTACGTTTATGTTGCAGAAAAAGTCTACACAATCGCAAACGACAAAGATTCAAAACTAAACTGCTAACCAGGTTTAAGATTCAATTTATAGATTTGATGTAAAGAACTTCTTGTTGACTATTATAATTGAAAGGGATAAAATGTTTTTATTCAGATTAGAATAATAAGAATAAGGAGTTTTGATTAATGAAGAGACTTTTACTTTGTGTCGTAGCACTTGTTTTTATATTAGCAGCATGTGGCAATAACAATTCATCTAGTGATAAAGAGAGTAAATCAGATAATAAAGATAGAAATACAATACGAGTAGGTACTGAAGGTACATATGCACCTTTTACTTTTCATAATAAGAAAGATCAACTTACTGGCTACGATATTGATGTAATTAAAGCAGTAGCTAAAGAAGAAAATCTTAAATTAAAATTTAATGAAACATCATGGGATTCAATGTTTGCTGGTTTAGATACAGGACGTTTTGATGTCATTGCCAACCAAGTTGGAATTAATAAAGATAGACAGAAAAAATATAAATTTTCAGATCCATATACATATTCAAGTGCGGTGCTTGTAGTTCGTGAAAATGAAAAGAATATTAAATCATTTAATGATGTAAAAGATAAAAAGTTAGCACAAACATTTACTTCTAATTACGGTCAATTAGCGAAGGATAAAGGTGCTAGTATTGCTAAAGTAGATGGATTTAATCAATCTATGGATTTATTACTTTCAAAGCGCGTGGATGGAACTTTTAATGATAGTTTATCTTATTTAGATTATAAAAAACAAAAGCCTAATGTTAAGATTAAAGTAATTAAAGGTCATGCTGAACAAAGTAAATCAGCTTTTGCATTTTCTAAGAAGGTTGACGATAAATCAGTTGAAAAATTTAATAAAGGTCTCAAAAAGATTAGAGACAATGGTGAATTAGCTAAAATAGGTAAGAAATGGTTTGGTCAAGATGTTTCTAAGTCTGAATGATGAACAGCAACACGCTTTAGATGCTGCTAAACAGGCTTTTGGCCCTATGTTAGAGGGATTGGTGAAATACTCAATCCCTATTACTTTAGTTACATTTATTTTGGGATTAATTATAGCGTTGTTTACTGCTCTAATGCGTATATCAACTAGTAAAAATTTAAAAGGCATTGCGCGCATTTATGTTTCAATTATTCGTGGAACTCCGATGATTGTTCAACTATTTATTATATTTTATGGTATTCCAGAACTTGGTAGATTAATAATAAATGATGCAGATAATCAATGGACATTAGCTCCAGTTGTTGCAGCGATTATTGGATTGTCCTTGAATGTAGGGGCATATGCTTCAGAAATTATTCGTGGTGGAATTCTTTCCATTCCTAAAGGTCAAACTGAAGCGGCATATTCGATTGGTATGAATTATCGACAAACAGTTCAACGCATTATTTTACCACAGGCAATTAGAGTATCTATCCCAGCGTTAGGTAATACATTTTTAGGGCTGATTAAAGATACATCATTATTAGGATTTATCCTTGTAGCTGAAATGTTTAGAAAGGCTCAAGAAGTTGCCTCAACAACATATGAGTACTTAACAATATATCTTTTAGTCGCATTAATGTACTGGGTAGTATGTTTTATTATTTCAGTGATTCAAGGATGGTATGAATCACGCATTGAAAGAGGGTATCGCTCATGATTGAATTATCAAATATCCATAAATCTTTTAATGGTACTGAAGTAATTAAAGGTATTGATTTAAAAGTTAACAAAGGTGAAGTTGTCACTTTGATTGGTCGTTCAGGTTCAGGCAAAACTACATTACTAAGAATGATTAATGCACTGGAAATACCTACTGAAGGAACAGTTTATGTTAATGGACAAACATATACCGAGAAGGATAAAAAGTCACAAATTACAGTACGTCAACAATCAGGTTTGGTCTTTCAAAGTTACAACTTGTTTCCACATAAATCTGCAATAGAGAATGTGATGGAAGGTCTTATCGCTGTAAAGAAAATGAATAAACAAGAAGCAACACAACAAGCGATGGAGTTACTAGAAAAAGTTGGACTCACTCATGTAAAGAATCAATGGCCCCACGCGTTATCTGGCGGACAACAACAACGTGTAGGGATAGCTCGTGCTTTAGCGATGAACCCTAAAGTCATGTTATTTGATGAACCTACATCAGCACTTGATCCAGAATTAGTTAATGATGTACTTAAAGTGGTTAAAGAGTTAGCAGATGAAGGTATGACAATGGTAATAGTTACACATGAAATGCGTTTTGCAAAAGAGGTTTCCAATCAGATTGCATTTATTCATGAAGGTGTTATTGTTGAGCAAGGTTTACCTAATGAACTATTTACACATCCAAAAACAGAAGAATTAAAACGATTTCTTAACGTAATAAATGACGATTAGATGATGAGAGTGGTACAGCATTCGTATTGAATTCATTGTCCCATTCTGGGTTTCGAGACACAATTAGTATTGTTGTGAAATTTCTGAATGAAATTCCTAATGTTGGGCTCGGACTAATTTTGAAAAAAGCTTGATATAAGTAAATTTTCAATTCAGTCATCGACTACCAACACGTAAAAGATGCCTAAGATATTGATTGATGTCTTAGGCTTTTATTGTGTTAAAATAAGTGTGATTGAATTCATAATCATTACTTAGAGGTGGGAACTTTGTAACACTCGATGAAATTATTACATGGACCATTTGAAGCTGTCCGTTCGGGTAATAAAAAAATTGAAATTCGTTTAAATGATGTGAAAAGACAGTCGGTTCAAATTGATGATGTGATTATGTTTTCTAAAGTAGAAGAACCAGAAGTTAAATTAAAAGTTAAAGTTATTGAGAAAGATACCTATGATACATTTCAACAATTATTAAGTCATTACGATAATGTTGAATTAGGTTTTGATAATCAAGAGACTTTGGCTCAAAAAGTTTCTAGACTATATTCAATTTATGACCAACAAGATGAGTTGAACTATAGTTTAGTCGCACTGATAATCGAATTAATTTAAATAAGAAAACGTACCGTATGATTTAATCTAGTGTATCATGCGGTACGTTTTTCATTATTTGCGGTTTTCAAGTGTTCGCTTTACTTTATAGAATAGTGGTTTGATAGGTTTAATAAAGTCTCCAATATATTCATAGACTTGCGCATTGAAACCTTCTTTGAACTTTTGAACACCTGTGTCTTCTGCAAGTTCACTGAAGTCTCCAGTGATACCATAGAAGTTGTAACGATCAATATTGTGTTTTTTCGCAAATTTAATCATATCCCATTGTAAGCGATACGCTCCCATATAAGCATTATATTTAGGGTTTGAACCACTAGATAAGTAATAGACTTCATGCTCATTATAAATATACAATGCTGCAGCCAGGTTAATTACTTGTCCTTCTTCTGCTATTTTTTCTTTAGTTTGGTTTATTTTACGTTCATTACTATCATATTGCTGTTTGACTTGAGTATGCTTTGTTTTATTCTTTTTAGAATTAGGATTTTCTTCTAATGTTTTTTCCACTTCTTTAAGCTGTTTCTCAAGGTCATCATGTTTATGATGTAATGTGTTCAAATAGTCTTGTAAGTCGATATAAGCAAGTTTTAGCATTGCATGATCTTCATAAGTTTTTTGCATTTCTACAAAATATGGTTTTTCACGGAATTTAAAGCCGTGTTTTTCTTCTGCCATTTGGAATAATTCAAAAAATGTGTCTGTCTCTTCAATAGGTAACGTTTTTACTTGAACGCCCATCTCATAAGTTTTTTTAATATTTCGACGTGTTTGATAATCCATTTCTTTCATTAGTTGATCTTCAGATTTATTTTTAAGATTTAAAACTGATAGCCAACGAATTTGACTCATTGTATCATAACCAACTGTATATCCTTGATGCTTATAGCCTAAATCTTCCATCGTTTTAATGAATGGTCTATTATCATGTGATTCTACAATTTCTCCATCAGCATTACGTATATTTTCTAACAGATAAGGATCTACAAGTACGTATAAACAATTACGTTTTTTTAAATATTCAGTGAGGGATTTAAAGAAGAAACGAACTAACACTAAATTACCATAGTCCATGACTGGACCTCTATGTGTATAAAAATATTTGAAGAACTTAAGAGAACGTGCTTCTGTTAACAAACATGCAGCAATGACGTTACCATCATCATCTTTAACTCCCACAAGATGAACGTCACCTTTCGTTTTATTACGATTATCATAATGTATACTCGATTGAGTATAATGAGAAAAATTTTCTGAAGTAAACTGATTAAATTCTTCAGAAGTTAAGTTAACAAAATTCATTATATATCTTCCCCTCTAATATCTATTTCCTAGTCAAAATTTCCACGAGTAATATATTACCAAACTCTAAACATCATTACACATAATAACATATAAAATTGTATCATACTCTTGTCTTAGATAATTTTACTCTAGATAGAATATGTATAAAGGTTAAAGAGTTATCAAAAATAAAATCAAATCGCATCTTAACTATTTAGATGATATGATAAAATTTAGAAAGAAAAGGTAAAATATTTTTGTTAATTAATTATCAAAAAGTAGTAATTTATAGAGAAAGAAGACTTCTAAGGGAACTTGTGACTATGATAAAATCGGTGAAGCCGATAATAGATAAGTTTATTAAAATAGATAATGATGGTAGGAGTGAGTAATTTGAAAAAGTTAGCAGTTATCTTGGCTGTATTGGTAATACTACTTGCTGGATGTAGTAGTGGCAAATATACAGATAAAATAGATAAGGCTGTGAAGATGCAAGAAAAAAAACAACAAAAAATTGCTAAAAATGATTTAGGTGATGAAGTAAAGCATTTTGATAAAAAAGATGCTAATATTTATGTTTTTAACAAAGGTAAATATGTAATTTTGGAATACAAACCTCTAAGTGATGACGCTGAAGTCTGTTACTATACATATGAATTTGAGAATGGTAAAGCGCATTACAAAAAGGATTTTAATTCCAAAGGGTATTATCAAGCCCATGAACCGGATTATAAAGAAGAAAATATGAATTAATCATTTTAGTGTGAAGGAGCACCAATGAAAAAAGTAATTGGATTTGTATGTATTATATGTATGATATCGTTATATAGTTGTTCAAATCAATCAAGTTCTTTAAAAGAGTCGGAAAAAGGTAAACCTGTTGTAATGATATTTGGTGACTTTAAATGTCCGTACTGTAAAAAAGCAGAAGAAAACGTCATGTCACAATTAAAAAAGAAATATATTGATACGAATAATGTTAAATTTCAATACGTGAATTTAGCTTTCTTAGGAAAAGATTCCATTATAGGTTCAAGAGCACAACATGCAGTCAATCATTATGCCCCTAAGTATTCACTCCAATTCCAAAAATTAATGTTTAAACAACAACAAGATGAAGATAAACAGCGGATTACTAAGAAATTAGTTGATCGACAAATCGATAAATTAAATATCAGCAAAGAAGATAAAAAAGCTATTAAAAAAGATTATAAAACAAATGGCTCGATATCATGGAAAGAAGCTAAAAAGGATCAACAAATAGCTAAAGATAATCATATAAAACAGGTACCAACAGCGTTTGTTAAAGGTAAGAAAGTTGAAGATCCATATCATTTTAGTAATTACGTTGAGTTATTGGAAAATGAATAAATGTTAATTAAATGAGAGGAACTATATCAATATTTTTAATAAAATAAGATTTTAGTTTCTCTCATATTGCTAGATTTGAGAGTTTTACTAAAAATGAATTTGTGAGGTTCGACGATGTCAGTTAAAAAAGATAAAAATAGAGTTATTTTTTCAAGAACATTCGATGCATCTATGTGATAGCTGTTTGATGCATACACACATAAATCGCTTTTTGAAAAATGGTTTCATCCACAAGGTGCTACAACGAAGGTTTATGAATTTAATGCTGTAGAAGGTGGTAGAGCATTTTTCGCAATTAAAACATCTAATATGACAAGTTATACAGTTTCTGAATATCAAAATGTAAAGCGTCCGCATCATATTGAGTACTTAGATTATTTCGCTACACCACAGGGAGAAAAAGATATGAGTATGTCTAAGATGCGAATCTTTTTAGACTTTAAAGAAAAGCAGGGTCGAACAACTGTAACTTCCACATCAGTATTTTCTACTCAAGATGCTGCACAACAAGCATTAGATATGGGAGTAGAACAAGGTATGAATTCAACACTTGATCAATTAGAATTGTTGCTAAAAAGATAAATTGGAATTCTTTATAAGTGAGATGTGTAGTTGAAAATAGCTTATTAATAATTAATTCTCACAAAGTTTTTAAAATACCGAGCCTGGGACATCAATCATTGTCTCAGGCATTTTTTGTATTGATAATCGACTAAACTGAAAATACACTTCAAGTATCAAGCTTTTTTCAACCATAGTGGGGCCCCAACATAGAGAATTTCAAATAACAGACAAAGAAAGTTGGGGTTCGGGGGTGCGTTGGAACAACAAATCCAATACCAATTCTATCCCACTCAGTTTTATTCTTAATTGAGCTAGCATAATGTAATTTTTATTTTAGTAATTAAATTTTCATATAAATAAAATTTAATATACACATATTATATTCTAACCAATATAATAAATGAGAGTACATTTTAAATTGAGATAGGATGAGTTGACATATTGAAGAACAGTAAAAGTATTGAAGATACATATGCTAAAAAGTCCATTATTCATAAAATAGTTGGACAAGTTCAAATAAAAGAATTTATGGCGGATCAAACACCAATGCGTTATACACTTAAAGCTATAATGGCAGGCTTTTTATTGTCTATCGTTACAGTTTTTATGTTAGCAATCAAAACACAGTTTGCTATCACACATAATGATGGTTTGATTAATTTGATGGGAACAATTGCATTTAGTTTAGGTCTTGTGCTCGTCGTTTTAACTAATAGCGAATTACTGACAAGTAATTTTATGTATTTCTCTGTAGGTTGGTACTATAAAGCGATAAGTTTAAAGAAAATGACGTGGATATTAATTTTTTGTTTCATTAGGTAATATCATTGGTGGTTTTATTTTATTCTTTTTAATGAAGTATGCTCATGTGATGACACTGGAAATGACAGGTAGTTTAACAGCATTGGTACATAAAAAAACAATTGAATCTACATGGCTAAATATTTTAATTAAAGGGATTTTTTGTAACTTCTTTATCAATATCAGTATTTTTATATCTATGCAATTTAAAGAAGGTCTATCAAAGGTGTTCTATATCGCTTGTGGTGTAGTCGTTTTAGTATTTATGGGATACGAACACATTGTTTTTAATGCTGGACTATATACAGGTATGATTTTCTTTAATGCTGATGCTTTATCATGGTTAGGTGTATTAAAAAATGTAATATTTGCTTTTTTCGGTAACTTTATCGGTGGAGGAATTTTTATTGGACTTGTTTATGCATATTTAAATGG